>Ga0126335_1001786_pt1 | contig 12412 bp, 14 predicted proteins | sample OlaspJWI45metaG_FD_108409 | JGI IMG/M metagenome (GOLD analysis project Ga0126335, IMG submission 108409) | Marine gutless worms symbiont microbial communities from Oahu, Hawaii - Olavius sp. 1 OAHU.JWI-45 metaG | ecosystem: Host-associated > Annelida > Digestive system > Unclassified | place...
ATAAAATCACATGAAACCCATGTCGGCAATGATAACACACCGTCCCGAACCATTATGATCTCGAACAGCAGATTTGCTAATGCAGCTTGCATACAGTTGGTAGAACGATTAAAATGATTTTCATCAATATTCTTTATGCCTATAGAAGGCTATAACAAGAGGTCAAAGTGATTTGGCAAAGGCAGCACCGAATGACCCCGCGTGACAGACAGACTGGCAGACTGACAGACACCGCGATCATCGGTAACAATAGTCTGCATCTCATGCATTCGATGCAGCCTAAAAGATGAGATGAAATGATCAATATTTGAAGTAATAAACTTGCGAAATGTATACATTGTACTTTCTTTGGACACTATTCTTATACTAACTTGAGGGTAAGATGTTTTAAGGGATTTCACAAACCCAGAGCATTGAAGCTTTTTTGAAACAAGCCTACAATCACTGACTGTCAAAGTAGTTCGTAGCTTTTCTTTGTCGTATGGTATAACCAGGACAGCTCAACTAGTGACGTGAAATGAGTCTTAAGATATTTTTTGTAGGAGCACGCTGGCAGTGTATTTTGTTACCGATGTCGGTAAGTTGTGGATCAAGCGGAACGTTGACGGGGTTGAAGTAGAGCAGGTCAAGGTGCGCCGGATACGTGTAGGTGGTCCAGCGTGAATGTGGGTCGGCTTCTGATGTCAGGACCTCAAACAGATCCGGGATCGGATCAGACAGCTCCTCGACGGAGCTGGCTCGCTCCAGGCCATCAGCTTGCTTCTTCGCCGGACACATTCCTTTCAGCCACACCACTATTACAGCTTAAAGTGTCATTTCCACAGGCGCTGCCGCGCTGCGTTTCGCTTCGCAGCGCTGCTCTTAGCGATGCGTGGCCAGTGCCGGCAAGTTCCCGCTAGTTGTACCAGTTTAATAATAACATTTTCGTTTATAGGCTACTATTTTTAATTCTTTCTTTACATAAAGCAAAATAGTCATAGCAGTCAAATGGGAACATAGTATAATATACACAGAATTAACCAAATAAGTATATTTTCAACTGCCGGCAGAAACTGTCATGTGTTTGGACCAAAGTCTTAAACTCGCCACTGTTGAACCAGTTAGTTACCATAACTCACTCGCCGGCACTGGCCATGTATCGCGCAGCCCAGCGCAGCGTTTGTGGAAATGAGGCTTAACACCATGCATTAGCAATGTTGGCTACGCTAATCTGGGTTCCACACAGAAACATCCACCAACAAAAATTGACAGTTTGTGCCGAAAAGCAATTTTACGCATTAATAATGCGTTTTTAACATTTCTAGGATTTCTAATGTGCAAAATACGGTAATTGTTTGTGACACCCCCGGTGCTGGAAGCACCCATTTTTAGCCCTTAAAAATGACAGCAAATATCATTAAACACATAATAATGAACAAATAATTTACCGGAAAGCAGAAATTTTCACTCTTCACAGAGTTCCTTCTGATCTCCACGACATTACAGACATTTGATACGTTCAGAAAACGACTCAAGAGTGTACTTTTTGATCGTGCTTACCACTGACTACTGTTGGCGCTCCTGGACGTGTCGTTGTCGTATAGCGGCGCCCTACAACTTTAACGTTGATTGATTGATTGATTGATTGATAGTCTACCGTTCTGGTGAATAAACGTGTTCATAATGGTATGTATGTATGTAAAACCCCTACAACCTCAACTGTCATGGAAGCGCCATGGGTGAGTATCATTATGCTCTAGAAAACATAACAGAGTTTGGTTTCGCGCAGAACTGAGTTAGTGGCCGCGTCTTCCCTCGCTGTCTTACCTTGGACCAAGTCGCCCTCGCCTGGGAATGAACCCTGGAGCTCTGCGTGTTACACCGCTACGGCAGATAGTAGTAACTTCGTCGCAAGACATGCTACGTAAGAGCGTGATGAAAGTCGGAAGGTGTGACTGACTGACTGACCGACGCACGAGCAGCAGTCGGTGTAGAGTCGCGCCAGACAGCGATGGCAGTCGGTACAACACGTACAGTTACGTCTGTCGGTCATGTCGCATTCGCACGACTTGAGCAGCAGACACTTGCTGACGAGACTTGCACACACAGCTTCATTACACGCCCAACTCAGCTGTGTTAGCGATATCAACACCAGTAGTAGTAGCATCAGCCGCATTCTTGTCGATAAGCCCATGTCAAGTTTGCGCCGCTCTGGCCAAAAAGACCGCAGCAAAACTGTGTAATGTGACACTCGGGCTGCACACAAAATGAAAACAGAAAAGTCAAAATGCAATCTGTAAAACTATTGGTTATTAACGCCATGATTAAATATCGCAATTGTTAGATAAATTTCATCAATGTATTAACTACGCATGTTTCGCATATTTTTGGCTGGTTTTCCTTTGTTTAAAATCCGAAAAGTTGGCCCACTTCATTTCAAACAAAGTCATGCCATCGGTGACACGGTTAACGAAACGTGCTATATTTTCTATCATACTCTATAAACGTTGCTCACTCGATGCAATCAATTATCCAAATGGCCGTCTCAGACTGCCGCTACGTGCTGTTTCACACCTTCTTCCCTTTAATTGTAACAATGTTAATTTTTCGTCAGATGTCTGAACTGTTTGTAGGCCTGTCATCTTTAACCGAAAGCAAAGCAAAGCAAATGAAGTTTAGACGAAGGTGTAGGCCGTAGCCTCTATGCCCTTAACCCACTTAAACTTTAACCAACTGCTGGCAGAATATCTCACTGAACAACTGAAAAACCTGCCGTATTCAATACCGAAAGTCGATCTACATTATCCTTTGTGATACAACGATCAATCGTGCCCATGCAGCCTCTTATCCTACTAGGCAGTAACGATAACGCCAAACTTAACCTTAAGTATGCTATTTAGTTGAAACGTTTCAATTCGCTCATGCCTATATAGATCATAAGAAGTTACAAAAATCACAATTTCTCCTCTTCTAACCACAGAAGAAATCGATTCCTCAAACTTTCTTAGAAATGCGCCACCCACACGCCATCTATAGGATGAGCAATCGGCGCTGACATCTGCCTGCAGTGCCTAGGCTGCTGGGCCTAGCCATGCCGCTACTGCTTAGCATTCGGGTCAAAGGTCAACCGGTAGGCATGTATCATTACGCCAGTGATCACAAACTTATCACCGGCATTGGGCGAATTAATCTTTAATTATCTAGCAGCGATCTAATTTAATCATGAAACAAAATAATGTGTAAAAATTGTAGGTAATTATAGTCTACTGACTTTTGCACAAAAGCTGACGATTTAGCGAACTAATTTCAGGAAAGCACGTATACAATTGTTTTGATGAGCACCGGGCCTCTTGCTGCTGCTGAAGCTGGTGATTGTGTGTGGTTTCGCAACGGAATGAGGAGTTAAATTAAGACGAATGAAAACGATGTGATTGAACTGTAAATTAATCAAGAGCAAAATTGGCTTATTTTGAACGTCAGTGATGCTGTAAGGTCGATGGGTAATTGCACGGGCCGCGAGGAAAGCGAGAGTGGCCGATCGCCGCAAGCCAGTCAGAAGCAAGCGGCATCTGATAGCCCTGGACGCCGTGGAAGCGAGCAGGGTTCTGCGGTGAACGCTGGGGCCGCCGCGGCATGTACGGCAGCCGGTGGACTGTCCAGGCAGGATGCAGCGGCGTCGGCGATGAAAACATTCGTTGCACTGTACGACTACGACGCACGCACGGACGAGGATTTGAGCTTCAAGAAGGGCGATCTGTTGGAGATCTTGAATGACACACAGGGTGACTGGTGGTACGCCAGGGCCAAATCAACCAGGGCTGCAGGAGCAAAGTTGGAAGGCTACATACCGTCCAACTATGTTGCACGAGTCAAGAGCCTCGAATCTGAACCGTACGGCTGTCGTTTTGTTGTATTTTGTTACGAGCAGAGATGCGAAGTGAGTCCAGATTTTTTTGTGGGGGGGGGTACTCTGACTAACTCCAGAGTTGCAAAAATAGTTTGGTCTTTAACTTGATCCAAAAATTGGACTTAAACAACCAGAAAAACAACTTCGAGATGGGACTTGGACATAGGCATGTGCACCTAGAGCCTGCTTTGTGTCTGTGCCTGAGGGAGGGTCTAACTCGAGGCTGCAAGTTGTCGGTACTCCACTAACTCGGACTCCACATCCCCAATCACAAGCATCTGCACACAGCATGCTCGCTTCTGTCATGAGACCATTGTACAAAAATACTCCTGTGTTGATCTATGCATGTGCTAACTGAAAGTCAAATAGGCATTGTACTAACACATTGAAATGCTCGTAAAACTTTGTTAGAGAAATTTGCTTGAGATGTTGCCTAGAACTGATGCAGAGATAGAACCGTTTTTCATCTGTGAAGCAGCGGCATATGAATGTTAATTGTAAGATTCATGAATATTCAGACGGATCCTGCATTTCCTGGTATTTAATTTTGTAGGTTTACTGGTGTCACTGTTTGATGCATATTGTTGTGTTACAGTTTTATGAGTTAATTACACAGTTAGTTGTTATGAATACAATGTGTAGGTGGTACTTTGGTAAAATAAAGCGAATTGAAGCTGAGAAGAAGTTACTGCAGCCTGACAATGAGCATGGCTCTTTCCTCATTCGTGACAGTGAAAGTCGGCATCATGATTTTTCTCTTTCGAGTAAGTACTGCATAGAAACTGAAACATGTAGAACCAGACCTGAGAGTCGTTGTTGTGTACCTCACTTGGTGATGCAAGAAGTACAATATCTGCAGTGGAGCATAGGGCAGAAAATGGCTGAAATGGGTCTGAAGCAGATCTAAAAATAATGGTTCATAAGTCATGTTTTCTTGTTGCATAAATTTCAAGTCATGAAGTTCAAAGTCATGAATTTTCAGGATGTGTCAGAGTTGAAGTGAAGTGAAGAATTCAAGTGAATTGATTCTCAGATCCATGTGAAATACGGTGAAAAGTTCATCTAAGTGCACAAGAACTGAATTACACCAGTTATTATTACACCATCATCATAAATCATGGGTTCAGCACCCGTAGATGTCTGATGTAGTAATGAATGTTAAACTTGGACACTGAGGCATGCAGCAAAATGTGTGTGCAGTGTTTAAGTGATACTGATATTGTGATGTTGTGAATTGTGTCGAAGTTCGTGATGGAGATACGGTGAAGCATTATCGGGTTCGGCAGCTGGATGAAGGCAGTTTCTTCATCGCGCGACGTGTCACATTTCCAACTCTTGCTAACCTTGTGGAGCATTATAGCCATGATGCCGATGGGCTCTGTATCAACTTGAAAAAACCCTGTTCTCCAGTAAGTTGATATATCTCTGTATATGTTTATTATACTTTTGATATTGTTTGCAGGATGAAGAGATGATCACCAAGGTGAGGTGGATTATTACTATACTGTTCAGTGCTCACAGTTATAACAGTTATGAAGAGGTCTTACAAGGCCAGGTTGTTAGTTTAAGCTAAGAATCTGTCGTAAGATTATTTTTGTGTTTTTGGTGATAATCTATTCTTGGTTGTCAATACAGCGATTGAGCAGGTTTATCTCTCTGAAATGTGTTAGTACATGTTGTGTTGTATGTTACCAGTTAAACTTCTTAGAGCTTTGCATTATTTCTCATGCATATTAACAGTATTTGTTATCAAGCAGTGGTTAGTTTATTAGCACTGCATTATTGTATTGTTTGCAGTGTTTGGTTTTTCTTATTTTGTTCATTTAGCTCAAATATGCTTCTCAGTAGAATATCAATGATTGCTTATCTCTGAAATGATCTATAATGCATGGAGTTGAACTTTTTTGTCAACATTGCCATTTTGAAATCTGTAAACTTAATCATTTTATCCAGTTTGGTTAAGTTGTTTAATGAATTGACTTATTGTTAATGCAGGTTGAGAGGCCAGAGACTGTTGGGTTGTCATACAATACAAAAGACCATTGGGAAATACCCAAAAGTTCGCTGCATCTTATCCGCAAAATTGGCCATGGCCAGTTTGGTGAGGTCTATGAAGGAGTGTGGAACAATACTACACCAGTCGCCATAAAAACTCTGAAGCCAGGTAATGTCTGCAAAATTGCTTCAGTGCTTTTAAAAATGCTTAGCTTTATAAAAGTTGTAACGTTGCAGACTTTATGGTTTGAACAGGGGGAATGCATGATCGATGTCAAAGGGTGTCTTATGGTTTTCAGGTTATTCTCATTTGCATTTAGATCATGCAAAATTAGAGTGTGTGGTTAAATACATATTGGTAGTAGTTTTTACTGACATATAAATCAATCAGTGTTTTATAAGGTTAAGTTTTTGCAAGTTGCATTCCCGCTGGTTCTAAACATGTTGCTCTTATCAGTTGGTCATTTGCAACAGGGACGATGGATCCAAAGGATTTCTTAGCTGAAGCACAGATAATGAAGAAGTTGCGGCATCCGAAGCTTATCCAGTTGTATGCAGTATGTACGCAGGATGAGCCAATCTATATTGTCACAGAGTTAATGAGGCATGGCAGTCTGCTTGAACATCTGCAAGGTTCGTACTCGACCACATTATGCTAATATTGATTACTTGGGCTGTTACTGATTTTTAAATTTTATCCCAATAACTAACAGTGCTTTTAGATTTGCTATTTCAAGTGTAATAATTGGTAGTTAGCTTTTATCGTTATATGGCATGGCATGAATATCTTTGAAGATAGTTATGCCAGAGAAGAAATAAATATATGATATCATTTAAAGGTAATGCACTCATTCAGTGCCAGTACCTTTGCCGCTTACTGATGAGCACAGTTTGTAACTATGGGTCACTATGAAGTTGTTTTAAATTTTTCTTTTTATTTTTTAGTTTTTTTCAATATGTAACTGATAGTATTGTTTGTGGTAATTATTATAACATGATATTATTCTGAAATTGAGGAATTTTTCTAAATCCTCCTGTAATTCTTGATGATGTCTTAGCAGAAATGGCACACCTGAGCACCTGTACATGTGTTTAAGGTGATGTAATTGACAGGTCGAGGGCGATCGCTGAAGTTGCCGCAGCTTATTGATATTGCAGCACAGATAGCGAGTGGAATGGCTTACCTTGAGTCTCAGAACTATATCCACCGCGACCTCGCTGCACGAAACATTCTCGTCGGTGACAATAACATTGTAAAAATTGCCGACTTTGGCCTTGCTCGCGTTATTAAGGTACTTCTGTTTATTGCTTGAGTTACCGACATTTAATACTCGTAGTGAGTTGACAGTGATTAAGATACTTTCATTTTTCTGTGAACAGAGTACAGTAGACTGTGTTTGTAATTTACTTTTCACTTTAGCCCTTTAAAATTACTTTGTTTTGCTGGCTGATATGTGAACTAGGATGATGAGTACGAGGCAAGGGTTGGTGCTCGGTTTCCTATCAAATGGACGGCACCAGAAGCTGCCAACTACAATCGTTTTACAATCAAGTCAGATGTGTGGTCGTTTGGCATCCTTATTACAGAGATTGTCACCTATGGCCGACTGCCGTATCCTGGTATGCTGTGTTTTTCGCTAACATAGCATCTGTAGTACAGTAGTAGGTGATATTATGGGTCATAGAGGCCTTCGTAGACAGTGACGTATGTTTGTAAAGCCAAGTTTTTCTAGGTTTAAAATCTATACTCATGCCTTCCTAAACAACTAAGGTGATAAATGATCCATGAAACTTAATTATCGCAGTTTAGGTATTGTGCCTTTGCCAGCTATGTGGGTGTGGGGCAGTGTTTTCTCCTCGGCATGTTGTCTGTACGTGATTCTATCTGTCTTGATATCTTGAAATTGTAGAGATGTTGACAAGATAGTCAAATGATGGAATTTTGTGGCTATTGCAGGGACTGAGTGAGACAATTTGTGCCATGTTGTAAACTTGTAATCTTGCAGCTGCAGTGTGCAGGTGGGCGCAGGCTCTGAGAAGCCTTTGGAATCAGCTCTGGTTCTTGACATGCAAGGTTTAATAAATGCAGCTAGAAGTGAAGTTGAGAAGTGCCTCTCCGGTGACTTTTTGATAATATTTCATAATTAGTATTAATTGTTGACGATGTATGCAGGAATGACAAATGCCGAAGTACTACACCAGGTGGAACATGGATATCGAATGCCTTGCCCTTCAAACTGCCCACAGGCTCTGTATGAAATCATGCTGGAGTGCTGGGCCAAGGACGAGATGGAGAGGCCAACATTTGAAACACTGCAGTGGAAGTTGGAAGAATTCTTTGTGATGCCAGCAAGTGAATACACCGACGCAACCGTTGCAGTACGCTAGCTCAGCACTTTGTCGGTTCTTTCCTTGTTTCGTTTTCTACACTTGGCAGTTTGAAAATTACCTCGGTCTTGGAAGCGGTCAATTCAGCAGTGTAGCATAGTTATGAAAGTCGAGGGTGTCATCATGCCTCTGTATTATTAATTGCTGTACACTGTTTTCACATAGCTTTATTCATTGGCTGGGACATGTGACATGTTATTTTTTGCTGTTGAATGGCATTTTGTTGAATGAATGATGAATGAAGCATTTGAAAAAATAACATTACCCTTGTTTTTTGTTGCAGCAGCAAATTTCAGCAGATTTTACTGTTCTAGCTTAAGGTCTAAATCAAAAAGTGATAAAAAACTTGTTCGTGTGAGTGTCATCAAAATTGTTACAGACAGAAATTCAGTCTCTTCTGCTGAAAGCCCTGGGAGTCTTAGCATTTTATATGAATTACCCATTTGGAAGTTGTTTTGTTTATTTTTTGCCCTTGCTAGGCAACACAATTCAGGGGAGGTGTGAGGTGGGTCGTCGTTATTAATATTATTTGTATTAAAATATTATTCATTCATACTACTATGTGTTTTTCAGTCATTCTGGCATTAGTTTTAATTCTTTCTAGCGGTTTAATCATTACACTGATCTATTATTCATTCCTGGACAGATTGAGCCATAATGGTTGTTTATTTAGTGTCATACTTTAGTAATTCCATTTGATATTTACGGGATACCAAAATTCAGAAGTAGGTCACATGACCCCATATGACCTCTTGTTGCATATTTTTGGTAAGGCCCCAGCCGTCCTTACCTTTACCTTCACAGTGGGCAGCATAAAACGCTGCCCAATGCTGAGGCTAAATATGTTCTGCCCAATGCTCATTGCTCCAGCCCTCTATATGCACACAAAATTTCAGATATCTAGCTTAAGCTGTTCTGGACGTGGAAGGAGTGCCAAATTTTAAACGTGGGTCACGTGACCCCAACCCCATATGACATACTACATACTTTAGTAATTCCATTTGTCTAGCCTGTGATGGTATGCTATCATGTCTGTTTTTTTCTGTGCAGTATTGGTACATTGTTGTGAACCTGAATCAGTACAGTGAGTAGTTGTAGCCCTACTGATGTGTCGTCACTACTGGTACAATGCAGAAGTGAATGTGTTTTTTCAGTCTCAATGATTGATTGCCTGTTCTCAATTTTAGCACTTGCTACTTTCCTTTTGTCTTAGAGTTTCATGGATTTGGTTTTTTTGCTTCACACTATAGGTACTAGGTGATGCGACTTTGGTTGATACATGATTGCATAATAATTATGTACCTGTTTGATAATGCATGAAGTACATTAAGAAATAACTCATCCAAAGTCCTTAGCTCTCTCTGTGTGATGAATTGTTGATACAGTGAGTTACAATAGTCATTTTTGCTATTTATTCTTCATGCTGTGTACAGTTGCAGTTGATCTCGAATTCAGCGTGTGATTTTTTTATGCTGGTTTACATGTAACATAGTTTTGTGGGCATTACAGTAGTCAAGCTACAGTGCCACAGGCTGCATTTGTCGCTATGCGCACATCGAGTCATGTAAATGTAAATGTAATGTTTGTAGATGTCGCATTATGTATTGTGTGCCTGACATTTCAGTATGTGTAAGGAACGTTAGTTGTAACGGCTGGGTATAGAATCTACCATTTGTTTTTTCAGTATTTGAGACCAGTTAGTATCTGCATGTACGGTTTCGCTTTTGTGTTACTTTTTGTTACCAGTTTTAATGTAGGATTTCTGCGAATTTGTTAGTGTGAGTGTGAGTTATGTTAGATGTCATAATTTTTGTTTTTTTTTTGCCAGGAAAGCATCTGGCTTGTAACAAGCTCCCAGAAGTTTTCATGGACATTTTGGGACACTTGGCCTACCTTGTGTTAACTCTGAAGATAGACCAGTGAAACAAGCAGAGTATGCTGGTAGTTGTAGCTGTAAAAGCTTTAATGCAAAGCAGAATGCTGAAACCAACGTGTTAGTATTTAGAAGTACAGCTGTCTCTGTGTCGTCTGAACTGATGCTATAAGACGATTAAGTGAGCTAATAACGAATAGTAACACTGGCTTTTTGTGCGATGTTTCCCAACCTGCATCAGCAAGAAATGTGAAACTTGGTGTACAGGTAGACTATGATAGGTGGTTAGTGCTTATCCTATTTTGGGAGGTAAGGTTTGGAACAGATCCCCTCCCCCAAAAATGTTTAGCATATTTGCAATGTTTATAGACTAGCATAGGGGTGGATGCCCATCCTGTTTGTAATCAGGGGAGGAGGGTCAAAGTGAACATTAGGTGCAGACCCCCTCCCGCAAACAAATTGATGGTGTTCACAGCCGCAACTCTGCTAATGACCCCTTGATGCTCTGTGTGATGTTTATTTAACAGTGAATTATGGCGATATAAAGGTCATAAAATCACTTAAATGAGTGTCGTAAAAATGATATTTCAACATTCTGGACTGTTATGAGGGTGGCGTTGTGTGACCTTTTGTTTACTTATTATTTAACATTTTTGCAGGAATCACTGGCATTGATTGTTTACTATTAAAAGTGTCAATGTCTCTGTTCCATCTCTTAGTCAGCATAACTTGACGTAAATTTGTTTTACAATATTGTAATTGACATCTATGTTAGAATATTTCTTAATTCGTTAAACAAATCTTAACTTTTAAGAATTTTATGTTACTGGCTTATGTGGTTGATGCGTTGTTGTTTTATGTTAGCAGTTGACAGTACCATTGTGAACTGGTATACTCTGTAATTTGCACATAGCGAAAGTGAATGTGCCATCCATCTAATAGTAATGGTTAAAAAAATTGTTATAACTTTTTTGCAGTTAATTGGTATTAGCTTGAATTATGTAATGTTGCATATTGCTTTCAGTTATCCATGCTGTCAAGAACAAGGTCGTGAAAAAAGCACGCTGATCGTTATCGGTATGGAAAACTTTTTCTCATTCCGAATTTCTGTGCATCACGATTTCTATTGTGCACGACATTTCACTTTTTTGTCCGTAACTGTACTAATGTGTGGTATTGTCAACTTTTCGTTTATTACATATTGTGATGTATTGTTTATTGTGAGTGAGTGAGTGAGTGAGTGAGTGAGTGAGTGAGTGAGCAGAGGCTTAACGTCCCACTTGACACATTATAGGTCATTTCAGGGACAGAGTGTCTTTTATTGTGTGATCATACAAAATTGTTCTATGTGGATCAGGGTGCATAAAGTGAAGTGGTGTGTGTGGGTATGTGCTGTCAGTTTTCTAGTGAATCTATTTCTGTATCATTTCTTTATGAAACTTGATTTCTCTTGTACATACTGGTTGTACAGTGTGTTGTTGATAGACGTGACACGTAATATTTGCCTTCTGCAGAATTCTTTCGTCGTGTTTCGGTTGTGTTTGCGATAGATTCTGTAAAACAGTTCGTTACAATAATGTTGTGTCACGTTTATTGTCTCTGCCAGTAGGCATTTTTTGCTTCAGTTTGTATGCTGCGTTTGTCAGTTTGACCGCAGGGTTATGTAAAATAATTAAATTTCTGCGAAATTTCGATAATAATATTGCACGTTATAACGTAAGCAGAAACGTTAAATAAACATCACTGGGATTTTACTGTAGAAATAATTATATTTTACTACTAGCACAAGCGAACATCAGAATAATTATGCATTCATAAATTGTAAAACACTATGTATATGTATGACTTGTTAAAACATAAATACATGCAGAATGTTCCGTCACACAGTAGGCCTATACATGTGTCTGGGTCATTAGCAACATATTCTCGGAGACGAATAATACTGATTCAAAACAATCAACAGTGAATAACTAAAGATATGAAATGCGTCCAAAAAATTCGTGCATTATTTAACAGAGAAATCTGATATAATACTGCGACTAGGGAATGCATTCCCGGACCTGTTTTTTCATTCCCGGGATCGGGAATTTCCAAAAGTCATTCCCGGGCGCCCGGGAATAAGGAAATCCCGGCAGTGGAGGCCTAAATTCCCCCTAACTGATGAGTGATGACGGATACAATGGCTGCTGTGTAACGACTAACGACTGTACTGATTAAAGCAATTAACTATACAAAGAACAAACTCAGTACCCAGGAAGCGTTATCGTATA
>Ga0126335_1001787_pt1 | contig 12410 bp, 3 predicted proteins | sample OlaspJWI45metaG_FD_108409 | JGI IMG/M metagenome (GOLD analysis project Ga0126335, IMG submission 108409) | Marine gutless worms symbiont microbial communities from Oahu, Hawaii - Olavius sp. 1 OAHU.JWI-45 metaG | ecosystem: Host-associated > Annelida > Digestive system > Unclassified | place...
CCCCTCGCCCACCTCTAACACCCGTCAACCCTCCCCAGCCCCCCAAAAGTACCCACGACCCCCAAATTTTTTGTGCCTAAAATAATTCCTGTACTGCCCCGGAGCTACCCTGAAAATTTGGAGGCAATTGCCCGCCCCGTTAAGCGGACAAACATACCCACAAATACCAGAACCGCCTTACATGAAAACATTTGTCCGGACTGACGTTTTGGATTTTGGCCAACAATGCAACGGTTGGATTTGATTAGGTGCGGTACACTAAGCTGGCTTATAGTCAACTTTTGCTCTGCATTTCTCATTTTATCTTATTTTTTAAGTGTTTGGCACCGTATTTAGAAAAAACGAAGTTCTCACCGTAACACATTTCTGTCAAGTTAGGCTACACCGATTTCTGATAGGTAGATTTTTTAGTTTTTCGCGGATAGACCAACAGATACACAGATGCCGACAAAATAATAACTGGCGTTATGAGTCTAAAGATTTAGTACTAGCACTTTCTGCAAATTTAATTCATTTATCGCAGTCTGTGATGGGCCTACCGTAATGATTGCAACATAAAGTGTCAACTTACTTGAACGGCTTATACTGAAGCTCTCGCATAATGTGATGTCGGAAGTCGCCTCGCAGGTGCGTCTTAAGTCCACAAAACTTGCATTTGTAAAGGATCCTTCTGGTCTTGCTTGCTCCGATTGGAACCGCCGCGATTGCCACTTCGTCACATTCGTCCGATTCTGGTTTGCTCACAACTTTAGTGTCTACTGGAGCGGGTGGTGGTAACTGGTGAGGAAGCGGCGGAGTATCTTGAATTTCGTCCAAAACCGGAGTGACGTGGTGTTTCTGGTTTGATTTGATACGGTGATACGATTTTCGGACTTTTTTCTCCATGTTTTGGTCCAAGCTGCACTCGAACCTTTCCGGTTTTCCTTCATGTTTCTTGCGGATGTGTTTGATAATGGGGAAACTGCGCACCGACCGAAATACGACGCAATAGGGACAGAAGTAAGGGTAGTACTGAAGGTGGCTCATAACGTGGTGCCGTATTACCGTGCAGTTAGGAGTACTGTACGAGTTGCACAAATCGCACACAATGTCTCCAGCCTGCTGGCCAGCCGCTGACGGGATACTGTCATCCTTCGGAGTTTCCTTCGATACCTTAGCTACCGGTACATAAAGTTTCTTTGCCATTTTTGACTTCTTTTTCTTTTTTGATACAGGTTCGTCCCAGTCCTCATCTGCGCTGTTATCGCTTTCCGAAGAAATCTCAGATTCGTCAAAATCCATGCCCTCAACTTGATTGGAATATGAATTTTCGTATCCGAAATCGTCCGGTTCCAGATTAATAGGCTCACTTTTTCTTTCGGTGTAGGTGTTTGCCGTTGGCGTTTTTATAACCGTGTCCGTTTTCTGTATTGGTGATTTAGCTTTCTGGGGCTGAGAGACGATATGCGTGTTTTTGCCAAGGCTAGGACTAGAGATAACTTTTTTGGAACTGGTAGACGTGATGGTCGTAGGCTTGGTCTCTTTTTGATGCTGTGCAGCAATTTCCGTGTTCTTGCCCTGGCCAGAAGTGGTGGTAACTTTGTTTGAGTTGTTATGAGGGGCGGGAGAAGACTTTTTGACCTCTGAGCAGGGTATGATGGTATGCTTGTAGCTGATTGGTTTGCCAGGGTGCCGGGTGAAACAGTGGTGACGCAGGTGGACGACAGAGGAATGAAGAAAGTCGGTACAGTAGACACAGCGATACTGCTGCCGACTGCGACGATGTGCGACCAGCAAGCTCTCACTGGTCGTTGCAAAAGAACAGTCATCACATTTCCACATCGACGTCTCCTCTTTCTGTCCTTCTTCTAACGAAGAAGAACCGCTGCTGAGTTCGTCGTCCTCACTCAGACGACCTGACGGAGTTCTTCCACCAGTTGAACTGGATCTGCTCGCGCTCACAAAATGACTGTCTGGCCGGTTATCCTCTGGATTCAGCTCAGCAGAATCTGACGGCGTTTTGCCTTTAGTTGAATCTCTGCCGGGTTTTTGTTCTTCTGAAATATTTGAAGGTGCCGACGGCGCATCACTGAGGGGCTCGACATCACGTTTCGGTAAATTTGCCGCTATCACCTGACCAGCGGAAAATTCTTTTCTAGTTTCTGCGTCATCGTCAACAACATTCAACGGTCGAACTTTTTGAACTACATCCGTAGACAAATTTATGGCCAGAATCTTGTCAGGCGGCGGATGACAACTTTCTTCATGACTGTCAGTTCGTTTTTCCTGTACAGTCTCCAGTTCCATATGCATCTGTAGAAGTGTAAAATTGTCCAGCTGCTCGGCGTGTTCCTCTGGTGGACTTTTTGCAGATTCTTTTTCAGATGTAACTAGAACGTTAATCTCTTCCGCACAAACGTTCTGACAGATTGTACTGTATGGTTTGCCTGTGTTGGAGCCTGAAGTGGCTGGTGATTCTTCAGTGAAAGAGGATTGTTGACTGAGTCCAATGGTAGGTGACGAATCTTTGAATGAAGATTGTTCCTCACGTGGCATTGGTAAACCGTCAGAGTTTTCGCGTTCCGTATGACTGTTAATGTGAAGGTCGCTGTTTCCTTTTTCTGTAATGGTGTTCGGGTTAGTTGTTGGCTCTGATGTATCATAAAACGGTCGAATATTCTTACTGGTATGTGATAAATCTTTAGGTGAAAATTGCTTGTTAGGCAATCCCGGAATAGCATCGTTATTTTCTTCATTTGTGATGTTGCTTGAAGCAATTAGCGATGGCACCAAAGCAACAGTGGAATGATGGTTCTGCGATGAATCTTTAAACGAGTATTGTTCCTCGGCATGAACAGCTTCCAAATAACCAGTTTGCTCGTTATCTCCTTCCGCTTCATTTCTGGTAATCTCTAAGGTACTCGTCGGCACCGATCGATTACTAGATGAATCTTCACTGTTTTCTGGATCTTCTGGTAAAACTTGCTCTTCGGCTGACATCTGGTCGGCGTTGCCTAAGCTACTGTTCTCCAAAACTACGTCATTTCTGGTAGGATCCTGACAAGTATTTATATGGTTGCTTTCGAAACTCTCACCAGTTTCCTCTGAAACTTTGCTGACCGACTGTACGCTTTCACCGTTTGTCGACTCGTTTTCTGGTGCAGGTGAACTGCACGACAGCGCTGGCAGTACGCTGTCACAAATATCGCGTCCTTCTTGAGTTGAACTACAGGCGTTGTCGCTATTTAAGGATGGGGGACTTTCCTCAATCGCTGACGTTTTCACCATTGATGAGTACTCGTCGGTCTGTGCACGAGAAGACTCCGTTTGTTCCGGATCCTGAACACTGTTGCCAAAGTTTGCAGAAGTAGCCTCTTGTGGAACGCCGGTATTGTCGTTTTCTAGCTCTGACTCTTTCGAGTTTGATTCATCTTGACGTGCATCGTCAGACTGGGTCTGGACAGGACTGGTGTGTTCTGTCTGGAACTCTGTCTGAAGATTTATAGTACTTGGCTCCACGTCGACTGAGGTACACTCGATGTTTCGCCGAATGTATTTGGATTTCTCGTCCACCGTTGAAACGACCTGACGTTCGGAGCCAGCGTGGTTCTCGTCGATGTGAGCCAGGGCTGCAACTGACTCTGAGAAGTACTTGCGGCAGTGAGGACAACTGAACAGTTCCAACTGGAGATGATGTCTAACTATATGAATCTCGACTTGCACAAAGCCGGGATCTCTGAAGTCACATTGCCGACATTTCCACTGACAATTGAATTCTTCCATCTGATCCTTGGAAAGCAGAAGTTCAGAAGAATTCGAACTTGCACGCGGCGTATCCGCCATGTTTTGCTGGAATTCCTGCGGTTGGGTCTGACCACCAAACAAATTGCGTAAAGTTTCTGGGTCTGGTGCAACCTTTGGTTCTGCCGTTTTCCGACCCACACCTGGCGCACGAAATCTTATCCCTTTAGCCGTGAGATAATCGTCAACTTCTTGTAGTGTAAGCAAGGGAGTTCCCTCTGTTGTAGTTAGAGCTATCATAACTTGGTTGTCCTGTTCCTGGACCGAGTCTATTGCTTCGAACAGTGGCTCATTGTCGACTATGAGCATCTTGCGACCTGGGTGGGATTTGGAGCAATGGGAACTGACAACAGTACGGTTTCGGCTGTTACCGAACCCGCAGTGGCCGCAGCTGTACGCCCGAACACCCATGTGCACGTGCATCACGTGTAGACGAACATCACGTCGGTTCCATTTGGAAGTGAGTCCACAGTAGACGCAGTAGAATTGGCGCTGATTCGCTGAGCCAAGGCTAACAGGTGCTCGAACTGGAAATTCGGGACGACCTTCGGTAACCGGAACATTTGTTGCTGGTGGTGGAACGCTAGAAGCCCTGGATGCCGATGACTGGTACTCGTAATCATCGGCAGGTTCGGCCTTGATTTGAACTGGTACTGGAGGCAAAGTACTGGTTGTCTGGCGCGTACTAGAGTCTTCGCGATCAGAGGGGGTCTGTGACCGCCAGCGTGGACGATACGTTGTGCGGTTGATGGCAAAGATCGTCTCGCACGGGATATGGTCGGAGGACGGGATATGGTCGGCCGTTCTCTCTTCGCCATTCCGATTTTCTTCCGCGTTTCTCTCTCCAGTGCCACACTCCGAATCCAACCTTTCCATTCCCGTTGATCGATCGTCATCGCGAGGTGAAGTAATTCTCTTCTTTTTCGCACTGGGTGGCTCATACTCATCCGACGATTCCAGATCATCTTCATCTTCAGACTCCTCATCAAAGCTGTCGTCGTCATTTGTCATATCCTTCCTTGTCAAACATTCGGAAGAAGCCACTGACGACATTCGTGTATCCTCCTCCGAATTTCTAGTCCCAACCGATTGCGTCTGTTGTCTAAGTGTGGTTTGTGTATTCACGTTTCTTAAAGTTGATAAATCGTAAGTTTTTCTGCCATCTCCGAGATGCTGAGTCGTTTCTGCGTCACCCGGTAGGTCGCACGCGGCTTCGGGGAGTATATCTTGGTCGTCTTGAGTGAGCACTGCCAGTTTTCGTGAAGGGTGTGCCGATCTGCAGTGCTTGACGACCTTGCCGCGTTCCACCGCTCTATAGGAACAGTGGCCGCAGCGGTACGGCGGCACGACCGAATGCCGGTAGTGAAAATGGCGTCTCACTTTGGACGGAAAACGATGAACAAAGTCGCAGGCACGACATCGGTAGAGCTCCTTGTGAGGAAGCTTCTCGCAGAACTCAGACCATTGGTCCTCCGACAAAGCCTTGAAACGAGTAAATTGTCCCTCGACTGATGACGTGACTGTCACAATCTGAGATTCATGATGACGAACTTCATATAACCTTGAGCTCACCGACGGTGCCTACCAACAATTTATAGTCACGTACATACGCAAAGACAGTGACGGAACTCTGCGCGTACGGAAGAAGAAAATATAAATATACACAACTAGAGGCCAAAGTAATTTGGCAAAGGCTGCAGCGAATGAACCGCATACACTGCATGCGCCACCGAGTTGAGCCGCGTGACAGACAGAGGCTGACGGACAGACGCCGCGATTATCGGTAACAATAGTCTGCATCTCATGCATTCCATGCAACCGAAAAAGTAAAAACTAACAAGCGACCCAATCAAACCCCTTCCCTATCCCTCCCCCAGCCCGGGGGACGGGGACCCGTATCTCATATAATGTTTCCACCCCGAACAGGACGTCGATGCTTTCAGCCAATGTTGCACTGTTGTGTCAGGCAGACTTACAGACTGACGACGAGATTATCGATTGAAGTAGCCTAAAAAGTTGAAAAGTTAAACATTTCCTGAGTCAAATGGCCCATTGGACAGCACCCGTCCCTATTCCTACTGTCCTGCAGCAATCAGCCGAATTTATATTTAAATTTAGATTGTACATATGATATCTATAGGGAGCAATATATTGTCAAGTAGTATTTACACTTAGTGCCTACAAAATTAATACACGCATAATGACGATATTGATGATGACGATGATGACAAACAATTAACATTGTGTGCGTAGTACAAATCAGCAGCCACGAATATTAATATTTTGCCATAATAGCGATAGCGAAAAAGTTGAATATTTACCAAACAGTCTTCAATCCTCTGCTGAGCAGTTCGTGCCTTTGTCCAACTGGAGTTCATACTCGCCTCATGCTTATTCATCGCAGTCACCTTCCCTGCGGCTGCCCGAAAATATGAATCCGCCGTCGTCCCGCCATTCCGGGACTGTTCCACAGCGGATTCGCTCATGTTGTCCTCCACAGAGTTTTTGACGATTTCATCATCTTCTTCTTCGTCATTTTTGTGCGTTCTAAGATGTCGGATCAAGGTAATTCGGATGGTGTTCGTGAAACTACACAAAGGACACTTTATCGGCTCCGGATAGACCATGGACGGCGGCAAACGGCGCTCGAAATCGTTCAGCGTTTGAACGCGGTTATTCGCCAACTGTCTTGATTTCTGATTTATCGCAAGTGTACTTTTAGATGGTGTGGCTGCAGATGAAAACGAAGAATCTAATAAGGAGTCGTAACGAGACGGTGGCTGGTTTATGTTTACTTCTCGTGTAACAGTGGAACGCGAAACGGTTTCCTCTTCATCGACATCGCCCTGGCCATCTAAGGACATTTCTGACTCCACTCCGCCAAAAATACGAATGATTTTATGTGGCCTGTTACTGTGATACCGCCCAAGATGAAACGTTATGCACGAAGAACGCGGGTGGGCGAACTGGCAGTAACCGCAGCGGTACCCATCAGTCATTCCGCTATTGCGCTCGTGAATTGCCATGTGACGGTGGTAGAACATTCGTTTTGGGGTCTTGAATGGACAGAGATGGCAAAAGTATGACCCTCCAACCTTTTCTGTAGGCGGTTCGAGAACCATCTGATCAGATCTTGGTAGTTCCCGGTCAGCATTTCTAGCTGTGACGCTTGTTCTGGCTTCTCTCGTCAGTTTGGTGGTCGAAAAGTGGCCCTTGTAGTGTTGCAAGTACGAATCGATGTCGTCAGTGCTGAAGGTACAGCGGCAACAGATGTGAACAACGACATTACTTGACGAAGGATCGCGCAAATCTCGATATCGCGAATTACTATTTGTCGCGCTTGAAACCTCACCGCGGTAACCAGCATTCCGCCCCATAACGTCATCTCTGCGAACGATCAGCCTATCTGGAACCAGCTGGTCTGGACATTTGTGTTCTAAGTAGGCAGCAAGCTGATCCATTTGGTGGTAGCTTCTGACGTGATTGACAATGCTCTTTTTCCATCTGCAGGCAGCGTCACAGAGAGGACAGTTTACGAGATTATTCAGAAAAGAAACGCGCTCCCGGACCACTTCAAAGCGAGCTGCTGTTTCATCGTGGTTGCTGGAGACGTGTACTTCCATGCTTTCCATGTCGGCAGCATCTGTACCACAGTGTGAGCACATGTAGTAGCGAATGGAGTGTTGGCTTGGGTGATGCGCCAAGTGATCGAGAAACCATTCCAGGTCGTCCGAAACCGCCGGACACTCGGCACATACGTATTGTGGTCTTTTACCGCTGCGGGTGGAGGAAAAGCGATGAGAAAGTTTAATGTGTTGATGCAGAGCTTGCTCAGAACCGCAAGCGAAAGTGCATCGGTCGCAAACAACAGACAAATTCTCAGTTCTCCTTATCTCTAGCACTTCCTTTCCAGCAGCCGAAGTTACTCTCTTTAGCGGCTTCGACAATTTCCGGCGAACTTTTCTAAGGCTGTCTTCATCACTTTTTACTTCCGCCCGCTGTTCGCAGAGTTCGTTTTCGGTCGGATCTTCGGCCGAAAGTATTGGCCGCATGTCCTCTATGACTGGCATTGCAACTTCGGCGTCATCACTTTCGTAACCATTGCCAGCCGTTGCCGTTCTTCGTTCAATTTTAATTTGTTCTGCGCCGTTTGTGTCGTTGTTCAGCAGATCTGTGATGGCTAGTAGAGTCGGTGCCTCATCCATGACAGAATCAGGCTTGTCTTCACAAAGTACTGGCTGTTCTGGACTCAAGGGCAACGACATAATCTCATCATCTTGCCCCTCGGTGCTTTGGTGGTCCAGTTCTTTGGCGTCGGTTTCCAATTCCATTTCGACATTGTCCGAGATGCCGATGCTTTTTCGTAACATAATGACGACGCCAGAAAGTGTTACAGTGCCTGATTTGTTACGTCTACGTCGTCTCATCCTTGTCATGTCCCATGTTCTCTTTCTAAGCGCCATAGCGAAATCACAGCTGGCCATTTCTGTGAGCGAATGCACCACACTACAGTCACTGATGGGTAGTTTCGCGGTACTGTCTGTGTTTTGCGGGAAAATATTTTTATTTTCGTTATCCATGAATGAACCGCTCGTTGTAGCGTTGTCGCAAGTAGTCTGGCCAGTGGTGTCTTCGGACAGGGCTTCTTTGGAATCGTCCTGCTGAGCTGAAAATGTTAATGGTTCGTCCGCATTTTGTCGAACGATATCGTTGTAAATGTTGTCACAAATCATGGCGCTGGCATGCTGGCTTGTTGCAGATATTTCCATGTTAGACTGTTTGAGGATACTCTGAATCTCGTTGGTAGCCACAGCTGTCTGTACACTTTGTATTTCTTCTTCTATCGGCCATTTGCTCTCCGCATTTGCTTCAGAATTAGAGCAAAGTTTAAGCTTATTATTTGAAATAGAATCAACGTCGTCGTCGTCGCTTATATCGGAGAAAATCTGAGCTCGAATTTCAGCTGAACGGAAATGCATTGGATTTATACGATTATTTGCGGCATCAGAAATCGGAGATGATTCTTTGCTTGGGGGCGAAAACAGTTCGCTATTGTCGGACTGAACTGATATTTCATTATTTGACTCATTTCTGTATACTCTTTGTTTTAGTAATGCAAGGCCTTCTGCATCCTTGTCGTAAATTATCTGCTCCTTACGCGGCAAATCTAGAGATTTAACGTCCCAGCGCAAAGCGTCATTACAGTTGGCAGATTCGCAAAACTCCTCCACGAGCCCATTGGCCGTTTCTTGCTTTGATTTTACGGCAAAGTCGGAAGTATTGAATACGACGCCGTCGCCTTCCATTGCAATATCATCCAGTGTTGGCATGTTGTCAATAACTGGAGCATTATCGCCAATTCCACTGACGATAGCCCTGTCAGAGTACGAAACCGCATACTGCGACGAGTCTGAAAAATTACTGAAGTCATCGTCTTTTCGTGGAGGCTGCAATTCGGCAGCTTCCAATGGCATTTTGCAGAAATCTTTCGTAGAATTTTGGCAGTTACTACTCCATGACTCCAAGTCGGTGCTACTGATTTCCTGTGAGTGAACTTCGGGCGTCGTATGATAAGGCGCTGCAGTATCATAATACTCCTCGTTTTTTGGATAATTATCTTTCTGGAAGAAATTCTTTAAACCATTCTCCATACCGTCACTGAATATGCACTGAGAATTTCTGGCATTGTCTAATCTGTCGGAATTGTGCTGTAAAACTGACTGAAGATCGGAAGCGTTTTCAATCCTTGGTGCAAAACTCAGCGAATCAGCCAAATGGGATGACTCCACTCCACTCTTGTTAAACTGAATATTTTCACCAGATTTGCCGCTACTGTGTCTGGCGTCTGCATTCATTGCTGGCGTCATAGCACTGTCCTGATCCTGACTGTTCGACACCTGCTGAGTTGAATCTGGGCAGACTGTGGGTGAGTTCTGATGTGATATTTTCCCATTCCATTCAACACGATCTTCGTTGAACACCGGCCTTTCTGAACTCACTTCCAGGTTATCTGTTCAATCACAATGTCAGAAGGTTTTCGTCGCAACAGCAAATAACAAGATAGCTATAACCTCGACATGAAACGTGTTATCATTGAAACAGTTTAATTTCATCAAATCATGCATAATTAACTTAAAATGAAATTAACTGTGAAAAATTCGTATATTTCTTACCATAATCCGTAGACAGTTTTATTAGGCCGCATCGAGTGCACGAGACGCGGACTATTGTGATTGATGACCTGTCAGTTTGTCACGCCGCTTCACGCAGATTTGATGTGCAAAAACGGCTGAACGGATCAAGGTCCTGTTTCGGGTAAAGATTCCTGGGGACTCGAGAAGCACTGCATTAGATGGGGGTCCCGATCCCCCTATAGTGAGGAGGTTCGATGCAGCCTTTGCCAAATTACTTTGGCCTCTCGTTTTGCTGTTTGCATTTGTTTGCTCTTACAGTTGCTGTCGTACTGGCGAATACGAATAAATAACGCAGATGACCTCTGTCAGGCGAAACGTGTCCGTTGGTCGTCGGGTGGTTAAACTGAACGTCCAATTCTTGATCTGAGCCGATACTGCACTGACTCCACGCGTGGTCATCAACATCGGAGCATGTCGCTGCACCAGCATCCGACTTCTGGCCAATGTCGGCAGCATCTCTCAACTGCACCATCAGTTCTCCTTCCATGCAATCCATCGTCTACACTCACAGTTACAGCCACCGTATTACTACTGGCTTTGTTCTGGCCTTTGCCTGTCTTAGGCTGGGCAGGGAAAGGCAAGTATGTTTCGCATGAGTGGCAGGCAAAACTGTGTGATCCTTCGACAACGCGTGCTATACCTGAGCGTTTCTGTGAAAATATCGAGTGTCAGTACTTTCTACCTTTTGTTCGTAATCACAAGATGTCTCTCAGTCGAACTTAGACCACCCACGTGCACCTCACGTGACCGTGTCTTGACTGTAGCATTTTATTGCTACCCCTAATCTTGACTTTAATCTCATAACCCTGACACGTGTACTCCAGTTATTACAAAACGGGTAGGCCTAAAGATACCGCCAGGGGCGTCTCCAGGTTTAAAAATGTGGGGTGGACACGCACGGCGAGCACGGAGCGCGAACCTATAACGGAGGTGTGGGGGGGGGAGCCCCCAGCAGGGTCCAGGGGCAGAGCCCCTGGTCAGGGGGTCACAGGGGCGAAGCCCCCTAAAGCTGACAAACCTTTCAGCTTTTGGATGCCCAACGTAAGCAGCAAATTTGCCTCATTTTCCGTATTTTGCAAACTTACTAAACCCCACGTATATGTGACACATCTCTCCAAAAACTGAAGGTATCGTCCAGGATGACATGGACAATACTGTGTATCAACAGAAAAGCAGTTTGGAACTGTACTGCTTGTGATATGCGAAGTAGCACTACAAAGTAAATTGGCACAAATTGTAGCCCCAAACGTTTATTGCGAAGCCTCACTAAACCACTGAACCTAAGCACAGTAGTCTGAGACTACTTCGCTTAGAGTTCCACAACAGTTACAATAGAGACAGAGTCAGACCTGACCGCTTCCTCCCTCCCCCGTAAAAACTCACCAGATTTGCATCAATCTCAGGAACAACCTCTGGCAAAAGTGTGGTGGACATGTCCACCCCAGTCCACCCCGTGGCGACGCCCCTGGATACCGCGCACCCCTTGAAAAGGCATTTCTTGACTGAACTGCCAACATAATTTCATAACTCTTCCAGACAATTCTGCCAAAACAGCTGTGCACAAGTCTTGCATTTTGACACTGCGAAGGGCTGGCCATAATAACAAGAATTTTCTGAATGCTAAAACAATTAAGAATGCAATTGTGCTGCGCCGTAATGTAAAGACTGAGATATCGTTACGGACAAATCTACATAGTTAATGAGAAAAACAGAACTGCCGCGATGGGAACAGCGCAGAGTAAGCTTACATGTAGGCTACCGCTACGCAGCAGCAGTAAAGGCAGCAGCAAAAGCGGTGGTGGTTGTCGTATAATATTGACACGAGGACCACCAAGCTGCAGCATAGCAGGGCGAGGAAGCAGTGGCGACGATCCGCTACGAATATTACATCGCTGCGCGTCAGCTGAGTGTCGTCATACTCGTAGCAACTTCCACGTTGACTGATCCATGGCCATGATCTGGACAGAGCTCACAGATTTTCCCAGGTTTTCTAATTGCTGGAGCTGCAGATATTAGGTACCGTACTCACAACTCCTGACCTATTTTGGGTGTATAAAGTTTGACCAATCACTCATGAAAATTAGAGTATGGTTGTACCGTTGTGCCGCGATCCAGAATAGGTGTAGGGCCTGTTAGCGAAGAAGGTACAGGTAAAAGTAAAAGACACTTGATATAGCGCCTCTGTATGAACCAACCCTACCAAAGCGGCGCTCGGGTATGGTGCCGCTTTGGTAGGGTTCGTTCACGTTTGCAAGGAATCATACAGTTTTACCTGCCACCCACGCGTTTATCCACGAATGTAATGAACTACACCTGCTTTAGCCTTCCCAGCCGAAGCTGGTCCTCATTTACCGACCCTGGAGGGATGGAAGTCGAGTTAGCCTAGGTGCCATCATGGTGAATAAACAGTCTGCCCAGGACCGCTACGTGATGGAA
>Ga0126335_1001788_pt1 | contig 12399 bp, 8 predicted proteins | sample OlaspJWI45metaG_FD_108409 | JGI IMG/M metagenome (GOLD analysis project Ga0126335, IMG submission 108409) | Marine gutless worms symbiont microbial communities from Oahu, Hawaii - Olavius sp. 1 OAHU.JWI-45 metaG | ecosystem: Host-associated > Annelida > Digestive system > Unclassified | place...
CCTCGACCAATCTGAATGTATCGACCGATCTGGTGTCCCTGAGCGGGACCAGCTTGGTTATCTCAGGCGATGTGTCCGCCAATACCTATTATGTTGGCCGCAAGTATACCTCCCTGCTGCAGCTTAGCGAGTGGTACGCCCGGGACAACGATGGCAAAGCCCTGATTGCTGGACAGCTCACTGTCCGCAGCCTGCTGCTGGCCTTCAACGACACTGGCTACTTCAAGGTGAACGTCACGCCATTCCTGGGATCCACTGCGACTGAAGAAATCACAGATACCATGAGTGGACTGCGTATTGGGGAAACGATTATCGGACAGGCATCATTGCTATCCGGTGAGCACGAATTCCTGGTCGGGGCGGACTCAAAGCGCACTGTGGTTGAAATAGAATCTGACTCCTACCTCCCCATGAACCTGCAGATCGGCGCATGGATAGGAGAGTTCGTAATGGATGGAAAGGTTGTTGGATGATCGTTAAACGCATAACGGTGAACGATGTTGATATAATCCGAAACATAGAACTCCGGCGTGCGGACTATGAAGAAATGAAAGCCTCCACTGGGTTAACAGATCCGGCGGAGGCTCTGTTTCTCTGTGTCCGTAACTCCGAGTGGACGGAAGTCCTGATCGATGAAAGTGACAAAGTTGTCAGCATATTCGGCCTGGGGAGGAACGGTACAATCGGAATCCCCTGGATGATGGCTCACCCGACTTTGTTCACGCAGTACAAGAAGTTCGCTAATGCCTACTCGAAGCGGGTGGTAGCTGAAATGTTGGCATCCAGTTCAGTACTGGCCAACTATATCGACTCCCGCAACTGGAAGCATCTGGAGTGGGTACACCGTATGGGCTTCGAGTACGACTTCGAGAAATCCATTTATCAAAACGGAGTTCTGTTTCATTTCTTTTATATGGAGAAGAATTAATGTGTAACCCTGCTGTAATTCCGATAGTGATGATGGCTGTCACTGCTGCCGGTAAAGGCATCCAGCAGATCCAGACCAATCAAATGGCTGGACAGGCTGCCGAGGAAGCTCATAAACACGCAGGCTTTAACTACCAACAGCTTATAAGTGAAGCTGAAGAGACAAACGATGCTGCCGCCCAGGACAAGCTCCAGCGGCAGCTCCAGGGTTTACGGGAACGTGGACGGATCGCTGTAGCGCAAGGCGAAGCTGGCGTAGGTGGCAATAGTTCACTCAAAGCCATCAACAACGCCAAGCTGCAAGAAAGCATGGATGTGGGCGTGATCGAAGCCAACCGAGGTTCGGCTCAGCGAAAGATCGCCTCTGATGTGACCTCCACAAAGATGCAGTTGGAATCCCGTATCAACACTGCCAAGTCTCAGGTAGTGGGTCTACCAATGATGCTCCTGACCGCTGGCATGGCTGGCACAAGTGGCTACATGGCTGGCCACGACCTCAGCTCAGCCCTCAAATCCAACTATTACAAAAGCCCTGGAACTATATCCACTGGATCGAGTGGTCCGAAAGTCAATCCCTATAACACAGGTGGAGTATAACCTATGCCGAGGCAAAACGAAAAAAGGCTGCAAGGCCAAAAGCAAATCAATCAGCAAGAGCTGTATGACCCCTCTGTCCCGAATCGCCGGATCCAAAGCGCGACTCAGACAAGCGGTGGCGGCTCGATAGCTGCCTCAGCTTTCAGTAGCAGTCTCGGTGGTTTCCTTTCTGACATGAACCGAGCTGCCTATGGCGCTGGCAAGATCTTCCGTGAAGCTGCCGGTGAGGCTGAGGAACGTGGAGCGGCTGCGGCTGCTCGTGGTGAGGAACGTCCTGACGAAAAGAAAGCTGCATGGCTACGTGGATACGACCGACACACTGGTGCTGCTGCGGTTCACGGATACCGGAATGAAATGTATCAGCTCGAACTCCAGGCTCACAAGATGGAGCTGGATGAATACGAGCAAGCCAAAGAGGACATCAACCGAAAATACCTCAACGGGCAGAACGATGATTACGTCGACGGGTTTCTGCCGAGAGCGTTGGAAATCGAAGCCACCAATGAGCGGACTTTCCAGCGGATCCTCTACGACCGGCAAGTTAACGACGAGACAGCAAAGTTCAAGGCTCGTGCAGTCGTTGACGTTGAAGCAATATTGAAGTCGGACGAAGCAGACAAACCGGCTGCTATCCGTAATCTAATCACAGACTACCAGAACGAAGCCAAGTCCCGGGACTTTCTGGACCGGAATCAGGTATCCGAGGCCATCATCGATACGATAGGCTACGAAGCCTCTCAGGCAGGCAACCCGAGTTTACTCAGGTTCGCTTCCGTCAAGGACAAGGATGGCGTTGCCCTGGTCGACCGGCCCGAGTTCGAGGACAAGATTCTCAAGTTCCACGATCTGGCTGTCCGTCAGGCTGAGCACAATGAGCGGAAACGGCTGCAAGAAATCGAGCGAGAGAAACAGGCTGTCGAGAACGGTATCCTAATCGAAATGACCAAAGCTGCCGTGAGCGGCGATTGGGCTACAGTGGATGCAACCATCCAGGCCAATGTCCACAGAGTCGACCATAAAAAGTTACTGTCCTTCAAAAACCTGTCGCACAAGCTGCAGCTCGAAGACGGGTATGCCAAAGTCACCAACATCGATTCTGTCCGTCCGTTCATGATCAAAGCGGTGAATGGTGAACCGATGTCGGCTGAGGATTGGACTGCGTTGGCTGATGTTGCCGACCGGCCTACTTATCTGGCTGTCACGAAAGCGCATGTGTCCGCAATCCAGAGGATGACTGATAATCCCGAGGATCAGGTTGGCACATACTTCCGGCAATCACTACGTCAGCGGCTGGCTCAGAATAACCCTGTCACTGCTGCCGGTGAGTTTCTGGACGCCAAGAATGGTGCCGTCCGAGCGAACCACATCCAAGACGAAATGTACAACTGGTGGATCTACAGCGATGAAAAGAAGTCTGTGGAATCGATCAGTAAGAAACTTCTGCAGGTTGTGAAGGAAGCTCAGGAGCTGGCTCCGTTTGAAGGTATCGTGCAACCGGCTGACACTACCGGACCCCAGGCGAGCACGCCAACTCGTGCTGGCTCACGGATCGCTCAGGTAGCCAAACAGGGCCAGGATGCTGCGGCTGCTGATGCTGAGGCACAGGCAGCTAAAAAGCAGAACCTGGAGGACAAAATCAACAACCGTATGCAACGACATTAATAAGGAGTATTTCATATGGCTGAGGCTGTAGAAAACTCTCAGAATAAAGCAGACCAGGGATGGTCGTATGAATCCCTGGGGAAAGCCCTCAAAGAGGGGCGGCTGTCTGAGGATGAGGCCACTGACGTCTTTCTTGACTTAGAGATCAAGCGAGACTTTTACGACATGGATCCTGATGACGTGGGTAATGCCCTGGATAAGGGAAAGATCTCCGTCGAACAGGCTCAACGCTTCCTTGACCGGACCAAAAATCCGGTCTGGTGGGGCATTAAAGATCACATGGCAGGTATCGGTAAAGGTATCGAGAAGGCTTACGAAAACACATCTGACGTGGTTTCAGAAGCCACAGGTATCAAACCTGCCATTCAATTGTTTGAATTGGTGACCGGCAAAAAGAGCTGGCTCAAAGCCGACAACGATTACATCGATCTGCCGGAACCGGAAACGGGAACCGCAAAGCTGGCTCAAGGCATCACTCAGTTCGCAACCGTCTTCATTCCTGGCACCCAGGCAATGAAGGCAGCTCAATTAACCCGAGGCATCACAAAGTCGAAATACCTGCTGCAGTTCGCTGATAAGTTCCCGAAGCTCCCTGCAGCCCTCGATTCGCTGGCTGTGAATATGTCCGCCGGTATCATAGGCGACTACACGGCCTTCGATCCATTCGAGGGGAGGCTGGCCGACTTTGCCGACGAAGCTGGTTTCCTACCGGAAATGATGGACTTCATGACTACCAATCCTGACAATCCAGCTCCTGTCGAGCGGCTGAAAAATGCCTTGGAAGGTGTGATGATTGGTGGAGCGGTGGACTTTCTGCTGTTCGGCCTGCGGACCTTGAAGACACTGAGCTTGAAAAAGTTCAAGACCTTCGACCGCATTGCAGAAGAGGCTGCTAAAAACCCGAAGACGGCTAAAGCCTACAGTGAGGCTGAGCAGTTGAGCAAAGCTCTCGATGAGCAACCGGACAGGGTTGAAGTGAATGGCAACACGGTCACGGAGCAAAACGGCAACAGGGTCATGACCTACAGCAACGAGAATACTGTGAAAAACGTAGGTGAAGCTCCTGGTCTGAAAGTTGTGGAGCCGGTTAAGGCCCAGGCCAAAAAGCTCGGTAATCAGAAAGAGCGCACGAAGCGAGCTTTCAACATCTTCAAAAAGGTACGTGAAGGTGCAACGCCGGAGACTGAAGACGACCTGATGCTGCGCTTTCAAGAGTACAGCGATGCTCAGGAACTGCAGGCTCACATCTATGATGAAGCCGAAGAGATCATCGACGCTAACCGTGGGTACGAGTCATGGAAAGCTACAGAGGCTAAAGGTAATCACTACAACCGGCTGGCAACGATAACCGGCGGCACGGAAGAGGGTGTCATGGAACGGATGAAGACGCTCGCTGGCGATCTGCAGAACGCCTCTGGTAAGGCTATGGCTATGTACAAAACCCTGGCGAAGTGGGAAGACGAATGGATGGCTGCGTGCCGGAAATACGATCCTGATGCTGAGGGAGCGGAGCACGAGCTGATCCGGCTGCTGGAACATGCCAAGATGATGGAAGAGCTGCAGGCACTGTGCTACGGAGTTCGCTCCGAGTTCGGTCGTGGCTTGAACATGCACAAAATCAACATCAAAAAGTCTCGGTTCGATACTGCCGAGGTTCTCAATAATCCCGATCTGACCGACTACATCCAGAAGAACAAAACCAAGATCGAGAACATGATCAAGGTCGCCGGCAATGGTAAAAGGGGCGAAGGCTTGAAGATGGCTCGTGTTTGGGGAAAAGGCGGCTTTATGAAGTGGCTCCTGAGCTATAAGCAGGCTGCGCTTCTGTGGAGTCCGGTCACTCATTCTGTCAACATAGCGTCACAAACCGGCGCACTTACGCTCAAAATGTTTAATCGATCAGTAGCGCACGCCATGATGGCGGCAACGCATATGGATTGGAACTACCTTCGTCCAGCGGTGGGCGAGATGGCTGGCTTACAGTTGGCTCTGAAGCAGTGCTTCAAAGGCAATCCGGTCAAAAGCGCAGGCAAGGCTCTCAAAGCTGCCTACTGGGGCGATGAATCCTTCAAGAAAGCCTTCCGTGAGGATCCTGATGTGGGTAACTTTTGGAAAGCTCTCGGTCTAAAGGAAGGTATCATCGATCCTGGTTTGAAGGTCAACGATCACATGGATGCATCCGATATGGCTGCTGTCGAGGTTGCTGTCAAAAGCAAGCTCGGTCGTATGGGTTCAACCATCAATGCCGTGATTACCACACCGTTCAACGCCCTGGCTGGAGCTGACGAAGTCTTCAAAACGCTCGGTACTCAGTACGAGTATTATTCCTTGATCTACAGGGAAGGGCTGGATAATGGCCTGCGTGGAAAAGAGCTGGATCAGTTCTTCAACGCTCAGCGTCAGTCAGTCCGTGGCGACTTGTTCAACAAAGCTCTGGACGTTGGCCGAGAGGTTACCTTTCAAGATCGCCTGGGTAAAATGTCCGAGGCAATCAACAAAGGCTTGTCAAATAACAACCTGGGCCTGTTCACTCGGTTCATGGCTGTGCCTTTCTATAAGACCACCGTCAATGTTGCCAAGTGGGCGCTGAAGTCTTCTCCGGCTGCTCTGGCCTCCAGCTCGTTCTGGAAAGCTATGAAAGAAGGAGGAGTCCCTGCCTACGAAATGTTGTCTCGTGTTGCCATGGGTACAGCTCTAATGACTGCTGCTTGGCATAAGTTCGAGGCTGGCAAGCTCACCGGACGTATACCTCGTGACCAGTATGACAACTGGACGAATGCGGGTGTGCAAGAATATTCCGAGTACGACGATAAGACCGGCAAATGGGTATCCTACCGGAGATCCGATCCTGTCGGCCTGTTGAAGGCTATGGCTGCTGATTTCTTTATGGCAGTTGAAATGCTGGAGATGGCCCAGGACGGTGTCAACGATGTGGACTACAACGATGCCATGGGTGCTTTCATTCTCTGTTTCGTGGAACCGATTGTTAACTCTACGTGGACAAAGAACGCTAAGGATATGTTTGATATGTTCGCTAATCCTGAGCGGAGCGAGAAGTCGTGGAAGAAGTTTGCTGTCCGACAGGCTGAAGGGCTGATCCCGGGTACAACCGGAATTGATTGGATCAACGAAGCCATTAATCAGGTAACTGAAGGTGAACCATACCTCCGGCAAGTGAATAGCATTGTCGACCTGCTGTGGAAGAAAGTTGACTCCTCCAGGCTGCTGCCGAAACGGAACACGATCTACGGAACACCGATGAAGCGTGTCAATCGTTGGGCGACTGCTATCCGGCAAACTGAGATGACCGACGATCCTGTCCTTCTCGAAACCCTACGGGTGGGCTTGAATGTCCGTGCTCCGAAGGATGAGATCCGTCTGATCCCGGGCGCACCTATCGAAGTCACACCGGAAAAGATCGATGAATACATGCAGATTTACAGCCAGTATCCAATTAAGGAATCCCTGGAGAAACTGATCAATAGCCCTGGTTATAAGCGGAATCAAAGCGATGCGGAAAAAGCAAAGTGGATGCGCGGTATTATTGGCATCTACCGAGCTGCCGCCCGAGCTGAGTTCGCTAAAGGCAACCAGGAGTTGACTGACGAATCCGTCCAGAAGGTCCGTGATCATGCCGATGCTGTCCGTGGTCTGCGAACTGAGCGTAACAAGAGTGCCGCAATTCTAAAGGTATTGGAGACATATCCAGACTAATGGCGTACTCATATGCAACATATCTCGGAAGCGGGAGCAGTGGTCCGTTCACTGTTCCCTTTCCGTATCTCGATAAAAGTCATGTGGAAGTCTACGTCCAGGGAGTGAAGCGTACCGCTGGTATTAGCTGGTCGACAGCTAACACGATAATGCTTACGCCAGCTCCTGTGACGAATGACGCAATCTTAATCAAACGCAAAACACCAGCTACGAGTCGGCTGGTCGACTATCAAAATGGCTCGGTTCTTAAAGAGGAAAACCTCGACCTGGACTCCAACCAGCTCTTCTATCTCCAACAAGAAGCTATCGATGCACTGACCATGGCTCAGGAGCTGGATGGTTCGCTTTACCAGAGTCGAGAGGCAATACTGAACACGATATCTGGTTGGGTTGATCGGAGTGTGCTTATTCCCGATCTGACCGGCGACATTGGTGACCTGCAGACGCAGCTTGAGTGGCAACGTCTGTTTACTGATATCGATGAAATGTACGAAAACGAAACCTACTACCGATCCTACGTCGATGCTTTGGATGGTCGAACCACCATAGCGGAAGGTAGGCTTGATGTTCACGACACCGATATAACTGCCGCTGTCTCTCGTATTACAGTAAACGAGGGTGACATTGTGGCGGCTGAGGGTAGGCTGACAGTTAACGAAGGTTCAATCACTGCCGCTGTAACACGGCTCGATGGTCATGATACCGATATTTCCACACTTCAGTTGACTGACCAAGGACTCGATGTTCGGGTAACGTCCGCTGAGGGAAACATTACCTCCCAGGATGGCCGACTCACCACTGCCGAGGGTACAATCACAACCCATGGTTCTCAGCTCGCGTTGGAAGCCAATCAGTTCAAAGTCAAAGTCAACGCAAATGGGCGTGTGGCAGGTTTCGGCCTGTACAATGACGCTCAGCAAGATTGGTCCGAGTTCATTCTACAAGTGGATAAATTCGGCCTGATTAAATCTGACGACCTGGGTGGAATCAAGAAGCCCTTCGTAATCGACGGCACAACCGGCAACGTGGCTATCGACGGCAGTCTGTTAGTTACTGGCTCTATCGCTACTGCCAGCATTGCTGCCGATGCCATCACAGGTGACCTCATAGCCGGTAATACGCTTGATGGTACGCACATCAAAGCCTCCAGCTCGATCTCTCTGAACACCGGAGGGAAGCTGACTATCGGTGCCTCTGGAGAACTGGAGATCGGCGTAGATGGTATCCTTGATATCGGTGAAGACGGAAAGCTGACTGTTGGCAACAATAACATCATTATCGACGGCACGCTGGACGAAATTGCAATATGTCCGAGTGGCGGAAAGACAGGCAATGACTACTGCCGGTTGACTAATGGCGAGCTGGACTTTTTCTATTATGATGGCTCCAGCCACGTTTCATATAAGTCATTGAAACGAGTTGAGGCTGGTCAAGCCGCCAGCGGCAACACAGTCTACATTCCTGGCTACTGGAAGTCCGCTCCGAAAATCATACTGTCTCCAGCCAACTTCCCGATCTACGATGAGACTTACACCGGACAGGATCAAACGATGAAGCTGGAGGTACAGAGTCTACAACTACAATCCGGTGAGACAATGAAGTACCAATTCCAGCCTCAGTGCTCACTGGAGCTGGCTGCTGGTACAGGCGGTTATGATGTGAACACGGAGCACACTGCGGCTTCTACCGTGGATATCACGTCCACCACAGTCTCAGGCTTGCCTGCAAACGCTCGTAAACTGACGGTTAACTTCCGTTATCAAGGTTGGCGAGAAGCACGTAAGCAGTGGGATGGTGGCGAAGCCTTTCAGAAAGTAGCGTACACAGTAAACATCAAGCTGTATTCCAATGGGACACTTCGTGCTCAAACAGGAAGTATGGAGAGTTCAACTTCCGGCTACACCAGTATAAACCTGGACACCGGAACGCTCACCTCGGATATTACTAACTTCTACATCGTAGTGGACGTGACCTATGGAGGTTCGTTACCTTCTGGATACACATCCTGGACAGGTACCTATAAAAACTCTCTCTGGATTGACACGTACTCAACAGACTTGCTCGGTGTAACGGAACTGGCAACTGGTACTGTCAATTGGATAGCAATAGGAGAATAATCATATGTTAAACCTTACCACTCGGTCTGGAAAAGGCTCACCGCTCACGATTGTTGAGCATGACCAGAACCTGACCGATATTCAAACTCTGGCGAATGCTCTGGAAACGGAGCAACTCGTTCAGCGTGGAGAAATCGATGCCAACATAGCTGACATTGGCTCGCTCCAGACCGATGTGGCTACAGCACTGGGATACGATGCTCGGCTGCTTGTGGTCGAAGCGCACGTAAATTCAACTGGAAATCCGCATGGTGTCACCAACGCCCAGGTAAATCTGGCTCAGTTCAAAGACAACGGCCTGTCGGGCGAACTGAAGTACGACACTTTGAACGTGAAGCTGGCAACGGCAATCGACGGGATAGACATTACCGGCGACCTACGGGTGACCGGAGCAATGTCATCCGGTGCCTTATCAATCTCAACCCTTACCGCAAGTGGGCTTCTGTCCGCTCAAGCTGGCCTGGACGTTACTGGCGATATCGATCTGACCGGCGATCTGAATCTGAACTCAATCTCGCTGGTGGATGACGCTGGTGCGCTGAAAGTGTACTCTGGAGTTAACCTCCTGGGAACCATAGAGGCTGACAAAGACTACCTGTCCGAAGGGCATGTACATGCGAAGCTGAATATGTATGCTCGTGGCGGTCAGGTTGTTTTAGGGACAAGTGCCCTTGATTCCCCTAAGATAGTGGGCAACGGTGACCTCTTGGAATTGTACAACGGTCAGAACGAGAAGGTGTCAGTAGCTGACCTCGCTCAGAACTTTCAGGCTGAAGGTCACCTTCGAGCAAAAGCCGGTGGCGTGTACTTTGGTACAGGCAACGCCCGGGCAACACTCTCTACTGATGACGTTATAATTTACAACGGTCAAAATGAGAAAGCTGGCACTTTCGATCAGTGGCAGAATATTATAGCAGAAGGTAGTCTCTATGCCAGAGGTGGTGGCGTTGTGGTAGGTGGCTCCACTTCAAATAGCCCCTACCTGTGGAATAATGCGGGTGCCCTGGATCTTTACAATGGCGAAACTGAATTGGTTGCCACGTTTGGGACAAATCAACAGCTCACCTTGGCAGGTGGAATTTACCTTAGCAACGGGGGCGCTGTAGTCTTTGGTAGCTCGGCTGGCGCTGATCCCTACATAGCTCCCTCAGTGGATGACTTGTTATTCTACCCTGGGGGTGCGGCTGGCGAAACTCTGCGGCTGTCCTCATCCAAACAAGCAACCTTCAAAGGTGTGGTGAAGGCCGAGGACTACCTCTGGACACTGGACAACGCCTATGTCGAGGGTGGCATCCTTGCTCTTGGCTCGAACTATTCTACTAATCCCTCCATTCGTAAAAGCGGAACGGCACTGCAGTTGTACAATGGTGATGGTAACAGGTTTGCTTACTCATCCGGTACGACACTTCTGGTCGATGGCAGTGTCTACTCCAAAGGCAACAACTTTGTGTTGGGATCTACTTCCACACAGGTTAAGCTCACTCGATCCAGCCTCGGAGCCATCGACTTCTATACCTACACTGGCACCGTGCAAAATAAATCAATGAGCATCCATGCCGATGCACCGGCTAATGCCCTTGAAGTACGTTCTGATGGCGTCTACTTGGAGGGACTAAAGCTGAATCCCACTGGCTCAACTCGTTTGGTAGAGAATGCCGGTAACACCGAGATCAAGGATGAGGCAGTGGTTGTAGCGGAATTCGACTATAACACATTGACTGTGAATCCTGACAATAACAGTGTAGGAACACTTAAGGTTACGGGTGGAGGTACGGGTGCTACGAATGCGGAATTCCTGGCAGTAGCCACGCAGTCCTCAAACTACCGTGGCATAGGAATGTGCTTGTACGACACTGGTGGAGATACCGAATGGTTTGCAGGCAGACCTTACGCCAACTCGGATCGTTTTGTTGTATCGAGGGCTTCTGGTAACTTAGGTCATGATGGCGATGTTGCTAACATGGGTCACGCTAATACAGTGGAATACCTCCGTATGGAAGGGGATAACGGCTTATACGTCTATAATTCCTCTGGCAAGTACATGCGGCAATTACCAGGAAGCACGTATGCCGGATTGTATACCAACTCGACCTACTGGTACATGAATGCGGAGCTTCGTGCTAAGAACCGAGTCACTATTTACGACGATACCAACGTGTATATGGACACTAACGGGTTTCATTGCGATGGCAGTGGTAACTACATTCATGCTAATTCGTGGCCCGTGTTTTGTTCAAGGCCTACGTCTGGATTTGGTAACCATTACGCATCTGGTGCCACAATGTATTCAAACCAATGGGGAACCACTTGGACCGATGATTGGGATAACGGAAGCAACTTCTCTAATGGAATCTTCACAGCACCAGTGCAGGGCTGGTATCAGTTCAATGCCGGTGTGGCTGTAACCAACTACTCTAACGATGAGTACTGGAGGGTAGGTTTTTACGGGAACTACCTCGGTACTAAGTACTGCGGCGGTTTCATGCTGTCATATGGGGCTGCAAGTCAATCCAATGAGTACACTGGTGGGGTCTGGTCCCAGGCCCGGAAGTGTGATGCTGGCGAGCAGATTCGTGCTTTCTTTATCACAAAGCATCATTCAGCTACGGCTGATTTTAACAACCGTGCTCACTTTAGCGGTCACTTGATTGTGGCAGAGTAAGGAGGTCACTATTGTACAAATTTGAAGGCGCAGATGAGTCGACCGGAGTTATCCGTGTAGCCGACGGCCTGTACATTGCTTGGCATCCTGATCGGGGCGAGAACATCGATTGGGATGGATACCTTGATTGGCGCGATGCTGGTAATGCGGCAGTCTCTCAGTACAGTCAGGCGGAGTTGGAGCAAAAGGCCGACGACGATGAGGCAATCGTACTGGGACGTGACCTGACTAAGCAGGTTGCCGCCTTGTTCCAAATGCAGTTAGCTGTATTTGAAGTTCTACAGGACAAGGGTGTGATGACCGCCAACGAGGTAGATGCCAAGGCTCCAGGTATCAAGGCGCTGGCTCAAAAATGGAAACAGAAGCTCACCCGACTCAGGCAACTCGGTAGGCTCTGATGAAAACCAAACATAGAAAGATTCCTGTGCGGATTCCCATCTCAAATCCCGGGGGTCCGCATAAGGATCGCTCCAAATATTGTAGAAAACAAAAACACAAAAATTGTAGAAAGGACTACAACTAATGGATAAAACTATCGAAACAATCTTCGCAGTAATTGACGACTTCGCAAAGAATGAAACCGGCAACCGTGTCACCAACGGAATGTGTCAATGAAAATGAGACACTTCAGTCAATAAATTAGACTCTACTGAGTCGCCTTTAGGTTTGTTGATCCATGCTGCCTCTGGTAGCGCAAGAGGCTTGGGAACTTTGCCTTTA
>Ga0126335_1001789_pt1 | contig 12398 bp, 7 predicted proteins | sample OlaspJWI45metaG_FD_108409 | JGI IMG/M metagenome (GOLD analysis project Ga0126335, IMG submission 108409) | Marine gutless worms symbiont microbial communities from Oahu, Hawaii - Olavius sp. 1 OAHU.JWI-45 metaG | ecosystem: Host-associated > Annelida > Digestive system > Unclassified | place...
GATTTGTGGTGGATTATTTTTTCATATTTATGTATTTAATGATATTTGCTGTCGTTGGTAAGTAGCAAAAATAGTGATTTCTACCACCGGACCTGAAGGACACCTTTGCCCATTATTTTTTATTATTTGTCCCATCTGTCAAGTATGCTACATTTGAGAGAATGATGGCATTTGTCAAAAATAAAGCTGTTATCTCGCCATTGTTGGAAGTTGTTATTTGCATATCTCTTTTGTGTGAGAGTATTTTTGCCTTGTTTGGTTATATTGTATGTGCAAAGTGTTGTTTGAATTTATTTGAAGGATGTTTTGGAGGCTCTCAAGTCGCTGTCGGGTTTCTTCAGTGAGAATAACATTAGGTCTCGGCGCAATCTGCGCAGTGACATCGAAAGACGAAGTCTTGTTATAAATGAGGAATTTGTTGATTGTTTCAGACAAGTGAAAGAGGTAATTATGACTGATAGGATAGCACAGTTTTTAAAAACATCTCTGTGATGCAAGAAATATACCATATTGTGAGCAGTGAGCTGTTCTGGATTTTTCGGTCTGGACAGCAGTTAATTGGTTTATTGAGTTTTACTCACAACATGGTAACAGTATGCATTTTTGAAAGTGTTGTTAATATCTTACTTGCAGTGTTATTTTTGTTCTTGTTCATTTCAGTGATTTCCTTTGTAGCTTTCATAGGTTAACTCAGTTTGATAATATGCATCTTCTGTTCATCCCGAGAGATTTAATGTTTTAAATTCATAGCTATTCTTCTTCTTGTATATGTTGGCAGATTGGTGCATTGATTAAACAGCTGATTGAGGTCATGAATTGACGTTATTTACATTATATCTGCTTGTAGCAATTGGATAGCATTTACGAAGATGTAAAGTCGATGAATGACTGCTGTCGTGACATGACGTCTCGACTAAAGGTTTTTATTGCAAAATTGTTTTTCTGGAGACTTGTATGATCAATGTACACTGTGTCTGGGAAAAAAGTAAACCACAGACAATATTGGATAGAAATGTCAAATCTCAATGCATCCTAACAAAATTACGTGCCATGAGTTCAGAGTATATCGTTGACATAACTACAGAATTTTGTTAGAAAGTATTCATTAACAGCGTAGTTATTAATCTTTGAATATCGACAACAAAAAATATAAGTTGTCATCACTTTAATTAGTGCATTCACTGGTCTGGAAGTGATGTCTGCCGACAGGACAACACTCCTGCCCATTGTGCGCATGAAACCGTGCAACCATTAATCCGTGAAACACCAGACTTCATTACTCCAGCTCCCTGGTCGGCCAATAGTCCTGGCCTTAGCCCAGTAAACTACCGGATCTGGGGGAAGCTGAAGGAGCATGTGTACCGCAGCCAGTTTTATAATGTCGTCAAGCTGAAGTCTCGTTTTGTCAAAGACTGGGAACATTTCAACCAGATGATCATTTGGTCATCGATGAAGCAGTTAGATAGTGACTTTCATGTTTCAAGCTTACAGCTGAACACATGGAGAATATTTTGAACACAGACTTTAAATATGTTTGACTTTTACACTTCACAGTTACATGTCTAAACGCTGCCAGTGGTGGACACTTCATGTTTTTCGGTGACCTTGCTAAACTTCTTGTAACTTTTGCAGATGTTGACAGATTTTACCGAGGTTTGGTGATTTGTTTGCAATTAGATGTTACATTGCTGGTGCAGAACTTGGTTTAAAATCTGACATTGTTTGCTGGAGTTATAAAAGTGTTCACACTGGTTTACTTTTTTCCTGGACACCCTGTAGATCAGATTTTTGTCACTTGTCAGGTACTTTTTACATTGTTATTTTTTTATCAAAATGTATTATTTCTGTGGACCTTCAGTCCTTTACGCCCTGCCAAATTTTTTCCAGTTGCTGCATTGGTTCGGAAGACACTTTAATACTGACTTTCTGCTGGTAATTATCTGTTTGATTCAATAGCAGTGCAGTCATTGGCATTGACAGTGCTGTGTGGCTATGTGGTTACAGAGTGCCAAGGAGCAGACACATGATCTTATCAGTCAGACTACAAAGCTGCAGGCAGAGAGGCAAGTGATATTGACTGTTGAAAGTAGAATAAATGCTTTCCTTTCTATAGCTGCCAGTTAAATTTGTGCAACTGTATAAGTTTTAGTATGAAAACATAATAATCTGCAATAGCATGTTTTATTGCTTTCATGTTATTGTAGTAATGCTTGCTATAACTTTTTAGGCTGTGTCAGATGCATCCAATGTCGACTACTGTGATTTTTTTTCCTATAGCATTGGCATCTCTCAGTTTGCTTTTTATCTTTTGCTTTTTTCGACTGTTAGATATTCATTACGATGCCTGATCTGGAACTATGCATCAACAATACTGTGTTTCAGTCAGAAGCTGCAGCTGAGAGCAGAAGTGGCGGACGTGTTTCTGGCTAAATTTCAACTGCGACCTGAAGAAGTTCAGATACTGAGAGGAACAAGAGATGGTATTCTTCATCCGGTGCGAGCTTGCTATCCATATTAGCTGTATTAGTTTTGATTGCATTATATTGTACAGATTTTATGACTAATAATATTTTTTAGCTCATATCATTAGATGTAAGTTTACATAGCAGCAGTGCGTAAATAACTAACAGAGTTACTGTTATTAAGACACATCGAATGCATGAGGTACAAATTGTTGCAGTCAATGATCCCAGGCGTCTGTCAGTCTGTTTGTCATGTGGCTTTGATGTGGCTTCACTTTGTAAACATGGCTGAATGAATCAAGGTCCTGCTTGGGGTGAAGACTATTGCGGAACCAATGAACATTGTATTAGATGGAAGTCCCAGTTTTCCATGTGGAAGTGGATGCAGCCTTCGTCAAATTACTTTAGCTAAGTATTTGTCACTAATTAGAAGTCCACTTCTCGTGCAGTGTATGTTTGAGATACACTGACTAGTTTGTGTTTTATTGTTAATGCATAGTGGTTGTCGTGATGAGCTGTGATTATATGCCTCTGTGTGATGTAGCCGTTAATTCATTTTTTAGTGCTATATATTTGCAGGAGTTTTTTGCCACCCTTGCTCGCGTTAAGCAGATTCACATGGATTGCAAGGTGCTTCTTCGGACAAATCAGCAGACTGCTGGGTACCAGTTTTACCCTTTCTACATGTTGTTTATGTTTTTCATTACATTACATTAAGGAGATTATAGTGGCCTAAGTATAAAAACTGCTAGGCACAATGTGTAACTGGACAGAAACAATCAGTAGTCAGCATTGTAAGATGACAGAACAGGTAAGTTTTAAGATATTTCTGAAAGATGGCAATCAATTGGTTTGATTGCATTTTGTTTTAGTCAAATGATTGGCTGTAAAGATTACTGTCGAATCGATATGACTTACAATGGTGTGTTGTCATTATAAATACGGCTACCACTACTACTCAATACACATCAGATATGTTTCTCTATGACAGAGTTTGGCTGAATGTGTTGCAGACTAGAAATCATGGAGTCAATGGCATTACATCTGGAGTCGGCATATGAGCGTCTCTATCGTTGGACACAAAGTACATTTTTACTGTTCCTCTGTACTACCAGTTTTTTACTTTCCTGTGTGGTGGCTTGACATCAGCTAGACTTACGGCCTTACAGGCAATTTTGTGCCGAGGTTTTGAGATTTAGGTCCCACGTAGTTCATTTTTGAAACCAAATTTTTGATGTGGTGTTTTATGTTTTAATGAATAATTGTAGTTTTGGAAAGTGGTATGTAATTGATGATTTGTTTTCATTGATTGTACCATATTATAGAGCTCTATTCAACATTTGGATTTTAGCTGTTTGACATAGTATATTCCTCAGTGTGGAGCACTTAAGTTCACAGATGGCAAAATAATCTGGGTGTTTGGGTGGGTGACTGTTTTTTCTCCAAACGATATCTCAGGACTGAGAAGGTGTAAGAATGTCAAACGTGGCACAAAGGTGGCGTCTAGTATGAGGATGATGTGTGCACTTAGATTTCTGGAAAAGAAATTTATTAATTATGGCCAAACTTGCAAAAACCGCCTAACATAGGCCAAAAATGCACACACTACCTCAGAAACCAAAAATAGTAGAAATGTGGAAATTGGCAGAAATATAGCCCATGGTATGAGGATGATGCCTGAACATTTTGTTTTGAAATTATGCACTGCTTTAACACACACAAAACTGCCAAAAAATAGGCCAAAAATGTGCTGTTCCCTGGTGAAGTGAAATGATGATGCCGGTGATGCACGTCGTATTCCTTCAGATAGTGTGGAGCACTGAGGACCCTGTGATGATAGTCACCTTACTTGTTTGATGTACTGTTGCATTATAATTACCTGCGCGCCTACTGCGATCAGGTATTGTGTTTAGCGTCCGTCTGTGTGTCTGTCCGCACAAAATCTCGACAACTACTGGTCGGAAACTGATGTAACTTGGTAGGAGTATGAACCACAATGAACGCTAGAAGTGTTTAGAAGTTGATGATATTTGACCTTGACCTTTGATCTTGAGAGCTGTGTTTGTATTTTTTTTATATTTTACTTGTAATGCTGTACATATCTCACCTATTATTAACAGTTTTGAATGCCTTCATTTTCGATGTGAAGGTACATATTCAGAATATCTAGGTCACTTTTGAGTTTTGAGGTCATGGGGTTAATATCAAGGTCACAAGAGCATAAAAGCAGCTGCACGCACGCATGTGCTCCCCTCGGACACAGTTTAATTTAGCATTGTTATCATGTGATTTTATGCCATTTATATGTTTGGTATTCGTTTTCTGTGTAATAATGTAGTGTAATTATACAATAATACTAGTGTTTTGTTATAGATATCGTGGTATTTCTGTATTTCTAGATGACTGCTGCTTGCTGACTGGTGATCAGCCAGACATCAGCAGCAAGCTGTGTCAGGCAATGGAGGCACTGCAAGATAGGCCAGTCCTCTTCAAGTGAGATTCAGATCCACTTCTGTATTTGTGAAAATCAAACTTTTGTTGCTTGATTTGTAAGGCACTTATTTAGACTGAAGTTTAAAATGATATGATTATTTTGGATTGGTTTGAAAAAGGTGATCAGTTGTATTACTGTCTTATTACAATATGGTCAACTCTGTTACAAATGTGTCAGCTCTGTTGTGGACACGTCACCCAAGTAAGCACAAATAGATGGATATTTAGCAGTGCTTATGACTTGCTGCTGGGAGCCATCATTTTATCAATCTAGACAACAGCTTACTGGCAACGAGATTGCGGTCAACTTGATATAATGTGTTGAGTGGAACGTTAAACCTTTACTCACTCGCTGTAGTCAACTGTTGTTTGTACAGATATGCACTTGATGAGTTTGCAACAGCACGGCGTGCTGCAGTAGTGCGCTGTTTCATTGATGCCCTGACACGCGGCGGCCCAGCTGGCACTCCCCGACCCATTGAGCTACACTCACATGATCCATTGAGGTATATTGGAGACATGCTGGCCTGGTTGCATCAGGCTGCAGCTTCAGAGCATGAACATATAGTTGCGCTGCTCAAGTGCTGCTCTAAGATTGGTGAGTGAGTAACTCTTTGTGATTTTATTTGTCTATTCCATCATTTGTTGATCATTTCTGATAGAGTGTGTAATATGTTTGGCTTTGTGGTGAAGTGATGTGTGGCTGTTATCAACTTAATTTCTTCTATAATGAGTCCCATTTGTAGCAAGATTGGTAACTGAATTGCGTGTAAATAAACAACTGTATAGCTAGTCACCCAGTTTTACTCAGCTGGACATTGCTTTTAAAGTAAGGATTGGAAGTTCTGCAAAATATTCAGCTGTGTGCGCAGGATTGCTGTTTTCTGACATAATTGATACGTTTTACGAAGAAGCACTGATAACAGATATGTTTTATGTTATGTTAGCTATAATTCTGTGACTGTCTGTTCAAGAGTATTTAAGGTCATTTGGAGCATTTGCTATTGACATTGTGGTACAGCAACAGACGAGCTTGTACAAGAAGCTTTGGGTCACATCACTGAAGGCATCTGTCGACCACTCAAGGTTGTCGCTCGTTTGCTGCACTGTCCCTTGTTTGATTTTACTAACCGCAGCAGGAATCATAATTGTTTCACAGATCTGTGTAAATATTTCTATAAAATCTTGACTAGTCATTTAGTTTGCAGACACTGAAATATCTTCCTGTGAATATAGGGATTTGTGTACTTGTATGCACATACCTGGCTGGCTCAAGTAAAAACACATTTCAGTGTCTGATAACTAAACAATACATGCTTGTGAATGTCTGTCAGTACGAGTAATCACTATCATTAACAGTAATAGCCTAGTATTGTCTAACTGGTGTTTGGTATTGGTCTGTATATCGAATGTCATTTGCTGATTTTGAAGGTACGACTGGAGCAAGTGCTGATGTCAGAGCCTGGACCTGCTGTTCTCTACAAACTCGGCAATCTTATCAAGTTTTATCAGGGTACAATTGGGTCTGTACATCTCTTTGATGATTTGCACGTTACACTGTTTAAATGCTTGTTCTTCTGGATGTATAATTCTAGTATCATAAAGTTGCACAGATATAAAGATTGCACTAACTTCCACAGCACAAATATATTTATAGAACATGCTACATTGAAATGAAAGTCTTTTGTCCCTTGAGATCATGGAAAACTGTAATTAGTAGTTAAGTATATGGTGAAATAGTTGTCGGTGATATATGCATGTTTGTTACAATTGAGGTGAAACTAGAAGTTATTTTTGAAATACAATTAGACTTTGAAATGAAGTTATATCTGCAGAACTAAATTGGAATATTAGGAATAGAAATGAGTTCTTTATTGAGTTATTGCTGCTGGAGTACGTTCTATAAGTATTTAAACCACCCTTGACTGCAAGGATTGAGCCTGTAGTGAATAGATGTTACAGCTGCTATGATGATGCTGTAATGTTAGCATTGTTTTTTGCTCTCCAGGAATATATTGCCTGCTGGAGCGGCATTGTTGTACACTCTGGATGAAATGTGTGTGCTGAGCAAGCGCATTTTCTTCAACAGTCTTACATATCAAGCCAATAAGCTCCTAGAAAAGGTAAATCTCTATCTCTACCACAGCTACTGACTTTTTGATTGGTTTCTGGACATTGTTTATTCTGATAAAAAAGAAATCATTTTCTCATTGTCTCACCTTTCTTTCGTTTACAGTATTCCAGTATTACAGCTGACTGCAGCTTGTATGATTGCAGATGTTAAGGGCCCCGTTTTTGGGTCTTGACATGTCAAAGTGCATTATAATGCAGTTCAAGGTTCAGGTACCACAAGTTTTCATCTGAACACTTGAATTAATTTTTGAAAACTCTGGGCCTTTTAGCTACGATGCAAAACGAATGTGGGTTATTAACTGGTTTATTTAGATTTGTTCAACAATACAATTTGCACACAATGTACTGTGCAATAAAGTGAGCTAGAAAGAAAGGTGCATGGGACAGCTGCTTGTTGAACATATTATACATACATGTATGTTATACTGACAGCTTCCTGTTGCTTCAGGTTGATGTGCCACCAAGTGACCTCAGTGCTACGGGACTGCTAAACAAAAGCCTTCAGTTGCTCCAAGAGATTCTTTCATCCCAAGATTCGTCTTCCGTCACACCTGAAGAGAGGAAACAGGCTGTAGCTCAGGTGAACAAACGTGTTAACTTAAGCAAAGTAATGTGCTATTTTGATAGATATTTTCCAAAAGATGTGTAGTATTTGCAGGAACCCCACCAGACTACGTAATGAGCTTTCATGTTACTTGAACTTCTGATTTTGCTAATGTGTTGCAAGCGATAACCGATATTTTATCACTTATTACTTCTGCTCACACTAGGAATATTTTGCATAAGCACTTGCACCAGCCTCTTAATGACAGAATAAAAAGTGCATATTTTGTACATGTAACAATTCTGTACTTTTTCTGAGGTTAGAAGACATATACAAGTTGAGTTAGTGTTTCTGTCCGGTGTCTCACTTGTGTGCTTAGCTCTAACTCAAGAAGACCAGCATTATAAAACCGCAAAATTATAAGAAAGAATCCACGGCAGTGGTCATGACACTTGTGATTTAACTCATATTAGACAGTCAATGCACCATTGCTGACTCATGGTGGCTGTACGTTCCCGGCACATTGTGCCTCAGTGTCAGATTTTCCATTTGCTAATGGCATTATTGTGACAAATGATGAGATGTCCTCATGATCTGAGTGCTATGCTGTGCTGTATAGATTGTGACGGCCATTGTTGATCCACTGATTCAGATGTGCTCGTTGTCGGCTAGTCGACTTAGCACCATGGACATGGCGATGTACATGGTCAATTGCCTACATCTCATCCAGACCACTATTGCCTTGTATGAATTCACTGAACAGAAGCTGGAAATTCTCCAGGCTCAGGTGTGAGCATCCTTTTGCTACTTGAAGTTCAAACTTGACACCGTAATTGGATCTGCATGACTCCAGTGTCATGTTATTGTTGGAAGAGGATCTGGTTGCCACTCCAGCAATCTGGAAAAGATTTTCGGAGACATTTGAGAATGTTGGTTCTTCTGTCCTACAACAGACAATGTCTGAACAGTGATGACTGTCTGGAGTATAAGAGAAAAGATCGTCAAAACTGTTCTGTGCTATTTTATCTGACAGTAATCGTAAGCACTCCAGCAGTGAATGTGGTTGTTGGCACTAGTACAGGTCGATTGTTTCAAAACTCTGTCTTACTCTTTGAGATCAGAAATGGCACATTATCTGTTGAGTGGAATGTTGAGATCTGTACTTTTACTTACGCACTCGCTCGAAGGCTGTGGCTAAGTCTGGTAGATATGGCAACTTGTTGTACAAATGCATTGAGTGTACTTAGTCTGCCATGATTTAATATGATAGTGTATAGGTTGCAGCTGCTGGTGTGTTGTTTAGATTGATGCTCATACCGACACACTGATCAGTGAAGAAGCATCAGTGATACTTGGTCACTGTGGCTTGGCTCAGCTCTATGGTATAACTCAGCAGCATCAGTCTCAACAGGTCTCTGCTGTCGATTGCTCTTATGTTCCTGTTTACATTAGTCTGTATGGTGAATGTAATTGTGAAATTAGAAGGGTACAAGTACTGCTGATAGCTATAATACTTGATACTAAAGTGGAAAAACAAGGGACGCTGAATAATTCAAATACAAAACTGCTGCACTGAATGGCAGCAGAATTTAGTGTATAGTAAGTGAAATACACATGCAATTCACTTTTTCCATATCAAGTGAGTCATTGTTAGTCATAACAATTTTTGGGGCAGTTTTGTACAGTTTTTGTGTAGTGTTTTTTGCAAATTTTATGTTGTAGGGTCAACTTTCCAATTTACCGGGAATGGATCTATCGAATATAAAAGGTGTCATGGTGAGAACCTGGATTTTTTGTTTATTTTTAATGCTTTACTGAAAATATATGTTGAGTCCAGCTTGCCATTCCTCAGTACAATGAAACAATAAGATATTTTCTGCGAGAAAAGTGTTGCTGATTGCTAACTATCTTACCTGCTTTGTACACCTGAACTGCCTCTTCGGCTACCTACAGCAGTTTATCTGTTCATTCTAACTATCCTACCATGCTTTGTACACCTCAACTGCCTCTGCGTCTACCTACAGCAGTTTGTCTGTTCATTTCAGCCGTGCTCGTCATGTGTTACTTGTCTGTTTCTTTTGACATTCTTGTTACTTGCTCTTTTGCAAAGCTTTGTTGCTGCAGTAGAATATTTTTTCACTTTGTGGCCCAGTCAAGAAAGTGTACAGTACAAGAGCAAAAGTGATGATGAATTAAACTGTGCCATAACTAGTGTAAATGAATAGAACATGCATAATGGAACTGATGTTATTTAATGAAATTGGAACTAGAAAATCTATAGCAAGCCTTATCTGTGTCTGCCATGCCAGCCGATCACACATGGAATGACAGACAGACAGACAGTCAGCATGACCTATAGCATACACAGATGCATAAAAATTATGCATCAGAAATTAATATTTTATTATTTAATTATTGTAAATGCTTGTAATTGTAGGGCAAGTTTGACAGTTATTTGGCAAATCCAGATAGTTTGATCCTGCCTCAAGTGTCACAGCTTCACAGCACTAAAGTTAGGTATGTACAGTGAGTCTGTGAATGGCTGTTAATTGATTACACACACTGCCAAACAATAAGTTAGTGTTTTCATAATGTGGGTGCCAGGGCTCTATTGATAGTGATGGATGGCTTAGCTTCTCACCCAAAGGTTAACGTAAAAGTTTTTTTCTGTTTGTAAGGTCTTTGACTACAACAAAAGAATGGAAAGTTGGTATACAAGCTTGTATAAAAACATTTTGTCAGAATAGTTTTTAGGGCACCTGTGATTTGCAGCTGTTAGTTAAGTTGTATATTGAGGTGATTATTTAATGATCTGTTCATAGGGAGATGGTGAAGAAGCGATCTGTGGAATTGGTCTGCCAAGTTTACTCTCAAGTGTACTCATCACTTGTAGCTCCCGGCTCTGGCTACTTGGACGTTCATAATCTTATGCCACGAACTCCTGATCAAGTGGTTAAGCTACTCTGCTAGCGGTCTGCCATTTCAATGAATTTGTATTGGAAGATGACGGTATAAAACAGCTATAGTACAACGTTGCATTCCATAGTTATTTTGTAATGCTGTTGGAAGTGCTTCGTTTTCTTTTGGTATTTTTAGAGCAAAAAATGTCAAATGAATTTCTAGCATAATTGACTTTTATGTTTCTCTGTGTGGCTTCGTGTTGACATTAGTGCAGTTGTCCGTGGTCTCATTTTGCTGATGATAGTCTGGAGTAAAAGAGACAAGATAACACAGCTGCTCTAGTAACTATAGTACAGTGCAACACTCTTGTTGCATGATGTTCTAGGCAGCTTGTAGGTCCAGCAGGTTGGGTTTTTGTCACACTGGGACCCTTATGCTGTGCTTAGCGTAGAGGCGTTTGCCTAAAGTTCATATTGTAACACGGTGGAGTGGTTCTGGTGGGATTGAAGCCTATCTCAGTGGCCAACTGGTTTCCGTCAGTGTCAGTACTTTGACGCTGTTGGTTGGGTCATCTGATCTGTATTAATCGTCCCTGAAATGACAACTATAATGTCAAGGGGGGAGCGGTAAGCTGCTACACACTCACTATAGCATAGCTGACACCATTCAGAAGCTGTTGTAATGGTGTCTGTGTCTGTCTGCTAACTAGGGTGTCACATATCGCAACTGCTGGACATAGAGACTTGTAATCTTGAAGCCAAAATATAAAACAAACAAGTAATCATAAAACATGTACGGTACATATAGGCCTAGAAAGTTACAAATAAAGATACTTATAATTAGAAAGTCCAAAGCAAATAAAAGAATTTTTGAATCTGTTTGTCCTAGCAAACAACTGAGGTAGTTTTACGGAATGTGGAAGACGACTAGTAACTGTCTCATCACGTTTCGCCGGCAGCAGGTGGTGGAGACAGTGGCCACTTGTGTTCATAATTTGTTTGAATAGTTTTCTGGATTGCCAGTCATGTCTCAGCAACTTTGCATATCACCTACTGATGAACTCTTGAAACCAAAAACTATGTCACCCGAACGTACTTAAGCTAGCTGAGTGTCACTCTCCATGCGTGGCTCGTTAAATGCACAGTTGTATAAATACAAGCCACCACATGAAGAGCTTAAGATTACTACTACACAAAATGTTGAATGTTTGTTTGTCGTTAATGAACAGTTAGAATGTGATATTAATTATCACATTTGTCGCATATTTCTGTACATCGATCAGAATTTCTCTGAGCTGTTGAACTGTGGTGTTTACAGGATGCAGAAAAAACATCCCACAGTCAATATTGCAATTGGCAATATGATGATTCATCTGATTTTGTAACATTACAATACACATGTACAGCATACTGTACATGCACTACACAGAAATGACATGTCTATGAGTGATTTAGTGCCATGCATAGATAGATAGATAGATAGATAGATAAACTTATTTATATAGCACCTATATACTCAAAAGAGTCTCTAAGCGCTTCGGTCGCCAAACAGATGGGTTTTCAATGACTTTTTAAAAGAGTCAAAGGTAAGTCCCGGCCGCCGTAATCCAGGTGGAAGGTCATTCCATAGTCGGGGACCAGCAGCCGAGAAACTCCTATCACCGAGTTTGTTGTGTGTTCATGGCACGAACAGCTTCCGCGTGTCATTGGAATTGGACCGCAGTGGGCGACGACCAACGTCCCACAGAAGACAGAAGTCGTCGGCAAGGTACGCGGGAGCCGCTCCAACAAGCGACTGATGTACCAGCCCCGCAATCTTGAACAGCACGCGCTGACGGACTGGCAGCCAATGCAGCTGCCGTAACA
>Ga0126335_1001790_pt1 | contig 12393 bp, 10 predicted proteins | sample OlaspJWI45metaG_FD_108409 | JGI IMG/M metagenome (GOLD analysis project Ga0126335, IMG submission 108409) | Marine gutless worms symbiont microbial communities from Oahu, Hawaii - Olavius sp. 1 OAHU.JWI-45 metaG | ecosystem: Host-associated > Annelida > Digestive system > Unclassified | place...
GATTTTCACCCAGAGAAAGATGATTTGCAGCTGCCTGATTTGGGACTGGTAAGACAGAATCATGAATAGTGTTCCCTTCTCTTTTTAGTTTCATTGTATACTTATGACCATTTTGATACTTTGAAAATCTCTTCCTAGAGCTCACAAATGATTTAATTTATAATAGGGATTGAAACACGGGTTAACCTGACCATTTTGGCAAACATGAAACCCGGGTTTGAGCCGCCTGTAAACTAGGGTTGGTAATGATTTTAAAACTGACACCGAAACCGCTGTATTTTGTTAGTAGTAGGCCTAGTAGTAGTAGTAGTAACTTTCTTTAATCACAACTTTGTCAACTGCAAAACCATATTAATTTTGGAGATTGAAAATCTACGAACAAAAATACAACGTAGGCCTAAGTGATGTACATACATAGGAATAATGAAATAGATAAAAGGATTAACGTCTCTAAAATAGCAAACAACATAAGCACAGTGGGTGATAACAGTACTGCAGCAGGGTGTAACAGTAGGCTAATAACAGTTCTTGTACAGCATGCACATGATATAGTCTCGGTCACTTAAGTAAGTTGTTTTAGGTATGAGGGCTTTATATGTGGATATGTGGACATTGCTTAAGATTATAGTGTTGATGCTGGTTTTCTGGTAAATATGGGTACAGAACATGATAACTATTTTTCAAAATTGTTTTAAATAGTGAGGCATCAGCATTACTAAAAACGTCTGATATGGTGTGTACAGTATTGTCACAGAAACCAAGGCGCGGTTTAGAAATGAGTCCAGTTTTGCACGGTCTGATGCTGAGCAGAGACCAGGCCATGCAGGGATACAGTACCGGTGATAGTCCAAAAGTGAAACCTCAATTTTTTATACCCGAGGCACAGTTTAGGTTACATTGATTCTGCTTAGCAAGTGCGATGCCCGTCGGTGTCTATAAACGCCAGTGACCCATACCAGTGCCAGCTATCAGCGGTATCTGCATTTCTCTCTCTCTCCCACTTGCCCGCAGTTTGGTCCACCATGTCCAGTTGCTAAAGTTACTGGCAACAGACCTATTATTGGACGTACTCCATCGTCTTTGCTGCCTCTGTGGCCATTGTATGCAGTGTCTTTGAAGTATGCCAGACATGTCCGCTGTCACAGGGAAATGAGTAGAAATGTTGAGAGCGACTGTCATAACAATCATAGTAGTAAGCGCGCGGCAGGGGGTCGCCAGTGGTGGGGTGCAGCTTGCTCTGGTCACCCTGTATACCGCTCCTACTGTTCTGTCTCTGACTCTCGCTCTCTCCTGTCAGTGGGAATTTGTCAAGAGAAGTGCTACTCTGTCTGGCAGGGGAGAGTAGGAAGGGCGGCACACAGTGCAGATCTAGAATGGCCTGCTGCTGCAACCTCAGTGCAGTGCCCACCTTCCCCTCTCGTGTGCTCTTTTTGTGTATAACAGATGAGCAGTAGGTGCCGACAACTTCCCAGCTCCGAGTATACCTCCAAACACAATGGTCAACAGCGTGAGACAGTTGGCAGTAGATACTGAATGCAAACCACTATACCTTGTATAGGTGCCTGGACAGTGGGTCAGTACGTGACGGACTGAAGGTAGGGCGCCACATACTGTCTCTGCTGTCCTGTTCCTGAGGCTTAATCTCATCAGTGATGGACAGTTTTTTAGTTTGACTTGAAATTTACTGAAAGTATAAAATCTAATTTAACTAATATAAGTAAATGTACAAACTAAAGTGTGAGTTAAAGTTGAATTTTATCTAAACTGATTCAGTATAGTTAATTTGTCCATGCCACTTCAAATAGTTACACTAGTAGTTAACAACTTTCAGTTAACTTTGCCCATCGCTGAACTTCATCTACCAGACACTTAACACAGCAGTGGCACTGTGGCAGCACCACTGAACTGCAGTACGCGGCAGCTGGCGCCGTCGTATAACTGAGGCAGTCTAGTAGTTACTGTCACATTGACAGATTCTCAATAATATCGAACCGAAGCTGCGGTTTTACTGTGGTAACCGAACCAAACCGAAAATTTAAAAAGTGGAACCAACCCAAATCTACTGTAAACCCGGGTTTTGGGTTTGTGTTTTTGCTGCAATCAGTGAAATTTAATGACAAAACATATGCTAGGTCATGTCATCATCTCACTCCACTGAATTCAGATTAACTTATAGGCTAACTAAAATGACTATAGGCCTATGCATATGCCATTGCTAACTGTTATGGATAAATGGATCAGACATTACTGCTCTAGATGCTTAATGTCCTTAATGTACTGTTTGCGTCAACAAACAAAAGTGTTAACAGAAGCTTAATTAAAGTGAGTTTTTCGCACTTTTGTGGTTTGAAAATTTTGAAATTACACTTCGTTTCATTATGCATCATACACAGATACTACACCTACAGTCCTACACTGCCTAGTGTACACTGTGTTCTGAAAATCTGCACCGTTATATTTTTTAAATAGACTTAACTTCGCTGAAGCATATGAAAGTTAATCAATGAAAGTCCATTGGTTCAGTAATATGATGAAAAAGACAATAAAATTTAAAAAAAAATAACTGAACAATTCTGAATCATTGCAATGTTCACGTTACACATACAGTTACTCATGAGCCACGACTCACAAATAGGCTACTCAGTTGTTCCTCAGGCTAGCAGCAATGCATGCAGTCTAGCTGCATTTGTCAACATGGTTATTGGAGCGTTACAACTGCTGGCATGCGGTCAGCTGACGGGCAGCGACCTGAGCTGATTATGGGGGCGGGCGAGTGGCAGGGAGGAGGCTGAAAACTATCGTATATGTTATACCAATTAGGGATGGGTACCGCTGCTAGTATTCTGATGTTGACTTGCTTCAGTAGTCTGTTGCTTGTGAATTTGTGTGCCATCTTTCCCATACACAAGTGTCTTAAAGCTGTTTTATGTTTTGCAGGATGAGTTTAGTGCAGATCTGTATCTCAACGACATTAATATAGATTTTCTTGACAATGTTTTGCTGGATAATGGTGCAGTTACGACTGTGAATAATACTGACTTTGGCCATTTGAACTGCGCGACCACAGATGCTCATAGAACTGATCACATATACAGCCAATCTTATCGTGATTCGGCATCAGAGGGCCAGCATGAGCCATCTGTCAGCCCACCATCTGTTGGATCTCATGCAAGCCTGTATTCGTATAGTACTGGCAGTCCTCTTGCTGATGTTAGCTCCTCAGGAAGTCCGACTGAAGTCTGTTCTAGTCCACTTGATTCCACAATGGAGGTTGAGGAGTCGCATGTTAATAATATGACTGTGCAAGGCATGTTGACAGTTGGGAAGCCAACTTCAGTGATGCTTCAGGGAGACAATGTCATTCACGTGGTCACTGGTTATGATGAAACTGTCACAGACGACAGTGGATTGATCAGTGTTGGTAGGTGCCAGCGTTGTTGTTTGTAGTGAACTGAACAATATAAAAAGATGCCTAATCTGTCTGAGACAAGTATTATTAAAGAATAAGTCAGGAACAGCTTAAATATAGGCTTTGTGAAAAGACCTTTTTTGAATGACTTATTATTTGGCAGTGACACTTCAGTGTCGTGTTAAAATTACACATTGCTCTGCAGGAAAACATTTTGTGTGATGTACATGTTTTACCTCTTTTTCCCTATACTTAAGTTGTGCGTAACTGTTTTACTAGACATTGAAGAAACTGACATTGAAAGTGTATCAGAAGGCAGTGCTGGTGATCTGACCACACTTGGTGATACTTCATTCTTTGACTTCACGTTCTCCACATCAAAAACCGATTCCTTACCATTCACAGTTCATGATACTGGTCACTCTGCAACCAGAAAGTCTCGACATGTATGTTATCTCTGTCTGTGTCTTGGTGTTTTTTGTTGACAGATAAGATACTGAGAAAGTGGTGCATTGTAACATGAAAATGCTGTTACCATAGCACGCTTAGCAAAATTAATAAGTTACATTTGTCATTTTTCTCAAATGTCTTGTGCTCCTCGCAGCAGCTGATACTGTCGGCAGAAGAGAAGTCATTGTTGGCCAAAGAAGGAATTTCTCTTCCGACTGATCTTCCGCTGACCAAAGAAGAAGAACGTGCACTCAAGACAGTTCGCAGAAAGATACGCAACAAGGTATGAGATGCACTTTGGTTTGTTGTCTTTGGAAGCTGTGCATGACGTTGCTTTGATTTTGTAGCTATTGGCTTGCTGTACAGATTACAGATTAACAGGTTTACTCGTCTGCAACAATCTGATGATTTTGTGGAATAATCATTTGACCAGATTTTGATAGCTTTTGGTTTATTCTTCTGTCGACGGTTGAAGTATTTGAAAAACGTAAGGTTTTGTTTAGGGTTGGGTTGTATCAGTTTTAAAAAACCGACCAAAACTGAAACCGCAGTATTAACCCGGTGTTTGCAGTATTTTGTACCCTGGACAAGGTAACTACCATCTAAAACCTGTTTTTGGCAGTAACTCCCTTATTTGAACAGATATCGCGATTTTGACGAAAAATACTTGTCCACTATCATGAGCCGAGTTCAACGAAGGGTCACATGACCTAGGTGACCTTGATCTTGCCTTTCATATGCCCATATGTGCTATTTTTGCTTAAAACTCTTATTTGAAGCTATATTAGTCATACCACTACATCCAAGGTCAAGTTCACCTGGGTCATATGACCCCTCATTGACTCGTCTTCAATAAGGGAGTTATGGCCAAAAATAGGTTTTAGGCAAGTAACTCAAAATCGAAACTGAACCGAAACTACCGTTTTACCGCAGTAACCAAACTGAACTGGAAATTTAAAAAGTGGAACCAACCCTATCCTAGTTTAGGGCTGTACCGAATAGGGGATATTACTATTCAGTCGAATTGTTGCTTTGAACTTCGAAGCAGTGTTATTGTCATTCATCATCGTTAATGTTAACATCATTATGCTACATATTTATTCACTTTTAGCGTCATCATTTTATTAGTATGAGTCTAAAATACATAGGTACTCACAGCCATTAAACTCGCTGAAAACTACTTCAAAGTTATGTGAAAAAGCAGTCGTGTAGCAGTAAAGATGGCTGCTGCTACTGAGCAGTCACTGTCGCAGCTAACTGCTGTTACTGCAGTGCAAATGAATGACTATTTCGTATTTGGTCTACTTTAGCAGTATTATTTGGCCAAATATGAATACACTATTTGGCCCCAATAGAACACGAATAGAATATTTGGTACACCCCTAGTTTTGTTATTATGCAGTTCATTGATGAGTTCTCTGACTATATGTATATATGCTATTAAATATTTTTGTCATTTTCAGAATACCACTGTGAGTGTATTGTTGCATTCTTCCTCCGTGATTAGTGGAAGAGTAATGGAGTCCCACGATGTTCCATATTTAAGGCCACTGGATTTCTGATGTTTCGTCAGCATCAATGAAGAACTGAAGCATTAGTGATTGTTTTTGGAATAACGTAATGCAGGTGTCGGCCAAAGTGAGTCGTAGAAAGAAGCAGGAGTATGTGGATGGTCTGGAGAAACGTGTCAAGATCTGCACGCTTCAGAACAGACAGCTGCAACAGAAAGTTGACAGACTGGAGAAAATGAACCAGTGAGCAGCTTGAACTGGCTTCTCACTTGTGTTATGTGTTGTCAGCTTTTGCAGTGTTTTCTGGTACTGATTTGTAGGTATTTATACTGATACATATATAGTATGTCACTAATATGAAGCAGGTTCTTGTTTGCTCAACTAGTGGTAGCTAGCAGAGCTTATCATACACAAGCTGTTTTAAATAATAATAATAATAATAATAATAAACAGATTTGTATAGCGCCGTAAGGTCGTAACTTCAGAGGCACTGGGGGCAGACTGTGTGTCAGTGAGCAGAGAAAGAAGAGAAAGCCTGGGAGAAGAGGAATGTCCTTAGCCTTGACTTAAAAACTGAAAAAGAGTCACTATTAAGAACAGTTTTCAGTTTAAAGGCATCTGTGTGTCTCTAACCATGGTGTTGTACATCACAAATGCTGGACATAGACTTGTAATTTGGCATGTGGATACATACTGATCAACCTTGATCACAAACCGAAAACTCGATCACCTTGATCCACTTTAGCTAGCTGAGCAGTCACTGCCCATTGGCGGCTTGTTTCTTATTGGAAAGCATAAGACTGTTGTCCAGTGCCTGTCATATTTTGGTTGTAATATGGCATGCAGTGCAGTATGAGGATTGAGGATAGTGCCCATCAGTTTTTATATATTAGTGGTTTAAAATAGTTTCCTACCAGTGCCTTCAGACATAGAAATGAACTGAGGGTTCTGAGGGACTGACTGATGGAGGAAGTGGCTGGAGGCTACTGCACACGAGACACTGTAGGTGCCAAGCACGTGCACGGCCAAAGCTGCGCTGAGGATTCTGTGACCACCAGTCACATTGCTTGTACTGTTGTGCTGTGTAGATCATTCATCAGTCCGTCACATTGCTTGTACTATTGTGCTGTGTAGATCATTCATCAGTCAGTCACATTGCTTGTACTATTGTGCTGTGTAGATCATACATCAGTCAGTCACATTGCTTGTACTGTTGTGCTGTGTAGATCATTCATCAGTCAGTCACATTGCTTGTACTGTTGTGCTGTGTAGATCATTCATCAGTCAGTTGAAGAAACTTCAGGCAATGGTTGGTGTGCCTAGCGGTGCAGTAGGTATTATGCACAGAGTGACTGCCAGACAGGCACAGACTGGGACGTGCATCATGGTATGTTAATAGAGCGCTTATCTTGACTTGACATTGACTTATGCTCTGTCATGTTCTGTGGAGCATAGGCCTGTTTGTCTTAAGCTGCCACTGCTTCATCATCCTCTGCCGTTGCTGTTCTCATTTCTTTGTCCAGATCTCTTTTCCAGGTGTTCTTTGGTCACCATCTGCCTTGTTTTAAAGCAAGACTTAAGTTTGCTGCAGACATGAGTGGCGAGATTGTGTTCCTTAATTAATGACTTGTTGCAAAGAAGTTGGGAACAGTTGCTGTTGTGTTGTTGAAGCACAATGCTAAGTTTAGTACATTTTATGAGATACTTCTATTATTGGATTCTAACAGAATATCAACAGTTCATTCAATACTGACGTCAATGTCCATTGTGGATTGTTTGGCTGCAAGGTGTTGCTGGCATCATTTGCATTCTTTGTGCTGCCGAGTGTTGGTCCGTGGTTCAGTAGTAGCCAGCATCCGATGGATCAGCCTGCCGCTGCAGGTATCGTCTCACATCAGTTTCATGTTCCTGTATGTGAACTATGGTCGGTTGCTTCCAGCTTATGTTTAGGTTTTGGTTTTTGTATGTGTTGTTAATAGTAAATAGAAATAGTAAAACAGTCATTTCTATTGCGCCTCCTACAATATGTGTAAGACCGATGGCGCATAACATCAAATGGTGATGATAGCAATGATGATGTTGCATGTTTTTTCTCAACTTGGGCTAGTTTCTTTATTTTTCTGGTTAGTTTTTTGTGTGCACTGTTGTTGCGAGTTCTGTGCAGTTGATTGCCCGAGAGTGTTTATTTTCTGAATGCTGTATAGTCATTTGAATATCAAATGCATATACTCTTTGGGCTGCTTGTAATTTTTTGTGTTTTCATTTCCTGTCAGTTATATTTTATATTCATTGCATACCTATTTAGGTATTCAGTCTATAGCTGTAAGAGTGCAAACAAGAGGCCAAAGTAATTTGACGAAGGCTGCGTTAAATCCGTGGGGAAATAGGGACCTCGGTCTAGTACACGGTTCCTCGGGCTGACATAAGTCTGCATTCAAAACAGGACGTCAATCCATGCAGTGGCTTTTGCAGAATGCAGGCATGCTACAGATGGACAGACAAACAGACATACCGTGCTACGGGATTATCAGTCACAATAGTCTGCATCTGATGCATTTCGTGCATGCATTAAATAAAGCTGTTTTGTGAGTAATGATTTTGAAAATGGCTCACATTTGAACATGTACCAGTAATGACCGTAATATGCCACTTCTTGGTGATGTAGGGTCTTCTCGGAAACTACTTCATGATCAGTCTGCGCGGTTTGCTGCACATGATGAGCTGCCATTTGAAGACAGTCGACAGTTTCTACGTGAGAAATCTTCACCTGCAGTTGACAGCCCATTCCTACAGACAGACCACATGTCGATGTCAGAAAGGTCTGCACTGGACTCGCCCTGGCAAGACGATGATCAGCTTGACATCGTAAACAACACACTAGCAGCCGAGTCTGATATGCCTGTGTTGGAAGCCGGACCGCCACAGGAAGCTGTGACTGGTACTAGCCATGAAGGTGTTGATGCTGCTACTGATATCTCAAAATTTCCACGGAAAAATGATCTTTAACTGTGAACTGACTGAAGTTTTTTGAATGTGGCAGTAAAGATAGCATTGAGGCCAGAGAATCTACATACTGGAATGAATACAAAAGTACAAGTTCAAGGGTGTGTATAGTGTATATATTCATGTATGTATATAGTATAAAGAGTACAAAAATTTGCATGAGAGGAGAGTTCCAGCCATGTACTGTATCATATACCGATAAAGCAGTCATGTTATTATCTTATTATTATATTTACTATCACTTTTCTGCTATTTTCAAGTTGAATTGTTCTTTGCTACGAGCTGTGTTGAAACTTTTTTTGAGTCAGGGAAGTAATAGCCCCTGCTGTTTCTTTAAACATGCTTCTGTATATGTGTATATACAGGGTGGCTCAAAATAAAACATCTCACCAGACAATATGCAATACCTCTGCAACCAGTGATCTGATTTAAAAAATTCTTGCGGGCGAGTGGCAGGGAACCCGACTGGGCGGGTAGAACAGCTTGCTTTATATATAATGCTTGTTTGGTAAAAATTGTCCCGAAATGACCTATAAAGTGTCGAGTAGGACATTAAGCCTCTACTCACTCACGCACTTGTTTGGTGTTTCATGTAACTAAAGTGCATGTAATGCTAGTACAATGACTTGTTAGTGGCTGCAGTTGACGACGTCATTGGCATGTGGTTATGCAGCGCATACCGCATGTCAGTAAAGTTGACGGACATGAATGCAGCAGCCACTGTCGATCTGTGAAAAGCACACTGCTGCACATTATTTTTGCACCTATATATTTGTTCTTATAAGTACAACCAACATAGCATATTGTAGTTGAATTCATCTGTAGACACAGGTGTGTGCTGTCTGCCTGATCAGTGCAGTTTCATAGTTGGTGCAGTTCATCGGCCTTGGCACTAACGTGCATGTCATTTCCTGTGTTTTCATCTGTTCACTATCCGGCATAATAAATCAGATTATTTATGATCAAGAATGGCAATTACTGTGGTGTGATGTAGCTACCATGATACACTATGTATATTGTCAGCCGCATTTCAGGGCTGTAAATGCATTTTATATACACCGTTAATAGCTAACCGCAGCTACTGATTACATGTGTAATTGTGTATACCTGCCATTTTTGTGTCAACGACGACAGTTGCATCGTTTGTTTATTTGACAGAATCTCATACGAGCTTGACTGTATCCTCATATTTGTGTTCCTGTGGGATGTTAATTTGTTGTCTTGCGGTTTCACAAATAAAGCTGATGTCCACACTGCATGTTTTCTCATCCACAAATACCAAAGTTGACTCCACATTTGCACATACAGTGATGCAATGTTTTTACTATGTGCAGGTGTAGGTGCGTGTGTGCTGAGTACTTTTTGCAAAATGTATAAGTAAGCTAATGATTATATCATGGATAAATCAGTGCAACAAAAATGTTTTCATCATTTAATATTTGCTGTTGAATATCAGCAGATAAATACAATGTGTCTGGTGGAAAAGTAAACTATAGACAATATTGGATAGATATGCCAAATCTCGACGCATCCTAACAAAATTACATGCACCGGATTGTGAATACATCTATGAAAGAACCACAAAGTTTCGTTAAATAATATTTATTAACAGTGTGGTTATTAATCTTCAAATTTCGACGACCAAAATATCTGTTTGTTGCATTAATAAGTGCAGTCAGTGGTCTGGAAGTGACGTTTGCCAATAGGATAATGCTCCTGCCCATATGATGCATGAGACTGCAACTACCAGACTATCTCTTCAACTCTGGCCAGCCAACACTCCTAACCTAAACCCGGTAGACTACTATTTTTTAATATATTTGATTTTTGCACTTTGACAGTTGTGCATCTAAACATTGCCTGTAGTGAACACACGTCTCGGGTGACCTCGCTGTTTGACAGATTTTACTGAAATTTGGTGATCTGTTTGCAATTGGATGTTACATTGTTGGTGCAGAATTTGTTTAAAATCTGACATTGTTTGCCAGAGTTAATGTATACTGTGGTTTACTTTTTTTGAAGTTCTTTCTGGACACACAGTATGTTGTATACTTGTATTTGCGATATCACACTTATAAGACATTAAATTCCTGCTAGAATCTTTCATTGCAATTTACAGTACTGACACTATATAGGTACAGGTCATTACTTTGCCAAACGAAACAGACTACGTTAGAAAATGAAGCAAACGAACAATCAGACTACTCAATTAATAGGCAACATAATTCCGCAGTCTCTCGACCATTTACAATGTGTACAACAGGCTAAAGTGGATTTAACAACATCACGAGTTAGGTGGTCAGCGATATCATTCCTGACAGACTGTTTGTACATGCTTGTAGCCAAAGGGGACAGACTGTTCAAAGGGCTCCCAATTCCACTAAGGTCCACTTTTTGAGGTACACACAAACTTACTGAGGAACTGGAATTTGATCATCCATTGGTTGTCTGAAGTTTCTGACTTCAGGGGGAAAGCCACTGTCCGTGACCAGAAGCTCTGCTCTGGACCCCACAAGACCCCCATCATAGCTCCCAGTCCACAATCTTGTCTGAACAACCATTCCCAATTTTTTGACTGGCTATGAGCCTCAGACAACACATACACTTTAGCTGATAAAACCTTGCACTCAAAGCTACAGTATCAATAAGTTTAGTATGCTCTGCTGTAAAAGCTTTTTAAGAAAATAATAACTGCCACTGACATGCACATTTGCATCAAGACCTTTCTCTCATTACTGTCCATGAGTTGCAAGTTATAAATCTTTGTGACTGACTGGGGAGATTTGGTTAACTTAAATGACACAAACATCTCAGAGGTTACATTCATTCATTATGACTGTAAAAACTGTTTTGTTGGGTAATGCAAACATTTATCATACGTTATTATCTGTAACACAACCAGTACATTAATAGCCAACTTGGTGCAGCTCATCGTAGAGTACATACATACCACATTATTACAATCACAGCACAACCAACAACTCATACAACTTATAATGCAAGTTTATCCTAAATCGGTACCACCAAGTAAACCCAAAGAAAATCTTTTACGAGCTGCTGGAGATGTGTTTTTACAGGCAGATGCTCTACCAGACACCAAACAGTGACAGCAGAGCAATGCCAATAACAACCAAATAAAAGCAATGGAACAACAGATACACATCACACACACAATCAGTCGACTGACACCGTAACATTCAGACACAATGAACAACAGAAAGGTGAACAATCTCACCATTTATATCTTTTCACCACACATCAGAGCTAAATGCTCCAGATGCAAGATGTCTCAAAAATGAACATAAATTGTACTGGCAGCAAAGGCACAAAAATAAGCTCAGAATAGAACACTTTATAATCATATGCTGTTTCAGTGAACTAATAACGGTGAAATAAGTTGCATCCCAGTACAGATGCACGGGTGCTTGTCGATAACGTGTGTCTACGGCTGCAAGAAGTGTGAACAATCAACAGCAGGCTGCAGACAGCCTGCCCAGCAGTAGCAGTGAAAACATACAATAGATAACGATACAATCTGCATAAATGTACAATCACATAAACGAAAATCTGCAGTGATGACAGAATATGCTGTGTGCAACAACAAGAACTTATCAGCCGACGTACTATGATGGCGAAAATGCTCAGTGTCTCACGAACTGTGCACAAGAAATGCAGAAATTGAGGTGGGAGTGGGATGCACAATAATTTATACATTTTTACAGCTATAAGAAGCTGTAATCATCTCAACTATTGTTGTCATCATTTGCACTAAGCTAAGTCAATAAACAGCATTAAATAATTATGCTCAATTCTAAAAGCTGTTGTACATGTATGTACTACACTGTGTCCCCAAAACAACTTGCACCCTTTTACTTCTGCAATAGCTCTGTTAAACCAAGCTCCATTTCGATAATTTTTGGCATACATACACTGCAAGAAAATGTCCATCACACGCATATTTATATTCTTTGTAAAACAAAAAATGAGTACCAGCTTAAGATTTGTTTCTGTCTTACTTTA
>Ga0126335_1001791_pt1 | contig 12375 bp, 5 predicted proteins | sample OlaspJWI45metaG_FD_108409 | JGI IMG/M metagenome (GOLD analysis project Ga0126335, IMG submission 108409) | Marine gutless worms symbiont microbial communities from Oahu, Hawaii - Olavius sp. 1 OAHU.JWI-45 metaG | ecosystem: Host-associated > Annelida > Digestive system > Unclassified | place...
ATTGGGCCCTCCACATTGTGGGATCTGCAGGGGTGGTAGCTACGCCACTGAATACAATCAGAAACTGAACTATCTGCATTTTTAAAAAGACATCTTCTCTGGATGCTGACAAAATATATATGCAAACATTTAACGTGTGGTCAAATAAGTCCACTGCATGTACAATTATATCACTTCCCAATATCTTAGTAAACTACTTTTATTGTTACTCTAATTTTGTAGCTACTAGTTTTTTAATCATCCTGTGACATTTATGACGAGACTTAGTAACACTTTGCTCAGTAATGTTTAAAAAATATTAACAAAAACTAAACATACAAATCAAGATACAACCTTAGCAACTATATAATGCAACTAAATATCAAAAACTAAAGTTCACTTTAGAAAATAAATAAACTGTAATATTTGTTATTCTTCATGAGAAACCACAATGATTTATAACTGTTGTGTGCTGTATATGTCATCAACAAAATTCTTCATTAATACTGATATCAGACCTCAATTGCCAACTTCAAGCCAGCAGAGGGGTCAGCAATACACGCCATCAAAAGAGAAGAATACGTCGCAGCATCGGGTGCATGACCAGCCGCAACAGCCTCATCAGCTGCAGCAAATGCAGACTTCACATCACCACAACGAGCATACGCTTTGATCATAGCATTGTACGTCATCATATTGGGAGTGTAGTCTTCTTCAGTCATCTGCTGACATAAGTCATTGGCACGACTCAGCCCATCGGCAGGCCACGGTGAATTACTGCATGCATTGAATAGAGCAGTGTACGTAGGATCTTCCGGACTTAGGTCATGTTGTTTCATCTGTTATACATGAACAGTGCAAGCGTTTATGCAAATTTCCAACAATCGTGTTTCCACAGTTCCCAATGCACCGTTTATACAGATGTGTTTATTTTCTCACTGGAGGATGACAGCATGATACTAAAATATTAAAAATTCTTGCAACAAAAGCAGAATCTGCTCCATGAGCAACAATTTGATCAGGTCAGGTTACTAACTCATAAATAGTGAAAGTGCTGAAACTGCAATAAATTATATTAAGTCATCATATTCAAGAGTACAACAATCATTTAAACAACTGTACAAAAAATAATTTACATGGATACTTGATAAATAATTCTGCCCCAGAGATGTCCACCGTATGTGTTGTGCTGAATAATAAAATAAAAGTAAGTAAGATTATATTCAAATTCAAACAGTAGTAGCAGTTGTGCAGTGCAGCTGCACCGAGTGCAATATTACAAAGCTCTGGCACCATGGCAACAATCAAAGCCAACATGACACTGTCATGCAAAAAGAAAGATACACATTGTATAACCATGAAAATACATTGATGTTATCAGTCATAATGACTCTGTTGGGCTGATTGCACCAAAGTTCTTTTGAGTATTAGAAACTGTAATTTCCTGAACCAAATATATTTTCTACATTGTACACAAGTAATAGACAATAAGACATAGTACTTTATTGAAGATGTGAAATGCTTTCTCAGTGTAGCCGACTCTGCCAAGGACACCAATGAGAACTGTGAAAACAAACTGGTTTGGCTGCACTCTGTCCTCCTTCAGCATCTGCTTCTCAAGTGTCTCCAATGCTTCATACACCTACAACATGCAATGGGCAGCTATAAATGTACGCTCTAACACCACAATCTTGAGATTATAAAGTACCCAATATGGTGATGTGTTCCGCAGCATAATAAAAATAATGTTTGAAGGGTGCATAAAGCAACGAAAACAAGTACATGATACTCATTTAGTCATTTGAACTTTAAAGCTGCAATATGATGATTTGTGTTATATTATATGCACTCTCCTGCATGGCAGATATTGTGTAATCCAGCATTCATGCTGCATTACAAATAAAACCATTGTTATTACTATTATTATTAATAGTTTAAATGAATCAGTACAGTACATATATACTAACATAATGTGCCAGCTGTCATGTATAGACCTGCTCTGTTCCTAGCCAGATGCTGTAAAAGGCAACTGAACTATGCTTTTGTAGCATTATGTCATGTTATATGCATTTATATTTAACCTACCTTTCCTGCTCGGCCAAACTTGGAAATGCGATTACCATACCAAAACGGAATGTGTTTTCTCCTCTTGGATACTGACAATGGAATAAACTTCTTGCATTCATCACTTTCATTATCAGCAGCATCCCTGGCAACATTCAACAAAACTGATTACTACAAATGTTGAACACTAATATTTCAAATACAAGTGTCATGACATCGACACAAACTAGGGTAAATGTAAAATACAGAAAGACACCATCATTTGTGTGGTCGGTGCATTATACTAACACAACTAATGGAGAAGAATGAAACGCAACTTTACCAATTACTAAGCCTGTCTCGGTGGCTCAGTGAACTGAACCACTTTGGTCCATAGTGCAGCATCGACTTATTACTGAATGCATTTTAGCAGGTGTCATTATATGCTGCAAAAGCATAACTGCAATAAAAACAAGCTGCACTGTAAGCACAAGGAAACAGAATTGTTGCTGCTTGTTATCACATATTACTTAAGACATTCTAAGTGTCAGTACTGCTAGGTCTACTATACAGCTATTAACAGTGTGCAATTACACCATAAGTAAATTATAAGTAAAAATGTACATTTAGCAACAGAAATGTAAATAAACATACGACACACATAAGCATGCTGACCTACCAAATGCACTGATATGACAAACATAACAATATGATGAACAACAAGGATAAAACAAAAAATGATTTACTCTAGAGATAAATGTTAATACACACATAAATTCATGCAAGCGTATCTAAAACTGGCTTCACATGTAAACTACTGGTACCATAACAATGTGAAATGATGCCCTCTGTGGTACCATTTTACTGCAAGGTGTTTTACAGCAATAAAATAGAACTAGAAGAATAACAATGTGGACAAATGCGTGGGACTGGTCTGAATAAAATATGCTGGGACGCCGGGACATGCCCGAACAGTTAGGCTAATTGCCGTATTAACTGAGCTAGCTCTGTACTGAGACAGTCGTCCGTCAAGGTTGTCAAATTCTGGCGGGCATCAGACATCCACACACTGGCCACATGCACTAATGAGGCAATAATCACTATCACACTACTGCATCATAGCAGCTTACATGGCATCCCATGCAGTGGCTATAAAAACCCTGGGATGCTGTTGCCTGACCTCATTCACCTGTTATGTGCTTTCTCAGTTTAGTCCATTTAACTTAGCATTTTTGTATTGCATTGTATTTCTATATTGTAATTAGTGTTAGTTTTTTCTGTGGAGAGTTTGTAGTCTGCTGACAAGTATATCTTGCAAGTGAGAATGAAGTTTTGAGTTGTAGGCCAGGTTTAATCACAGAACTTTTTTCAATGCACATTAGCATTTCAATGCAAATGGCGCATACCAGTAAATGAATTTCAATGTTACAATGGAGGCCGACGTAATAGCTTTTCTACAGTGCAGCGCTGGTTGTAGCAGCAATATATATACACGGTGTTCAGATAAATTAGGCACCCCTTTGTTTTGCGCTATAACTCAACACACTCTTGAGCGATCCACACATGCGTTTTGTCAGACTTTTAGCTCTCAAGGTGCTTGTTGGAAACAAATAAAAGTTATGATAACAACTCTTAAACCGCAAAATTAATATGCTTACAAACAACGAACGTAAGTAACTGAGGAATACAGCAATATCGTCAACTTATGAAACCGGATGCCGATCAGCACTACCTGTTTCATCAATTTTCCTGATTAGTTTCTGTAATCCACTGAGGTTCCATAGTCTATCGGGAAACATTTTTAACTAACCATACCTTTTACTTTCTCGCAAACATTTAATCGACATTTTAGTTTCATCAGAACACATTTTCGTCACAACACATCAATGACATCACAATTACGTAACAGCTAGCAAAGAATATTTATTAGCCACAATAAGTTGTTGAAATATTTTGACTCCGTATTGTTTCAGCTACAATTGCTGAAAATCTTTTTTAAACTGGTTATTTTGTGACTGAGATAGCGAAGAAAGAAAAAGGGTGCCTAGTTTATATATATATATCCTGATGTCGTAACATCTGTCCCTGCATCTCTGGAGCTACAGAGCATCCGGTCTTATTAGTACAGAGCTCGGTCCCCTTAGTACAGCAATTAACTGTCCCGGCATATTTTAGTCAGCCACGGATGGCCGGTAAAACTGTGTGATCCGTTGAAAATGTGTGGGTTATCTGAGTGTATGAAGAGGCAATATATCAAATGAACTCTACCTTTACATTTACTGGCAGAGCACCTTACAGAGATCTAAGTAAGTGAGTAAATGGGGTTGCTGAGTAAATGGCAACTGTACCTTTTTCCATCTGCAACATACTTGTCTACAAACTTGTCCACATCAGCAGATAAAGATCCAAATTTTTCTGACCAATCCTTGTGGTCAGGATGAAGATCTGGAAGTGATTTTTTGTCAGGAAATTTATTGTATATTTCCATATGTTCCTGTGTTTCATTAGGTACTTTCAATGGCACCGATATTTTGTGTTCACGTGAATGCTTTGCCACTGGTTGTCGTGACTGGGATGCACCTTTTATCTCTTTTTCCTGGCGAACATCAAAAGTCTCTCGTTTATGTGAGTGTTCGCCTGTTTTCTTTGATACTTCAGATGATGCAGATTTTCTGCGTTTGCGTGCACGTGTAGACTGTGCCTGATCCACCTCTACAAGATCCTTCAGTTCTTCATCAATGTCACAATCTACACTTAACGATCCAAAGCTGTCAGCACTCTCTAAATCGGCAACTGACAATTTCATAAGATCCAGTTGTTCTTGCAGCGCACGCTCATTAATAACACGACGATGAAGTTTTCTTGAACTTTTCTTCGACTGATAATAACGGCAAGCTATGTACTGATTCAAAGGAATGCGTGAGAAAGAAAAACGACCGAAGGCACCGGTTTTGCACCACAAAGAACAGCCAGCAACGACGAATCTGGACATAACTGCAAAAGATCAGTAACGCAGCAACAATGGTAATACTAATACTTATTAAATGTTACGGACTCAGCAAAATAGTTGAAAATATAATACCCAACATTTTTTTCAAACAGAAAACAGAATTACTGGTTAGATACACGGCGGTCGTGACTCCTGACACCTGGCTGGTCAGTGTAGCGAGTTACTCTTGTTATAGTTGTTAGTCTAGTAGTAATTACCTGCGCGCCAGCTATGCTACAAGCAGGTATTGTTTTTGGCGGCGTCTGTCTGTCTGTCCGCACAAAATCTTGAAAACTATTGATCAGAAATTGATATAACTTGGTAGGAATATGTCCCACGGTGAACGCTAGATGTGGTCGAAAGTTGGTGACATTTGACCTTGAAAGCTATTTAAATATTTTTTAAAAATTTATCATACATATCTCATCCACCGTTAGGAGTTTCGAATGCTTTAACCTAGCAACTTCATTTTCTGAGTCAAGGGACTTTTTCAGAACATCTATATGTCATCTTCGAGTCTCAATGTCATGGGGTTAATATTAAGGTCACAACAGCGAAAAAGCAGCCGCGCGCAGGTATGTGCTTCCATTGGACACAGCTTAATTATCATTTCTGAAAGTGCAAATGGGTAGTAGATCAGCTGAATTTGCCATATCAATCGATTCAACCAACCAACTTCTTATGAGTTCTGACTGCATACAGCTAGTAATTGGAACTGAAAGTCTACTAATTTAATTTGTATGTGAAAGTGAGGTTGTCAGCCTCAGGATGTGAGCAAAGAGGACTACTGCGCCCGTCGGAACACATTCGAAGTAATAAAGTTTTAGTCAGAACTACGATTCAACCGATTGCCGTTGCAATGCATGTGCTGGCTTACTACACCATAAGGTTCGAATAGTTAAGAGAGTCACATTTGACAGACAACCACCTGTAGTCCGGCAAAAAATGGAACCAATGGTGCTTCAGGTATAACGTTGATAAACATAAATATAGGCCTATAGTTGTAATTGTTGTATGGAATGTCGCCAAGGCAATGCGAAACCAAACTAATACAACAATGTCCACTGCTACTAGTTAAACAGTGTCATTACTTTGCCTTGTGAATTAAACGACCGTCATGTATAAAAACGCGCAACATCATAACTGACAGCTGCAAGAAAATCAGACAAGAATATCAGTAGTACTGTTTGATTCAACTAGCGAACGAAGGCTTCAAAGGCCTCAGTTATTGCAAAATACAATGTCAGAATTAAAAGCACCCGGCACCATGGTCGACTCGCCTAGTCCTCCTCAGGTCGGGCGACGGCCAGACTAGTCAGCTACGGGACAGGATGCCTCCAGCCAGAGTCAGACTACAAGCGTGGGCGAGGCAGAAGCAAAGCTGGTCCACACACTACAACTATTCTCAGATAGGGCCAGGTCTGCTTCTACAGCTGGCCTGGACCCTACAACCACCACACACAAACCACACCACCTCACTACATGGGCCGCCGGCTACTCACAAGCTGGCCTTCCATCACTAGCCAACCAGCTTCCGGTTCCCACACCGGCTCGTCCGGTTCCTACGCTATATTGGCTGATCTACGTTTTGTGTTAACTGATCTCAGTGATCTGATGCTCTCTACAAGCTGATCTACTTCTTCTATTAGCTGATCTTGTAGTTATATAAGCCCCGAGAAGCCTATATCATGTGCCATAATATACGAAAAGCAATGACTGCGCAACTGGAGTTTAGTGTCACAGTACACATTTCTTACACAAACAATTCAAGTTTGTAACCGCGAAGTCTGTACAGTATACAGACAAGTTTCATGATAACACTACAAATGTGACATAAAAAGGCACGATATAAAACAAGCATAAATGCATTGAGCAACATCTCAAACTGAGAACAATGTCATGCAAATTTGGACATCATTTTGGACATTCTTTTCAACTGCCATGTCCAATGTAACCACTTATCGTCAACAATGTCACGTTACCCCTTTCAGCCAATCAAAATCGGATCAGCCAATCAGCTCAGCTCAGCTCAGCGGATTCGCGCGCCCTTGTAATGTCTTCGTCGTGTTACGGCGCGTTAGAAATAGTCGGACTATTAAAACTATTATTATTATTAATCCACCCGGAATGTACTGAACACTTAGCTGAACAGTGAACGCATCGAAGTACGGCGCCGTACACGCGCATAGCTACTTAACGTGAACAAATACCGCATACCGGCGTTCATACCGCATTCGGCGCATTCCATGGTTGGTTATTGGTTGGGTTAAATGCGGTATTTACTTTGACCGAATGTTTACATTTACAATTTTACATTACAGTGGTATTGTCCAAAAAGTTGTCAAATTTGTGATTTTGTGTGTACATTTGTAGTATAATAATATTAAATACTGTTTTATTGCGCAACAGTAAATAGCGCTTTGTAAGGTTGTGTTGTTCTTCTGTGAGTATCCAGCAATGGAGTGATACGTGTCTATTTGGAAGGGGGACGAAAATAGGGTTTCCAACTTTCGATTTTGTGCATTCTAGGACACGGGCCGAAGCGGCCCCCTTATTCATGGCTATAGGGGGACTGAGGGAACGCTTAAGCTCCCCAAGCGGGTCCGGGCAGATCCCAACTACCTAACGCATTTTGCTTTTTGGAGCCAAGAGACTCGCATCCAGAAGCTACAAATTTCGTTCTTTTTCTGCTGAGCAAATGTGACAAGTGGCTACATTAATGTAGTAATGGCCACATAGAAGTGACGCCGTCGGGCAAATGAGGAAGAACAGTCGCCCGCGTGATAGACAGTAGACAGATTGACTGACACTGACTGACTTCCAGATGTGGGATCATTGATCGCAATGGTGCACATCTCGTGTATTTGATGCGGCCTAAAAATCGAAGCGTGAATTTGCATGTACGTTTGGATTTAACAGATCGTAACTTATACTAACAAAACTATGAGCTTTATAGCTGCAGTGGATATGGAATTGCATAATATTATTGGTCCCAAATCTTGTTAAAACACACTGTTCCACACCAGCATGATGTAGTGCATGCCAAAATAAAAATAAAAAGACACCAACCAACTGCGACACCTTCAAATTGACCTGCCAACTTCCCCTGGTGAACCTGCCTGCTTTTTTGATCCAACGTATCAGATTGACATGGACACTTATAAAAACAGTAACTAGTAGTTCAGAAAGCAAATATGACAGTCTAATATTGGCATATTTTGAACAGATTTGGAACAGATTGTCCTTTTGTGCATGCAAAACATTTTGCCCTCTTTTTTGGATTATCTCAAATCTAAATCAGTACATAATATACAAAAACATTACAAATTCTCTGATACACATATTTCTGTACAGATTTCATATTTCTGTCCTCCTGAGGTTTGGTAAGACACGTAGAAATATTCTTGCGCCTTCCGTTACACTTACTATTTCTTCTCAGTAATTGGTTTAAAAAAATCAGTTTATGCATATGCATGAGCTGCTTCTTTTTTGGCATAACTGCAGTTCTTAACTAGTTGCCTTGACACCAATAACATATCATTTTAGTAACAAATATAACAATCCCTTAAAGTTAATCTGATTATAGTAACACAATAACAATGGGTAAATATTATTGTCTTTATATAGAGGGTGTCTAAAAATGAATTGAGAGTGCCATCTACTGATTTAAACACCTGCACTTACAACTGTATAAGCAGACTAGCCAGGGTACCTGTCGGTGCCAGGTATTATGTAGGCCTGTGGTTTGAGGCCCAGCTTTTGTTTGCCACATGCTGAGGCCTGCCCACAAATCGCCAGCCGCAAAAACATTTCCTGACCCCCTACCTCCCGTTCTCAAGTTATAAGCGAAGTTGTGTTGGGACCTGCAGTCAGAGGAAGCCTACAGCACAATGTTTCACAGATACGCACCACAAAGCTACTAATTGCTGCAAGTATAAGAAACAGTTAAATGTTAATAACCACAATTGTTAGTTCTGTCTGTACTACAAATAGACCTACTGCAAGTAAGAATGTGGCACAGAGGTCGAAGCAAGCATGACCTGTGACCAGCTGGGCAACACATACACAGTCTATAGCTGCAGGCCTGGCTCGTCATTACGCTTCAGTGACCATGATCTGCTGCCTACATACCAACCCGACTGAAGCCAGCAAGGCACGCCAGGTCTTCCTTTACACCCACCCCTATGCACCCCTGCTTCGCGAAATTTTCTGCACCTGAAAAAAATTCTGGGGTGCCCTAGAGCTATCCTGAAAATTTGGAGGTGATAGACTTACCTGTTCCCAAGTTATAAGTGAACATACGTACAGACAGACATACATACATACAGACATACACACAAACTCCCTTACATATAGGTGTTGTGGCTGGCTATCTTAGCCTAAGCTTTATTAAGGGTGAGTTGTATGCACGATGCTCTATTAGACTGCTGATTGTTGAGCTTTCTATGTTGTTGTTTTCTGACTTAGGGCAAGGAGTATGTGGACTCCTACTCATGTGCAGATAACAGGTGAACACTTATTTTTAGATCAGGTTGTTGCTTCATTCGTTTGTTGAGTACAAGCCCAAGCCAGTGGGTTGGACCAGTCAGACAATCCCCAAATCTACCAGCTCTGATTTTTAAGGCCCACATAAGGTCAAGTTACTCAGCGGTTGGCAAGTTGTCAAGGAGACCAAGAAGGATATGAATAAATCTTGGTCTTTTTTGGACATCTGAAGGTTGAAGAAAGTTCTTTGCTTCAGAAGTGGACTTTGAGTGTTTTACTCTATTTAGAATGGCATAACATGGACTGATTATATATGAGAACTCCCGATTTTAGTCTTTGCCCTAAAAGTTAATGCTTTTTTGTTGATTTTGTCTTTTGCTGTGACTTTGATATTTAATGTTCAGCTCTTGTTAGACTCAAATGTTAATCAAAGTTAGCAATCAGGTATTGTGTCTGTAGAAGGTACAAAGTAATAGGTGTGTCATGTAGCTTGACTGATGAAAATCTGAACACTGTTATATGATTTGCTGCTATGCAGTAATTAAACAAAGTTGTATATGCTAACATTTACATGCATTTTGCTATTTATATTTTTTAGTTCACAAAGCAAGAAACTTGAAATGCAAAGGAAAAGGAGGTAAAAGTAGTTTTAAAAATTTTTTCTTCTTCTTATTTTGTGTTGTTTTATGACAGTTACATTAATGTACTTTTTGTTTTGTTTTTAGCATCTGTTCAGTTTACCAGTTGTCATTTATTAATCATTCTTTATTGAATTTTGTCTTGATGGTGGCAAGTCTACTGCAGATACCACATTAACAATATTTGTGTTTCCATATGTCACTTTTTTTAGCCAAAAGGCTGAATTAGCTGTTAACGTTAATACTTGATGGTTACATTAATAGGATTTTTGTGGATACTGATTGTGCTGGAATATTTCTGTGATTTTAAATTACATTGCAATAACTACTGGATACCGTTAATTTGTTCAGTTACGTTATTCAGTCAGTTTCAAAACACTAAATTATCCAGTACATGCTATAGAATCAGAGAACAGATTCACAATTCTGAAATAACTTTTTATTGCTGTTTGGCCTGTTACTGTGTAGGTTCCAATGATTCTTATGTCGTAATTGGATTGGGGCATGAGAAATATCAGACGTCAATACAGGAACGCACTTTGAATCCAGAATGGCAGGAAGAATGTGAATTGTAAGTTGCCTCTGCGGCAAAGTTTCTGCTGTTTAGTGCATTGCAGATGATATCGAATGCTAACATTGTAATTGATGTTCAACCCTGTAACATGTGTCCAGAGAATTGAAGTTATTACCCCCCTTGTGTTTTAGTGATGTGTTGCTGTTTTTTTCTGTGCAACCACTGTTTCTCAATTCACAGATTGAGACAAGTTTCAGCTCGTAAGATTTTAGTGTACTTTTCTTTTATGTTTTCATCTGGATTTCATTGAGTTAACCAACTATAGCATGCACCCTTAACTAGCCAACCTCCGTGGCCTTATATGATTAGTGGTGTTGGTTTAGAGTAAAGAGGGACAGTCAGCAGAGCTGCTTTTGTTACTGTATAGTATTGTGTAACATTGTTGGACAATGTTCTAGGCAGCTTACAGGTCCAGCAGATTGGGTTTTTGTCAAGCTGAGACTTTTACACTGTGCTTAGCCTAGAGGCAGTTACCTAACGTCTATATCGTAATATGGTGGAGTGGTTCTGGTTTGATTTATGCCTATCTCAGTGGCCAACTGGCTTCCTTCAGTACTTTAATGCTGTTGGTTGGGTCGTCTGACTTGTATTATCCCCGAAATGACCTATAAAGTGTCAAGTGGGACGTTAAGCCTCTCTGTAGAGGCACTGGTGTTGTTGGTAGACTATGTAGGCTAACTGTGTCAATCATCAGTGTTCAGTTTGTCAGTTTGATCGATCGTTCCGTTTTTAAAGTTGTTCATTTCTGTCCTTGTTGTATGAATAATTTTATGTATATTATCAGTTTCATTTGCAAAAGTATGGCTGTTGTGTGTATGTGCATTTTGACTGTGTTGTAGGCCAATACCGGAGCGTGACCGCATTGTGAAGTTACATGTCTACCATCGCAATTTGTTTGCACTTGATGAACTCCTTGGCAAAGTTGACATTGCACTGCAAGAAATACAGGTGTATGAACGGCCTAAAAAAAAGTAAGTTGGCTAATGGTAGTGAAGTTTGACTTATCAAAAACTTTCTTCATCTCCAAAACGACCTATGATGTGTCAAGTGGGACTTTGAGTCTTTACTCACTCACTCAAAAACTTCAGTGTGTATCTATTGCTGCAGTTGTTTTTCTACAATTGGTTCTATAGTTACTAATTTTCCTCTTGTCTCTGTCTGTGTGTATTATGTTGCAACTTGCATCACTTGCATGAGTGTGTTGTTGCGATCTGCAATGAGAGAACATACATCCGAAACCATCTCAGAGCATCTGGGTCACTGGTCTCGTAGCTTCCTCATCAGAGTCTTGAGTTCTTCAGTATCCCTGTAGCCCATAACCAGGGCTGGTGAAACATAAGGTTTTTTTAGAAAAAGTATTTAGGGTTTTTAAGGTTTTATGTTTGAAGGTATGAGGTGATGCCAGAGAACATGTTGTGTTTATCTGTCTAAAATACTGTAGCATACTGAAGACAATTCCAGTGACAGAAGAACTGTCACAAATTACAGTGTAAATTTGAATATTACTTTTCCTCAGAGCAGAGCAGTGAGGTTCACGGATGGCGAAATATGCTGGGTGATTGGGTGAGTGACTGTTTTTCACCAAGCGATATCTCAGAACTGAGAAGGCCTAATGCCGTTGACAGACATGCAAGAAACTTGCAAAACAAAAATGGCCGACGAGCAAG
>Ga0126335_1001792_pt1 | contig 12374 bp, 10 predicted proteins | sample OlaspJWI45metaG_FD_108409 | JGI IMG/M metagenome (GOLD analysis project Ga0126335, IMG submission 108409) | Marine gutless worms symbiont microbial communities from Oahu, Hawaii - Olavius sp. 1 OAHU.JWI-45 metaG | ecosystem: Host-associated > Annelida > Digestive system > Unclassified | place...
GGTTGGGTCAGTTAGCTGATGGGTTGGGTTGGGTCGGGTCACACAAAATGGACCCACGGACAACTCTGGCGTGGATCCAGGGATAATACCAGGATTGTAGAAAAAGTATCTCATAAACCTGCGAAAACAGCAGAATATCAAAAAGGGGAAAAACTACAGTACACACATGTATACAACCTCAAATTTTATGCGTGACTCAGGTCGATAATGTCAAACACTTACTTAAAGTTTGTACACATAACCACTGCCTTTCGCAACGCGGAGCATATAGAAAAGCCGGCGACTATAAGGTCATACATGTGCGTTTTCATAATGGCAATTACTTTACAATCCATTAGTGACGGAGGACAGCGTCTGCGGCACTACTTTACAGGGTCCAGCGATGACGATAAATTAAGGCACTTAAGCAGTTTTGAGTTTTTAGCTGCATCGAACACAGCAGATGCAGACCACTGCTACCGTTGTTTCCTGTCTGTCGGTCTGTCTGTCTGCACGCGGCTTAACTCGGCTTCACTGTGCAAAAACGGCTGAACGGATCGAGATCCAGTTTGGAGTGAACACTTTTTGGGGCCCAAGAAACATTTTGTTAGACGAAGGTCCTGATCTCCCGCAGCGAAGGAAGGAGAAGTTGGGACAAATTCCGCCCATTGTGGACCCTCTAAATATATCCGGAACGGCTGAAGCTAAACGCTCCTGCCAGCGTTTGCAGTGTGTGTGGCCCATTCGATGCAGCCTTTGCCAAATTACTTTTACTCTTGCTATAACGTCCTGCCATCTTAATACAAGACTGCAGTGCACTAAGGCAACCGAACGCTACTGTTACTTCATACATTATGACCTCGCTCACTACCAGTCCGAAATCGATTTCGCAACAGACATAGGCTCAGGCCTAGCTAATCAGGCACACTTAAAAGTCTTGACATTTTTAGTATCTCTCTTTAAGTTCGGAAGTGTGTACTCGACAATATGTGTTTTCAGACTGTGTGACTGCTAGATGGTTACTGTTTGTCGTATTTTGCATTTTTTGTTCGTATAATGTATTTCACTTTGTACATCATATATACCACACTACGTGGACATTTTGTACTCGTTGTTCAATCTTTGTTTGGCTGCTAGAATGTTTGACTGCAACTTGTTTGTTTCTGTAATGAATAACCAATATGCGGAGAAAGAGATGAAGAAGGCTCAAGATCGTGTCCTGTGGCGAGGTGTTGTAATACTGATCCAGACGTTAAAATACAAAAATGCAAATACACAAACTGTCCAGCGCTTGCACCAATAGCGAAGAGAAGGAAGAAGATTGTTCAAAATGTACCGAAGAGTGTGCAGCTGGCGACACGAAAGCCACCGTGAATAATGGTGATAATAATACTGTATCCCTGTGACGCAATGTAGTCGTTAATGCAGAGATCCATTGCAGAAAATTGACGGCATTGGCTGGCCAGGCTAACGCAGGCCACAAAATGTACACCGGACTAAATCCAGTATCCAGCAGTAAGCTCCGAGCTGGCTTCACTTTAATAGACCGACCGGGTCGCTCCGCATGTCGTATGGCCTACCGATAAAAGGGATTTTATTGCTTTATATACGTTTGTCTTAACTATAGGACAAGTTTTTGAATTTGTTTTCCAAGTGCAAGTGCTACTTTCTTTGTTTGTTTGGTAATGGTCAGTACCAGCGCAGTAACTGTTGAAGCTTATATTTTTGCGTGGAGTCGCTATGGTTATGGACTTAACAACTGACGGAACTCAACAGGCAATTAATACGAAAATATGTATCAAGGTCAAAGATCAAGGTCAAAATGTCAAAATCCCTGAATTACTTCGAGTGTTATCGTAACAGATATTCCGATCAAGACCCAGCAATTTCCGGCCAGTAGTTATTGAGTTGCACGCTACAGCTTTTGTGCTGCTGTGATCTTGGCTTTGGACTCATGACCTAGAAACTGAAAACGTGACCTAAATATTCTGAAGATGTATCTCCGTACAGAAAATGAAGTTGCTAGGTAAAGTCGTTTATACATTTTATTTCACCTTAACTACAACCTATCGATACATAGACTATGTTGTGTAGGCCTACAGTGTATGTATAGCCTATTGGTTCAATCGTCTGTCGGCTTGTCCAATATTTTCCGTATGACTCAAGATACTTCGGCAAAATCTTTTAAGAGTGGTTTAATATCTTCTTACAACAATAACACTGCCTGTGCATGCAAGTTGCCGCGGTACCTACGCAAGTCGACATGTCGACTTGGTTTTGCTGACGGTAGAAATTGTCCTCTGCGTGCGCATGTGCACGAGATTGCGGTTACGCAAGACGTTTTTTGCCACACACGACAGCTGTTACCGCGTATTGGCGTCGTATTGCCTTCATAGTACTGAGTGCAGTATGGTACTTTCGCCTGGTTTCTACGTTGGGACGTTTCGGTTACTACCACGCTGTGACGTTCGAACTTCATGAACTTTGTTCATGTCCTGGACTTGTCGAAGTATGAAAGTTCATAATACTCTGTCAAGCTAAAACGAAATTACAACAGCATCGCCAAGCAAGCGCTACAGTGGACGCTACAATGCCGTAAAGGAAGCGGACGACCAAGAAACACCTGGAAAAGAGATCTGGAGAAGGAAATATGGACAGCGGGTTTCAGGTTCAGCTGGAGGAAGACGGAGACGGCAGTACAAAACAGAGCAGGGTGGAGACGAGTGGTCTGTGGCCAGTGATACTCTGGGCACAAGTCAGGTCGCCATAGTGTCAGAGATGTTAGTTCTAGGCTTTGGCCTTGAGACCCAAATCCTTATTAACATCATTGCGTAGACTACGAGTTACAAGCAAATTCGATGCCCATCTCACTCCAAGCAATGCTGTAGATACCGTAATTTTCATAGTTTCCCGAGAAATAAAAAAAACGTTAAAAGCGTAAAAAAACTTTTGACAAAAATAAAATAAAACGTTTGCAAGCGTGGAATAGAAAACGTTACCAGTAACTGACATGCCTATAGGCCTAATATAATAGGCCCAAGACAGAGAAAGTTGAAAGCAACAATAAACTCTGCTGCAGGCTGTAGCTGTAGCCCCCATCTCCCTGTCTTGCTTAGGCGAGGAGGAGGCGGAAGAGGAGTGGACAGCTGATGCAGCCACGGAGAATACAGACACTGCAGTGCAAAACAGGCGAAACTCATACAATCTCAGCAATTTATTATTAAGAAATGTTGCGCACGAAAAATGAAAGCTGGCCATTAGCTTGCACAGAATGCTAATTTGCTACGTCTTTTTATTTTTAAAACCCTATTGAAAATAAAAATCGTAAAAAAGTGACAAGAATAAAAAAAACATAAAACGTTTTTATACATCATGGTATTTTCCTTTAATCGATCAGTCAGTTTTATACCTCACACGAAGCGCCTGTACCAATGTGGCCCACGCTACACAGTCCTCACAAGTACGGCGCCTGTGCAACTAATTAAAACGCGACGGCACGTATACGCAGACAAGCACGCAAGCTGGGGCGACCTGAGTCTCTAATGTAGCTTTAATGGCTGCTCCATCACTGCAGACGCTATTGCTTTCGGCTCACTTGAAACAACTTTTCGAGGAGTTCCAGTGCGAACAAAAAATGACGAAACGTAGTAATTAACACTGTATTGCTATCCGAGGCCGCCCGACGGCTGAATTTTGTTTCCTGTTCCAAGTTTGACGTTTATGTCCTCGACCCTTAGGCGCATCATCGTACAAAGTTTCAGCAGAATCGCCGAATTGACGGCTGAGCTATTGCAAATGCTATACATATTTAACCACTACGGTACAGTGTCTACAAAGCGGCAACAAAACGAGACACCAGAAGTCACATTGTTATTACATGTAAGTCAAACAGTTGTACTCTATTGCCCGCCCCATTATCTTGTCTGGTGGTACACTCAAAGAAACTGTTTTGCAGGCCCGTATATATTAACCAGGCGAACATTTGGTCGTACATACGAGATTGGGTATGGACCAGAGGCCATAATGTGCGTCTGTAGATTTGGCCCGAAGCGAGGTCAAGCGGCAGAGCATGTGGTCAGGGAGTTAGGGGTAAAGTTCCCTAAATCTGGAAACTTTTTAGACTTCAGATGTCCAATGGATGACCAAAATTGTCCCTCGCTGGTAAATTGCCAACTCTCAAGAGTTTCACTCTAAAAATGAACATGGTGGGGTTGGGAGTTCGTCCCCTGGCAACTGCCACTGTTAAATGCAACTACATCACAGAAGATAAACGCGACAGCGTGATACATTACTAAGCACAATAAATCACCGGACACAAAGCTTTTAGCCACCGGCTCTCTGTCTATGTGCACGCTGGAGAATGTCATGGTGCAATGCCTGCAACCGTTTGTTGCAATTTTTGAGAGGTCAAACCCTAAAATGCTTGTAGTATTGGTGTACTGAAGTAGCTAAAGCAGAGACAGTCGCATTGCTGTAACTCAGCATTACAACGGCCGTAATTGTGGGAGTTGTGTACACTGACACATTCGAGAGATTGCACAAGTCAAAACCGCATCCGAAAGTAGAATTTAGCTGTCTCCGTGCTGAATTGCGAGCCAGACTTTCTGCCCTGTATCGATCAGGATGTCAGCATCAGATTTGGTGCTTTGGAGAACTATCGGCCTATGGGGTACCGTCCTACGGGGCAGTGATGGGTAATTAAGATTTTTAGCTAATCAATTAGAATTGGAATTAGTTGGCCAGGATAGCGAAATGCGCAGTCTTTTAGCAAAACCCACTAAACAAAATTAGTCTCACAAAATAGTCGTTGTACTTTTACACCCAAATGTTGCAAGCAACAAATTTCGTACAAAGTGTCACCAGTCAATGTAGACCGTTCTTGCACACTGCTGTAACTGAACTTGCCGTTGAGTTTACGCAGAGAATAGAAAACATGATATTGCGCAAAAGAGCAAAAGTGCCCACAAACCAAACTTGTTAGTGATGTAAAACTCATTGTTCTAATGTTCATTATAAGCTCAAGTTTCATCAATTTCTGCACATTGATTAGAATTACAATTAGCTGTCAATCTAATCAATTAGCTAATCAATTAGTTGCTAATTTATTGGGTACTGAATTGTAGCTATACACTTTAAACGAAATTGAAGATGGCGGACAGCGGCCATATTGAAAATGTTCGACTTGCGAGTATTGTCCGATTTCGCTGAAATATTTGATACGCTGACACTACACTGACGCACCCGAGTGTTGCCCAAAGATGTCACGAGTCCAAACCGAAACTGGAAATACAGTACTAATAAGCCGCCCATGACCGTTATTCTGAATTCTCTTTTCGAGCAACATCTAGGTATTGGACCAGAAAATTAGCATGCACGTTTTGTGTGAGGACAGCGAAAGGTCGCTAGTTGCTACACACAGTATCGGTAGAAAATGAACAGCATATTGCGCATACTGCATCTTTTAGTCCCAGACATTTGCAGACTGCCAGTGAAGTCTGCGTGTCGCCGTCTGGCAACCAACGGACGAGTAGTTAGCTCGGTGACAGGTAGCGAAATTGATGCGGATCTCCCCTCCTCAGCAACCCACCCGTACGGCCAGGCTCTCGTCTAGGATTTATACGACCAGGTGTGTGTGCGGTATGGCTCAGTGAAACCGAGCAACGAGATGTAGATATTTCTGTAGCAGCGTGACACTGATGTACACAGGGGACCGTCAATGATGCTTGGGATGTGACGCGCCGGTTCACTTTTTAACGCTCATCCGTACACAAGGGGATCTAACCGAGATCCCCAGGCGGTATACAAGCCCTTACCTGGTGAGATGTCATTTTTAAACTGGGCAGTACGCTTTTAAGACTTTTCCGATGTATCGCTTGGCTATAGAAATTGCCATCTTTAGTGGGACCATCTGGCTTTTCCAGCAACCCCCGTAGTCCTAGTTGTAATAGTGTCAGTACTGTCATGGTCAAGCAGACCCACGTTGGTCAACTCAAAACTTCATCACCTGCGTGTCAACTGCGCTGGAAGCAGGTATTGTTTTCGGCGGTATCTGTCTGTCTGTCTTTCTGTCTCTGTATGTGTGTATATTCGCGGAAAATCTCAAAAACTACTGATCTGAAATTGATGTAACTTGGTAGTAGAATGTCCCATGGTGAACGCTAGAAATGGTTGGAAGTTGGTGATATTTGACCTTGACAATGACTTTGAGAGCTATTTTCGAACTTTTTTCAATTTCAGCTATAACTTTCGAACGGCTTCACATATCAACTTCGTTTTCGGTACAAAGATACATCTTGAGAATTCCTAAGTCACGGTCCGTTTAGTTTCAAGGTCATTGGGCCTAGGTCAAGGTCACGGCAGCTAAAAACGGCCACGTGCAAGTTTGTGCTCCCCTCTGACACAGTCCGAGAACGCAAACGAAGCAAATAGAACAGAAGTTACACGTAGAGCTGTGCAAACCAATTAACTCGTTACTCCTGTTAGCGAATATGAAACGGAAGCTTTCAAGCACAGCAGCTCTAATAAGACACTTCTAACCGCAGCTGTACTCGTTAATTATAAACAGAAGTGTATACACATTGAACGGAGACTAATGCGCCATTCACACGTATATCCGCGTGTAAATGTCGCAGAATATCTTATCAGGTAATAATAATAATAATAATAATAATCAAGCTTATTTAGTGCTATAAGGTCGTGAACTGAGAGGTAAAGGTAACGGTAAAAACATTCGATATAGGCTGACGCCTCTTAGTGACAAAACTTCAGCACAGAGTCGCCCAGGTGTGACACATGTTGTCAAGGGATCTTACAGTTTTATCTGCACATCCACGAACGGACTGGACCACACATCTACCTGCATTTGACTTCCCAGCCGAGCTTGTCTGTTCTATGTGCTCTTGCAGACTGTGTTATTCTGCAGAGCATATGAAACACTAGCGTAGCGCATCCGCACACTCCGTGACAATTTAGGCTGTAAGGACTGCTGTGCGAACACAAATTCACTCACTTTCCTACTTACTTACTTTTTAACTAACTCCGGCGGATGAAAGGCTGAGTTGGCCTAGTGTCCCACTGTAGGCTATTCACAACAGTTATTGTCGAGATCAAGCGGGTTACTACCAGGAAATTTGGTGTGAAGATTGCCATAAGAACACTCTATCGTGTGGTTCAAACTGGATTTCGACATTTTGAACCGTTTTTAGGCGTGGAATGTTTATACGTCTGCTGACGTACATACAGACGGAGAGACGGGGACACACGTGTTATAAGGCGATAAAGGCTGTCCCTGCTAGTTTCAGTAGGCGAGCTCATATTGCCAGTTATACGGGGGAGTGAGTGATTGCGGTTGATCGGTGCTGGTTTCGCTTATGAATTTATGCGAAACAAGATCGACGTGGTACGATAGCTGTAACCTATCGGCATGCTACACGAGTAACTGGTGATACCTTTGCTCACAACACGTCGACCGCAGCAAAACTCACATCACGTGCAGGCATTAGCAATGCTGTCTGCAGTTGGATCACACAAATGTTGCTCCGCTAATGCTAAATCGTATCGTATTGTATTTATTTAACGGACTGTTTGGGGCGACCGAGCCGAAGAGCCGGTTTTGTGGGTATGGGGATTCCTACAGATATTTTTCCTTGGATATGGGATGGATATGCGGATTGAAATCCAATCCCCACATTAGCCCTGAAAATCTCACAATCCGCATCTTAATTATTACATGACGTAGAATTATAGTTTTGGGTTGGGTTGGGGCTTATATTCCATTATAGCTCAGCTGGCTGCAGCCTTCAACTGAGCTAATCATTAATTGGTTAAGGCCTTGCAGTTCTATTGTGGTCGACTTGACTTTTATCATGTATTGGTTCATGGATATTCTTAACCTGTATTTCTAGTCTAGTCTTTTGTATTCTGTTCTGTCTTATACTGTACTGTATTTTGTGCAAAAAAAACTTCGGTATAATCGTATAAGCCGAGGCTGTTCAAAGGGCGCGTCAGTCTGTCACTATGTCTGTCTGTCTGTTAACCACGATGTCAGAAATCGGAGATCGTAACCGCTGGACATAGAGACTTGTAATCCTGCCCGCAGAGACTTACTGACCAACTCTGATCACAAACCAAAAGCTAGGTCACCCAGCTGAGCGTCTCTGCCCATGGGCGGCTTTTCAAGTTTGTCCAGGGTTCGGTCGGGTAGCAGAAAATCGGCTCAGGATAACAGTGAACCGTCTGCAGCGGCGCACGCCTCTTCTCTGTGTATTAATTCTACGACATCGGAGTATATCGGCCCATCGACACTTCTCTATCAGTCGGTCGATACGAAGCTGCTAACGAGTTGGTGCGCAATCTGGATCGAATTTTCACCTCAGACGGCCACAGACGACGAGAGGCGCCGGATGCTGTAGCGGCACTGGTCGGTCTGTCGTCCGGCCCCAGCTCGGTCCAGGCCGCCACACAGTGGTCGTATGAGGCGGAATTTTCTAATCACGCGATTCGCGACTGAACGATCATAGGACCAAGGCGGACTGCGCATCGGACGCGAGAGGACCGGAAATCCGCAGTGATTTGAAGCACAGTTGTCCGCATCAGCTTAGGCGACTAGAATATAGGTGGCAAGGGCGTCTACACTATGCCACATGCTCCATAGTAAATCGTTAATCTGAAGAAAGTTTATTTTATTGCGTTTATTCATTATAGCGCGGTGATTATTAAAGCAGAAAATATGTCAAATATCGCTATCTGAAAGTGCTCAAGTTTGGGCATAAAACACACCAAAAACCGTTTGGCGGTACGGCTCCGCCAGGACCCTCTAGCGAAGCTTACAGTGCTCTTCCAGATTCCTGACTGGATTAACAGGGATGGAAAGGAGTTGGGGACACCGGAGGAAAGAAAAGGAGTAGGGAGGGAGAGAAGGAGGGGAAAGGGGGAAGATTGGGGGATTTGGTTCATTACTTCTAGGGGGCATACACGCCCTGCTTGGTGGTGTAGTGAGTTGCCGTCGATCATGCGAGTCGCGGTTCGACTCTTGATCACTGCACTTTCGGGTAGTAATTGTGGGCCAGCTACTTGCACTGCGATATCCGCCACTTAACGGTCCTGGGAAAACTAGACCAACTCAGCCTTCCATCCTTCAGGGAGGGTGGTTTACTGTAAAATTTGTCTTTCAAATGACGTACAATGTGTTGAGTGGGACGTTAAGCCTCTCCTCGCTCACTCGTCTGGCGGAACGTCATTTGCAGACTCCGGATACCTCGTGGCAGCGACTTCTGACGTCGAATGCAATTAGGAGCCGGGCTTCCGGTCTCCGTATGAGATCATTAACGACATAACGACGAATAGCTGCGAATGATTATTATTGCACACAGAAGCGCTCCGACGGCTTTCGCTGACCATATAACTAGAGATAAAAAGACGACAACGCCCATCTGTCTCAGAGAATTCCCGAGTCGCTGTTCTATATCTGAATATTTCGCGTATAGATTACCCCAACCCTATAGCGTGGGGTCCCGGGTTGTTAGACTAGACACACTCCTTTTCCTGACCCGATGCTGTACAAGACGCTCAGCTGTCGCTGACAAACCGCCCGACGATGTTGTGCTGTCAAGAGCTGCCCTATGGTGAACGACTGCGATTTATAGGCCGGATTTTCTTAATTTTTGCTTACCCCTCTCCCATTTGACGCCCTCAAAGGGCCTCAATGGGTTCATATTTGGTATGGAAAAACTAGAATGACCGGGCTACAAACTGGTGAAGGTCGCATGACGATCGACTCAGTCGTTTGGGCGCACTACAGCAACGTGACAGACACACAGACAGCCACGTCGCCGTAGCAAATCCCGCGCCAACGCAGTATGCGTTGGGCGGCAAAAAAGCGACTTGACTATACGTTGTGTATAGGAATCTTGCAACGTGTTTAGTTAGTCTCAGCCTGGACATGTTTTAGGCTATTGCAGTCAATGTTTCCGGTGTCTGTCGATCTGTCGCTCTGTTCAGCGGCCTCACGTGGCTTCGCTGTGCAAAAACCTCTGAAGAAATCAATGACCCGTTTGCGACGAAGACTCTTGTAGTCCAAGGAATACTGTATTCGGAACACACAGAAACACAGACGCCTTTTCGACAGCCTCTGTATGATAAGCTTAGCTAGCTATAACCAGCTGAGCTAAAATGAAATGTCTATAGAGTGCAGGAACCTGTACTGCAACTTTGGACCTTCCCGGGAAGCCCTCCGGCAAAGTTCAATAGGCCTACTCGTTGTTCCGCTATTGCGCATGAGTAGAACTGAAACGGTAGCAAGTTTGACAGCCATTTTATAGACATAAATTCGCTATTTATTCTCAATTTATTCGCAGAATTTGCGTTGCGAACACGTGCGTAACTTGACCAGGTACGTATTGCGTTTAGTGTTATGGTTAGGTAAGGGTGAGGGTAAATGTTAGGGTTTGGGTTACGGGTACGTACAGCTCCGACACAGCCAGTCTAAAAAGTCATACTTATGTCCTACTTCAAATAGCGCAAGAGTCCCACGCAGCAACCAAATCGGACTGAATATAAAGTTTCAATCCGTGATACACAACATGCGCGTTGACAGCCGTCACTGTTCATTCAGCCTCCCCACCTCTCTATCTCTTTCCCTCCAGTCCATTCTTGGAATTAAATCATGCGGTCGGCTATCAGTAATTCGGGACGGCGAATGAAGATAAAGGCGATCAATCAATCATTTGGGTGGTCTCTATAGTAGGCCATGACTGATGGACAAAGATATTCGATGTCCAACAACAACGCAACACGTTGAATAGACTTCCAGTAGTCATGACGACCGCGTGACAGCTTGTATCGTTCTCGCATGATGAATCGCCATAAGAGACGTCCACACGGGCATCACACCGGTGTGATTTGGGGGACGAACACCAGAACAGTAATCAACAGGTAAAATGCAGGTAAATTTGTGTCTGGCGCATCAGCTCCTGCAGACTGTGCAGTCTTGACTACAACTACGAGTGCAACTGAGCACTGGAAAGTGGGGGGTCCCTTCCCATCCCTCCCTTTTAAGCCAGCTAAGGGGTCCAACAGGATCTCCGGCCGAAAATGTATTTTTTTGTACATTTTCCTGCTCCAAAATACATCTGGTGGCAGTAATTTTGCCTTTTGTTATGCAATTAAAATATTAAAAGTCCAAAAGTGGGGTGACATTTTATATTGTGTCCCCATCCCAAAAATGGAGGGGTCATGTCCGCCGTCTCCCCGACAGTTGCACCAATATACAAGTTGCAGCCCGGAGGCGCCAGGGTAGCGGAGTACGGATTTTTTTGTACTCCGACTCCAAATCCACCTCTCTGGGATGCGCTATGCTAGTGTTCTGTAAGCTCTATGAGGTCTACAGGAGCGCATAAAACTGAACAAAACTGAAATGTTCATAATCTCAATTGATAAGGTTGACTTTTCTCGATTTCTCAGATATATTAGGCGATATCAAGTATTTTGTGTACTCTACTTTTTTCTGTACGCTACATACACGAAAGGCTTCCGTCAATGTTTGTAATTAGCCTGCTATGCCTAGTTCAGCTGTTTCTTTTACTTGTTTATCATCATCATCATCATCATCATTTATTTGTCATAAAACAAGTACAAGCGGTTATATGGACACCGATACGTGTGACTGGACAGCAAGGCACATAGTGCACTTACAGCTGCCCCTAGTGATGTACAGTAAAACACACATAAAATACAAAAAAAAATGTACAACAGAACAGAACATAGTTAAAAACATACGAAATAATCAGAGAAATCGGCATTTAAAATACTGCCTTTAAAACGAGTAATTTGTGCTAAAATCAGTGGAGACAGACAGTTCATTCCATACAGTAAAGACGCGTTCACTGAAAAATTCTGAGCTAATCCGTGTACCTGGAGACTTTTTATACAGTTTATATTTGTGGCCTTTGATGCCACGATGTGGGCTCCGTTTAAAGAATTCATCAAAGTTTAAATCAACCAAACCGAACACAATCTTATAACACCAAAACTAATCTGCTTGAAGGCGCCTGAGTTCAAGGCTAGGAATACTGAGACGTTGCAGCCGGTCTCGACAGCATAATGTGTTAAAATCAGATAGTCGTTTGGTAAAACGGCGTTGAACTGACTCGATGACAATGATGTCCTTGACAGTGTGTGGAGACCAAATTACTGAGTTAAATTCCAGTAGAGGCCTTACAAGTACGCATGCAGAAGTACGTTTGCGTCGCGACAAACAAAGGCCTTGTGGATGAGAGCAGCAAGCTTACAAGTGTGCTTTGGCAGCAATTTCGCTAACACGCAATGACGGTGACAGATCAGAAGATATTACAACTCCCAAGTCACGCGTGTGCTCTACAGCAGGTAATACCACACCA
>Ga0126335_1001793_pt1 | contig 12373 bp, 7 predicted proteins | sample OlaspJWI45metaG_FD_108409 | JGI IMG/M metagenome (GOLD analysis project Ga0126335, IMG submission 108409) | Marine gutless worms symbiont microbial communities from Oahu, Hawaii - Olavius sp. 1 OAHU.JWI-45 metaG | ecosystem: Host-associated > Annelida > Digestive system > Unclassified | place...
ACTACAATACAAAACATTCACAATGCAAAACACAAACTATGTGAATAATAAAAGCTAAACATGCTTCACCAAATAATAAAATAAGTCCAGTGATACTTTAGTACTATGCACATGCTAAGAACACATGGCTGCAAAAGTTTGCATCTACAAATTGTTTTTTGGCACATCACAGTGATTAGTCAAACCACGATGCACATATGCTTCTGGCAGCATAAGTTTCACTTTGATTACATGAACTTGTTCTAAGTCTGTTATGAACAATAAAATGATGTTAAAACAAAGTTTAGTAACTGCAAGAAATGCACACAACTCCAATTTATCACAGTACCAGTAATATCCAGTAAAATAATTGCCATTACATTTTCCGTGGTGTTTTGTGAAACTGGCCAAAAACATGACTTCAAAACAAGTTTAATATGTGCAAACAGAAAGTACCACGACAGATGTTCAGAGATAGATTTTGTGTGCGTAAAAAAGTTAGAGCCAGAATCATATCTCAAACAAAAAGATGTGCTGATTACATATGCAATACAACACCTGCAGCTTTCACAGCCAACATCAACCAGTTTAACAGTTCGGCGTAAAAACATCGTCATCATCGTTGTCATCGCAAATGTCTGCATCATATTCGGCAACTGTGTCCACAGTCAACAGCTTGTTCTTCCAACACCATGCAGCGATGGTCGGAAGCGAGTAGTCAGGTAACCGGACATTCAATTCAGCTGCATGCTTTGCTGCTACAATGCAGGACGAAGGAAGGTCAGAACTGCCAAGCTGCAAGCAACACCAGAGTGTAGTACGGGCATTACGCAGGTTGGACGTCAGCAGGCTGAGTGCTGAGGCCAGTGCTGACACATCTGACAACATTAGTACACAGACCACCGCTTATAACACAACAACAATCACTGTTACGAAAACATGCAACAACCAACTGTAGCAAAAGAATATTATACAGATATAGGACCGTTAACATCAGTGACAATGACTCTTAAGTTTTGTGCGCTCTTGTGCAGAGCTTATGAAACACGAACAATTTTATCACCTCTGTGACAGCTTAGGCTGTAAGGACTGACGCATAAACACAAACGTATTTCACTTCCAGTTCATAGAGAAAACAAAGCCAACAAACAAAAAATAACCTTTGTCCTTCTCCATCTGTGAAACATTCTTAGTTCGATGTCGGCTAATTGCGTTGGCAATTTCGTCGCGCCGACATGCGTCGACTCTGCGTGTCACATCAGCCCAGCATAAAAAAGTGTCATGAATGGTAGTCGATAGTTTTGTGTTGCTTAGTTGTTCAATTTGCTCAACCAGTGTGGTTACCTATAACACCACAAAACACAACAATAATTTTCTACATAAGTAAGCGTGCTCACAAGGACCTATTCATGCAGCTTACAAGTCACGAAAGGCTGAACATATTAATCAAAATCAAAACTAGTCTGCTGTCAAAATGTCCTCCGAGTATCTTGCATAATGTATGCGTTTCAGATCATTCCAAATACAGAACCTGCAGATGTATGCAACACTGGCAGACCAGAACAATAATGTTACAGAGGTCTGACACTGTCTCTCTGCCAACATGAGAAACATTTCTATAAGAATCACTGAATAAGACATTTTTCTTTAGGTTGCATTAGTGCATTTAGCACACAGGAGACTACATAAATCCACATTTTACATTACATTACATGCAATGTTAAACTCACCAGCAACATGCAGCTCACCTTGGCATGTTCACGGAGAGAATCAAACACCAGCCTGTCCACACGAGAAGGATTCGTAGGCAATGAAGGAAGAACACGACTGTTGTCACTGGAAACTGACTTGCCAGGATGCTGCCTCGCCAATTCTGCCTCCGTCTAACACATATGCAGTGCACCATTTTGATGAGTCCAGAAACTAGACTGTTCATTCTGGGCAGCAAATTTACGAAAATCTGCTACAGATTAAACAAGCTTGGTCTGAAAAGCCCCATGGGACTTCTACATTCACTAAATGAACTGGAGTAAAACTCCTGAAACAATCTTTAGTCTAATACTAACCAAAACCACAATTAGCTAATGCTATGACATCAATTCAATGCCTTGTTAGGCAAGAATCCAAGGTGTGTGTGTGTTTGATAAACTGTATTATTTACCTTCTTGCGTTCATTCTCCAAGAGCCTGAACTGCTCATGACATTCTTCGAGCGCCGAGTGAAGTTCGTTTGCTGCTTCAGTGCGCCTACAAGCATCAATGGCAACATGTTAATTCTCTCTACAGAACAAAAAATGTCCACCATTGCATACACAATGGAATGAAGAAGTCGGGAAAGCTGGGCCAAGAAAAGACTGTAATAATGGTGAAAGAAAATGACGATGATTAGAAAAACAAGAATTATCAACAAAAACCGATGGTGATAACAATTACCATAATGGTAAGGTGATGACGACACTAAAGTACACTGTGAGAACTAACTCCTTTTTGGATGTTTTGAGCCAACAGTGGCTAAATACGATTAAAGAAGCATATCGCAATTAGTGGCCAGAGAACAAAATCTTTTGACTGGTTATACTATTATCTCAAATAGCCAGCTAAGCTATAAACAGGTTTAACCAATTTAACCAGATAATTATAAGTAGAGCTGTCCATGCATTAAATTTTTTAATAGCGTTAATGCATGCATCAATTTTTAAATTGCACACTAACACACTTTTAACACACACCGTATCTGTGTATAAATGTCATTCCTGTTGCAGTGAATGCATGAAATATATGACTTATGTAAGAGTGATTACTGGTCTCATTAGTGCCTGTGGCAATCAGGGCTTAAAGTCTTCTTCAAAGAGTGGTGGATCTCCCAATTTTTTTACCCCAAGGTTATGTAACAAAATAATGACGGCTACTTCAATAAGTAAGTAACGGATTATCATTACAGTTCTATTTCGTCCAACGGTGTTAAAAACAACGGTGGAGCTCGTGATTTAGGTGGTGGATCTCGCGTCTCAGGTGATGGATCTGTTACCTTACATGGTGGGTCTGCATCTTGAGGTGGCGGATCTAAACTTAGAGGTGCCAGATCTCAGATCCGACGAGATCCGGCTTACTTTAACCCCTGGTGGCAAGTACACTGATGGACAACACTGATGGTCAATGGTCTCACTTAGTACAGCTTGGTCCCCTCAGTACAGCATGGCAATTAAATGCCTGTGTCCTGGCGTCCCAACATATTTTAGTTAGATGAGGCTGCGTCGAGTTTGCAAAGATTACAATGATAATTTTTTAGCAGCGTTAATTTTTTAATAGAGATTAATTCTTTAATGCATTAACACATATGTTAACATGTCAGCTCGAAAGCCCTCATTATAAGATGTCAGAAGGTAAAACAAGTGGTGGCAAAACACTAGGCCGGGCAAGAATGGACTAATGTGAAAGAATGCAGTGAGCTTAAGAGAAGTACAGGAAACAGGAACCAATGGAGGGATTTGGCACATCTGCCTTTAGAAGAAGACAAAGGGAGAGATAAGAGAATATATATCTGTGGCCACATGAGACATACCTAATAACAGACTTGGTCACCGGTGTCGGTACTACAGGCTGAAGACTGACGAGAGGCGTCGGTGTCACTATATGCCCGGCAGCAGTCGGCACAATCACTGGCTGGGTGAACATCTGTGTTAGCGGCACCATCCCAGGACCAACAGCGACATTGCAGTAAACTGCAGGAACAGTTGGTGGGCAGACCAGTGGCACCAAGCCGAGATGGCTAGCTATCATATAGTCAATGTACTGCCGACGCAGGTCTGGTGGAAGGCGGTTTAGCTCACGCATAAACATCTCCTGACTGGCCATGAACTGCTTCTCATGCTGTTCTGCAACTATCTGCTTCTTGTCTCCGGGAATCGCTGTCGACTTTGGCAATTTAGTTTTTACTACATGATAATTGGGAGCCAAATTCTGATGTCCAAATGTATCTCCTCGGTGGCCATTTATCGACCTAGTATTGGCAAAAGCTTCACCGTCTGTATTTCTCTCATTTTTCAGTTGGTCAAACAAACGACTGGACATCAGTGTACTGCTCTCTGGAACCTGCCTGGAAGCTGTCTTGCTGTTGATTTCCGGTGATTTTGTGACTGTCAGAAATTTGTTGTTATTTACTCTCATTGAGGACACAGGCTTCCCAATCATGCCACTGTGATACTGGTATTCAGACGGCTCAGCAGTATTCCAGCAGGATTTGTTTGTCGGCTGACTGCAAGTAAGATCGTCGAGTGAAACACCACTTCCAAATGGCGTGTAGTATTTCATATCGTGTTGCTCAACTGTTGAGTTCACATCCAATGAAGCAGTGACCGCAGCTGTTTCAACATCATTGTCATCAAACAGCGAGTGTCTGCCATCAGCAGTGTGAGACCATATTCCTTCGAGCAGTTTACTTCTGCCGTACGATCTGAAAATTCACATTTCACTCATATTTACACATCGTACATTTCATCCTCTGTCCTTCTAAATCCCTGTCTTGTGTGACCAATCAACCTCCACTTTCCTCCTCTACTGTCAACTGCTGTTGTCTTTCACTGTCTGAGCATATGGCCAGGATGGATGCAAATGCAGATGTGAACCATATGCTCTATGTCCCCACCTTATAATTAAAGGACTGCACTGCACCTGGCTAAAGAATATCACAGATAATTGTTGTAGATTAGGACTGAATCAAGTAGTAATGAACAAACTAGTAACTTTATTTACAACATGTCTTTCAAGGTCACTAGTCATACCATAGAACTCTCACCATAAAATAGTCCGTTAATGCAGGAATACAACAATAATCTTTTGACATACGGCTGCATGAGGCAAGAGACATTAAGCTCAGAATCAATCATTAGCAACAGACGCACCATCACACAAGACAACAGATGTAACTTATTTATACTGATTGAAAACAACAACAGAAATTAAGTCGGCAAATTGCAAACAGCCAGATGATGGTGCAGTCAAGTGTCCTTACAGTCAGTAATAATACTAGTTATGACTAGTTTGTCACTCTTATCAGACACTAGATGTTCACGTGAAACAGAACACGACAAAAACGTCACACAGACTAGTATTATCCACGTCATTAAGTGTCAAAGTTAACAGTGTCAAGGATTAGGATACATACGTCCAGCCCGTGAAACTCCTGCTCTGGCTATCTAAAACCCGTAGTAGCCATGGAAAATGGGTCCACAAAATGGCTCCCAGATGTTCACCCCAGGACACTGCCACCAGGAGAGTGAACATCTGCTTCCCAATACAACTAACCCTAATCCTAAAGCTGACCACAGCTACGGGTGAAACTGTTCGGATGTCAGACCAGGGGGGTGGAAAATGTCCACACACCCAACCAAATGAAACAAAAGCAAAGGAATGAGGCAACATACTCATCATGTGGGGGTGAGCAGCACGTCTTCAAATGACCTACGTCATCTCTTGTCTGTTTATTGTCACACATCGGTAGACTGGCACTTGGCGTTGATGTTTCTGATGACATCTGCAGCGATGACAAACAACAATCTGCAAAGTCGCCAACTACACATGTGGCAATGAAATCTGAAGTTGTGTAATAACAGACTTGGTCGCTGGTGTTGGTACTACATATGCCTGGCAGTGGTCAGCACAATCACTGGCTGGGTGAAGAATGAACAATTTCACAAATATAGTATTTTACTGTAAGTGAGACTTGAACACTATCTAAAGTTATCTTGCCAGCAAAATAAATATACATCATATGTTGCAGATAAAATTAAACTGTGTCCGAGGGGAGCACAAACCTGTGTGCTGCCGCTGTTTTGCGACCGTGACCTTGAGATTAAACCCATGACCTTGAAACTCGAAGGTGATGTAGATATTCTAAAGATATATCTTCACACTAGAAATGAAGCTGTAATCTTAAGGGATTCAAAACCTAAAGCTTGAATTCAGAAAATACGAAAATATGTCTCAAGGTCAAAATGTCAAAAATTCTGAATTACTTCGAGCATTATCATAAGATACATTCTGATTAAGTCCCAGCAACTTCTGACTAGTAGTTTTTGAGTTGCACACTACCACTTTTGCACTGCCGTGACCTTGACCTTGGACCCACGACCTTGAAACTGAACTAGATATTCTGAAGATGTATCTCCACACCAAAAATGAAGTTGCTAGGTAAAGCCATTCGAAAGGTATTGCCTGAATTAGAAAAATACGAAAATAGCTCTCAAGGTCAAAGGTCAAGGTCACATGTCACCAACTTCCAATCACTTCTAGCGTTCCACATGGGACATAATCCTACCAAGTTACATCAATTTTTGATCAGTAGTTTTCGAGATTTTGTGCGGCCAGACAAACAGATGCACAGACACACACAGACAGATGACGCCAAAAACAATACCTGCTCGCAGCATAGCTGCTGCATAGGTAATTACTCGGAGGAGCACTGTGGTGCAACCTAGATTGAATGTTAAGTGTTCAATATAAACAGCTTCGAAAAGTTCTGCTTTTGAAATACGGCTGCTAGTGCTGAAGCATGCAGCAGATTGACAGCAAAACAGAGTAGCTCAGATTTTCAAAGGAAGACACTACAAGGTCACATAAGAGTTAACTTTGATGACTCACGGCATCATAAGATCCTGAAGAATGGTAGCAACTGCTGGCATCAAAGTCACTCCAAGCGTCTCTCCAGCTCTCCCAGAAATTAGTCCGACCACCAACACCAAACTTATTGCCCGCTGAACTGCCATGTGCTGCATCATCCGAGATGCCACAGAAGTGCTCCAAACTCCAAGCAAAGTCATCAAAGACACTGCCACTTCCACTGGAGTCGGCAGCAGCTTTAGTAAAGCAGGAGTCGGGCAGCAATGATCGTGGGTAGAATGGCAAAACTTGAGGATTCAGACCAAACTGCAACAGCATGAGTGGCACATGATAAAATGTAACAAATTATTAAGATTACTTACTTAATTACACATTCAAGCATAGCCCTATCAGAAAATGTAATGCAATCAATATAATTAATCACTATGTGTCATAGCTGCAAGCTTGGCATTGGCAGTAAAACCACAAGAAAAAAAGAGATCATAGAACTGCTAACATAAAGTTATCATGACAGTTAAGGTTAGGGTTAGTAGTGAGGTTACCGTAAGCTTAGTGTTAGGATTAGGCTCAGCAGCCTTGTGTGTGGTCTGCAGTGCATGCGTGTTAATTAATTGGAATTATTTTAGAATAACAACTGACACAGTAAAATGTTCATATTTAAAACATACTGGTGGAACATATCAGTCAAACAAATTAGGCCAACACAATAAACTAAAAATAGCAATTACCTATGTCGAATTTCCAAGATGTACTATTAAAAATAAATTCGTTAACAGGAGTTAACTTTTGTGACACCTGTCCAGAAACTGGGGTTCACGTGTAACGTGAACACAAATTTGTTGAGATTGTTCCAACTTATCACTAAATTTTTTAATAAACTTCAGTACTCGACCTGAGACTAAACCAAACCTTTCAAAATACCGTATCAGCTACAACGTATTAATCCCTAAAGAGAATTTCCCGTTGGAGTTCTAAGAAGTACCAGATGACCCTGACACGTTTCGATCAGCTGTTTCCACAACGCAATAAGGTGACTCCAACCTCCAACATATTAGCCAGCTGCGTCGATTAATTTCATCGATATAGCCAACAACCTATAAAAACTACCGCGAAACGTAAAATAATAGCGGTTAGCGTTAAATTTAGCTGTACTTAACAACAAAAACAGATAACGAGAAACAAAGGAGGTCAACGTCCTGGAAAGCAACGTAAACAAAGACGCGTGGCAATGCCAAACAATGAAACATGGACGAAAACGGCAATTTTAACAAACATACCTGCGGTTCCACGTTCACAGTTCTACTAGAAATCTTCATACCACAAATCTTGAGTTTTATTACAATATTTGACAAGTTATTGAACGCTGTTCATCGTAAAGTAACTTCTGCCGCGCCGCTACATCACAATCGATCGCTATGCAAATGAGCTGATCCTCTTCACTCCCTCCGTAACACGTTTTCCAGTAATTTGATGAATCACGATGAATTGACGATTCTGTGATTAAACGATTCAAAATAATTTTATGTTTAATGGGCCTGTTTTATCACAAAGTTGCTTCTACTTTATTTATTGACGCAGAACGATTTAATCAACAAATACTGTAGCAATAGATCGATTCTCCGCGCTGCAGCCCGTGCCCTACGGCCCATGCAATGTGATACGTTGCGCGGAAAACAAAATGAATATTCAAGAGGCAGCCCACTATCAGTGATAAAAATAGACATGGGAAAATTTGAAGGACATTGTTGTTATGGCGCCAGTTAAAACTTTGATCTCGCTTTCGCTGAAAGATCACTCGGCGGCTGCGCCATATAAATGGCTAGTGATTCAAAATGTTCGAAAGCTTTAGCTTAAGCCTTAATTCATGGCGATGTTGTTTCTGTGCTATGCCCTAGGTGTATCTCATTATTTGCTCTCTCTGTGAGTAGAACGATCACTACGACAAGGATTTCGAAAGTTATTGTAGCGGTAGCCTACATAGCAGTACGCACAAGTAAGGTGACTATCGTCACAGGGTCCTCAGTGCTTCGAATTGTCTGAGGTTGCATGTGGAGAATCCACCCGCATGGTGGCGCTACGTATACGCTGTTTCTGCAAATTGTGCCGCATTTAAAAACTTTTTCCAAAAATCTAAGTGAGCACATCATCCTTGTACTGGAATTTAGAAACCACCTTTTGTGCCAAATTTGACGTTCTAATTAGGTCTTCTCTGTCCTGAGATATCGTTTGGAGAGAAAAACAGTCACTCACCCAGACACAAGCTTATTTCGCCATCCGTGAACTTTGACCTTAAGTCTGTTCTGTTCTGTTCATTAACCGTCCTCGATCCGAGGTTTGGCCACACCGTGGACGTACTTTCTCCATTTGTCCCTGTCCTCTGTCATTCTGATTGACTCTTCCACGGAGAGTCCTGTTCACGTCTTGATGTTGTCCATCCAGGCCGTTCGTGGCCTTCCTCGCCTGCGTGCACCTGCCATTGTGCCTTGCATTATCTTTTTCTCCAGGCAATTCCCTTGTTTCCTCATGGTGTGACCATTGTAGCTTCCTTGTTTGACGGTGTCTAACAGCCCCCTCTTTACTCCAGCTTTGTTAAGAACCCACTCATTTGTTTTCTTTGCTGTCCACGAAACCCGCAGAATCTTTCTCAGTCCTCTCAAAGGCGTCAAGACGTGTTCATTCTTTCTGAGAGTCCAGCTTTTACAGCCGTATGTTGCTACAGGCCACACCAGCGCTTTTATTAGTCGTATCTTCGTTGAAATCGGTATGCTGTGACTTTTCCATATTTTCTGCAGTGACGCCCCGATCGCCTGTTCTCTGTTTAACCTGGTACGGAATGACCTTATGTCATTATCAGGAAACTAGTGCGGAGCACTGAGGAACATACTTAACGGTGCATCATTGTTCCCTTCCCCGCTGATTGGTGTTCCTATGAATACTCCAGTCTGACCCCTTTGTCTGTGCCTATAAAGGGCGTGTATGTTAATATGATCGTGTCCCATTACAAGGTCAGTTCTGAACTGTCGCTCATCGTTGTATTGCGACGTAGGCCTATAGGCGAATAAGCCTACCAACGTGGCCCATGTGATAAATAACCTCGCTCTGGCCAAAGAGCAACAAATTAAGGACACAGCTGAATTAAGGCCTATTTATATACAGTATAGTGTATACAGTGTAGCCTCTGTAGCTATATATAGGCCTGTCCATGCATGATTTATCGTCAACTTGCAATAGCCAAAGACTCTGGCGAGACTGGCGGACGCTTAGCCTAATATAAATTAATATAAATAATTAATTATTAATATAAAATATAAATTAATATAAGGTTATTATATACAAATTGATGCAGATAATTACGCCAGGCCCCAAGCATTGGCATCTATTATGTCATTATCAGGAAACTAGTGGCGTTACCCGTCCCTGGTGGGCATGGTTTTCAGCGCCCCGCCACTCGCCCGCTCAGCTATATACATATATAGGCCTATCAGTTCGTGCGCTTCCTGGCCTGAATTAATTCCATTTCAGCTGAAGTCTTCATGGAAGGAGACTCAACTATTCGCAGTCATGTAGGGGGAAAGAGCAGATCTCACAAAACTTCAAGGATGCTTCAATCGCTACGGCATGGGGAGGACTACTTGGGTTCATCGCGTGAAGTGAATGTTTAGAATACATTACCCTATCCTATCCTACAGACCTATGTCACAGAACTGCAGAAGTTGGAAATAATAACAAAACAAGAGGCCAAAGTAATTTGACAAAGGCTGTCTCGAATACACCACACACTCTGCGCGCGCTGGAGTCTCTAGCTTCAGCCGTTCCGACGATACGAGGGGATTTCGTAAATTCAAAAGTAGGTTACGTCCCGCCCCGACCCCCTATGGCCTATTTTGGCATAATTTTGTTTATTGGGCCCCCAGCCCTCTATGCATAGGCCTACAAAATTTCAAGTCTGTAGTAGTGTAACTTCAACCGTTCCAAAGATACGAGGGGGTACCGCCCACTACCCCCTTTGACCTTCTTTTGCATGGTATCGGCCTCCAAAATTGGAAGTCTTTACCTTCAGCCATTCCTGAGATGTGTAGAGTGTCCACATTTTCCACATTTTCCCCAACTCCACGTCGCTCTCGCTGTTGGGAGATCAGGACCCCCGTCTAACACCATGTTTCTTGGGCCCCAAGAGTGTTCACCCCAGACAGGATCCTGATCCGTTCAGCCGTTTTTTGCACAGTGAAGTCGAGTTAATTCGTGTGACAGACAGACTGACATGACAGACACCGCGATCATGTCGGTAACAATAGTCTGCTGTACGCGCTGTACATTTGATAGGCCTGTCCATAAATACAAGACATTAGGCTTATTAGCACACGTTTTAATCACTTCGATGCATCTGCGTTGATAGTTACAGTTCAGCGTCAAGTTAAGCCTAAATGTGCTTTCCAACATCACCGGTTTATATAAGTTTGAATTTCTGCAGGCTTAATCTAAAATTGTCTGGAAGCATGGCATAGGCCTATATTTCACAGTTCACGTGAGCAGAGCAAGTTGCTAATGGTCCGGACTTTGGGTCATAGTCAAGGGCGGATCCAGGGGGGCCCACCGCCCCTATTTCTGGCAAAGTCAATTTAATTTTTTTACATTGTATACAATGTCTGAAAAAAATATTTTTGAAATTGAATTCCAAAAACTCCTCGGATTTCGGCCACTATATATAGTGGCCGAAATCCGAGGAGTTTTTGGAAGCGTGAAGTATGCGTGTGTGTGTGTGAATCGAAATCGTGGCCGCTACTGTTTTTTGTTCAGCAAAGGTTCAATTTGAATGATATCCCAGGCCATTCTGATCCCAAAAATATATGCCAGATTGCAGGAAATCGCATCTAATTTTTCAAAATTTTCTGGGGTAGACCCCCCAGACCCCCCGCCGGCGCTCGCGCCTTCGGCGCTAGGTTCGGGGCTTCGCCCCCTTACCGGGCCCCTCTTTCCGAAATTTCTGGATCCGCCCCTGATAGTGTCCACTATTTATACATGTATATACAGGCTGGGCCAAATTAAACAGGGCTACGCATTTAAACTAGTGACTTTAGAATCGCTACTCGGAGGCTCGCCGTCACTATTTTTGGCGGAAAACAAGAGCATTTAATTCCTAAGATGACAACATAACTTGCATACATTAGTTATGCAAAATAAAGCAGCGCCGTCTGATGAATGAAAGACATGGAAATAAATAACGATTCACTGTCGTCTTTGGTTACACATCTATTCAGAGCTTTAAAAGTAAAAAAATCACAGCTTGTTTAACAAAATTAACAACAATGACTGACATCACAGTGAAGTAGTTAATTACTGCCGTCACTGGTGTCAGAAATTTAAGTAAGTAAGAACGTTCGTTTTCTTGTACGGTTTAATAAGGGCAGAGAATGTTTTCGTCGTCATTTTCGTTCGGTAGATGGCGCCGCTGCATTATTTTAAATTAGCAGCTATTAACGACAGATTCTGATTAAGTACGAAATGTTGTTTGCCAAAAGTGGTTTAGATCTGATGAGTATGTCTAGAGTTACAAGCTATTGAAATGAGTGGCCCCGTTTACTGTGGCCCACTCTGTGAGTTACTTTTTCAAGGTCACGTGATCAACGTCGTATCTAGCAGTCAAAATCACTGCAGCAAAACACCGACAGCCTACTCAGGTTTGTATTCCCGTCGTCGTTCGTCGTCGTCGTTAACGCGTAGTCGGCTGTGACCGTAGCGTCGCTCTCGGGTGACCGCGACAGATGGCTTGCCTCCAC
>Ga0126335_1001794_pt1 | contig 12371 bp, 10 predicted proteins | sample OlaspJWI45metaG_FD_108409 | JGI IMG/M metagenome (GOLD analysis project Ga0126335, IMG submission 108409) | Marine gutless worms symbiont microbial communities from Oahu, Hawaii - Olavius sp. 1 OAHU.JWI-45 metaG | ecosystem: Host-associated > Annelida > Digestive system > Unclassified | place...
AGCAATATTGTGTTAATGACATGTCACCAGTACAGTTATTGTATTGGTGAACAATACGCCAACAACGGGAGACAAAAATTATTATCATTTACCACTACTTAGGCTACGAAAATTATTGGGCCATAATTTTTGACTTGTCCAATGGGGGGTTTAAATTCCGTTGCGTTGCAGCTGTGATATATTTGCGGTTTTCGGAGCAGTGTTTTCGTAGTCACGGTTGCCTTCCGCCAATTTGCCTGCATCTAGCAGGCGATGTGTTCAGTCGGCTCGCCTACTGTAGCGCCTCAGAATGCCGTCGGCAGGCTGCCAGCGACACTGAACGGACCTCATCGCACTTGCTATCATCTGGCCTATCAGCTTAAAGGCTGAACTGCACGAAGAAGTTAAACTCCGCCCTACAGGCTACCAAACACGACGAAACATTCCAGCCGTAAGCTGACGTGACTTTGGGATAAAGTTATATCATGCACTACATTGGGCGATATAAATTATACTACGAATTCACGAGAAATAGTTTTGTCAACAGTCAAAAGCTTACTGCTGCCAATGCGCCGTATGAAGCTATATATTGTCAACGCAAATAGTTATGCATCACTGCACGGCCATCCCAGCAACAGGAGCTGACCTAATATTTCAACAAAAGTAATGCTAACAATGACAAGTGTTGTTTATTACTTGTTGTATATGCATGCCATGCTACTAGTGAACTTAACTAAAGGTGTACTAACAACGGTATAATACAGTTGACACACTGTCTGCACCAATATACACTAAAATGCATGCAGCTTATTGCAGTAGTCTGTTTCCCATAATAACTAAAGAATGACACAACAATGCATTGTAGGAGTATTTTCTACAACAATTACAATGTTTATTGCAATCCTGCAACCAGTGAAACAGTCAAGAGACTTTCTTCACAATCGAACCGCAAAACTTGTAATGATGCCAAAAAACCAACATACAAAAAATACCACTCTCAACTCAAAAGGCAGGTTCATGCAACCAAATGCAATACAGAATTGCACTACACAGCTGCAAGTAAACACTGCCAAAGTTTAGACTCACGAAAGCTTATACTGCAGTAACAGCTGACAAATAAACTCTCCATGAATGACGTAACTCAACACTCAACGACGAAGCAAAGTGGAATGCAAAGTCAGTGACAGATACCGATCACTGTACACCAACTAGTACTGCACCAGAAAAACAAAGCTCAAGGCAAGTCTACTAAGTCCATAAGCAGTCTGTGGCTACATAAATTCCCAATTTACATGTTCAACTGGAACATCTATGGCAAGCCCAGTATGCTCCTGCTTTGCTGGCCGATCAGACAGTAAGCACGACACAGATGCATACTGTGTCTTCTGCCAACACTACACACATACATACATACCGGTAATTCTGATTTCTAAATACTGTTGTCGCCAGTGTAGTGAAACTAAGTCCCACCATTCACCTGTCATGTTATCATCAAAATAAACTCCAACAAAATATTTCAAACAAAAGGCCAAAGTAATTTGGCATAGGCTGCATCGAATGCACCACACACACTGCACACGTTACACTCTAAAAGTAGGTCACATGAGTGACATGACCCAGTCGCAGATCCACAAGTGAGCTACTGTTGCGTAATTTTTGTTAGGGCACCCAGCCGTCTATACGCACATTAAATTTCATTTCTGTAGCTTCAGACGTTCTGAGATATGAGGGGGATCCCCAAAATTCAGAATTAGGTCCAGTGACTGCGCAGCACACTCCCTATGGCCTAAGTTTTCAGTTTTTGTTAGGGCTTACACCCCTCTATATGCATGCACTCACACAAATTTCAATTCTCTAGCTTCAGCAATTCCAGATATGAGGGATGTCCCAAAATTTAAAACTGGGCCCCCTCCCCTCTCTGTAGGGGGGTCAGAACCTACGTAGCCCCCAGGAGTGTTCATCCCAAACAGCATCTTGATCTGTTCAGCCATTTTTGCAAAGTGAAGCCGAGATGAACAGCGTGACAGACTGACTGACAGACATACGCCATGAACAGCAGTAAGAATAGACTGCATCTCATGCATTCAATGCAGCCTAAAAATGCACTTACAGTGTCAGCTGTGTTAACGACCTTCAGACAAATACAAAGACGACTGACTAGGAATTGTGTAGTACTGAGCAACTGACATTCAATAAAGAGAGAATCAGTATCATCCACATCCAACTACTGTACAATAGTATGTCCTACTGGAAGTACTCAAGGAAATTCATACCTTCACCAAGCATGACATTTCATTATGCTATGTCACGCTGCAACAAAATACAATAATCAAGACAATCATTAAAACTTATGACACCACAACGTCACAAAACGATCAGACCATACCAGAAATCTCAACAATTTTTACTTACTCTCATGATCTACCCCTCAATGTTTTTGAGTAATACTGTACACATATGCACACCCAGACAGCAAAGAAAAAAACACAATTGCATACAATTACGTAATGTCTACTTGAAAGTGGCAAACATGTGCATTAATATAGCTCAAATATAGCACAACAGAAACATATCACAAGAAAGCATACGTTTAGCATCAAATGTCTATTGGCTACAGCACATGCACCTCTCTACCTACAAAGACGAACTGCAGCAACAGTTGCAACTTGCAATCTTGGGAATTTTCACAACGGAATTCTTGAACGCACAAAAAACTCACTTGTGAACAGCAAGCAAGCAACTGTGGCCAATGCATGACTAACGCAGTCTGCAATCAGCAGTATGGCAGCTTCTGCAAATTTCGTCAAAGAAAAAGCGAATATACTGCAACATACATGCTTAAGAAGGAGATATACAAATAAAATCAGCCGGCTTGTGAAAAGAAACTAACATCATGAATAATAACAAATATGTCACACACCACAGAAAATAAGCTGAAACTGTGTATAGTTACACCTATCAGAATATTTTGCTCAGTTTTAGAGGTAGTTTTGGTTTAATTTTTACCCGTAAGCATACCAACTACACATCTAGACTACAAGTTCAACAACTGCACTTACGATCTAATATAAGATAAAGTGAACGTGATTTAACTGATGAAATAAGAGAGCACATACAATACATACATGCACATAGACACATATACCTGCAGCTGTTATGAAAAACTATGCTACAACAACTGCCAAATCGTATCATACAAATCCGTCTCCTAGATATCTACAATTGTGATGCGTATATCTCTACATATTTCGAAAAATTACCTAACAAAGTGTGTTTAAGTCATTTCCAATTACTTATTTAACTCAGACGGGCTGAGTGACTGACCAGTGCAAGGCTAGACAAATATTTCCTTTGTCGTGCCACTGCTGGTGATAGTATTATCAGTAGTAGCAGCACCACTCTGCATGCTGGGCTGAGATATATAGTTGTTGTCAGTCTGGACCACCAATGATGACTTTTCTACCAATGCAGCCATGCCACCACCAGCCGGGCTAAAGTGCTGAAGTGACTGTGAACGGCGATGGGTTGGTCGGGGCTTTAATGATGCCTCACGGGGCGACATCGTCCCAGACCGCTGAGGCAGTGGTGGCTTTGCAGCAAGTCGGGCGGGCGACAGTTCGAGCACTGACATCCGCTGATATCCACTGTTGTCCACTGCCGACCTGGATTCACTTCCCTGCGCCTCAGTCTCGGCTTCGGATGGTGTAAAACTTGAACTGGCATTTGTCGGTGTAAAAGGCCCAGAGTCTGAGTGATTCAGAACAGATGTTGTGGAGTTGACTGGGGTTACATCTGTGCCGCCAGCTGCTGCAGTCAGACTCATTGCTCGTCGCACATCAGGTGGTCTCTGCTCGTCACCATCGTTACTACCAAAACTCTCATCCAATACATTAGACGAATGTGACTTGGCGACCAACATCTTACTGCCTAGCCAGCTGGCATCTTGACTGTCGGTGGAATATGGCTTGGAATTTACCGACTGGCTAAGACTGAGCGAAAACTTTCGGAATGATTCGGAGATCGACCAGAAGCCGCCGTCGCTCTGTTCTGACTGCGTGTCACACTCAGCACCCTCGATTACATCGTCGCGTGGTGGAACTGCTGCCATTTTGTCACCTGAAACATAGATAGACGGAACAGCAGAACTCTTTCCGAGGTCCTGAGTGAAACGGGATATGCCGCTGTTGAAACGCGCCCAGATGGACGAGTTGGACGGAGTTTCGGGTGACACAATGTCAGATCCTGGCAGCGAAATGGCACTGTCAGCCCATGAAGTGTCGTTGATGTCAAAGTCACAGCTCAGTGCCGGGCTGACACAACGACTGTCACTCAAGTCGTCCCATGATACCTGACTGCCCGTCTCTGACATCAAGTCTACAGTGACACCATGCAACAGTCACAAATGTTACTTTTGCTGGTAGAAAATGCACAAAAAAGTAAAGTCCCGCGTGACCTAGTTGAGATCTAAACAACTACTGCACACATAGCAGCAGTAGCAGACCTCAGCAAGTATTTCCAAATCCTTTCCCCGAAATATCATCTACGACCGGACACCCTTGACATACAAGAACTTGACTGCAGCAATGGCATCAAATGTCAAAATGCAATACTGTGTTCTGCAACGATGATGTGTGACAGACAGACTTGCCATGCATTGTAGCAAGTGCCGTGCAGCAAGTAACGTGCTGCACTTGCCAGTATGAAATTATATTTATTACAGTATGAAATGACGTTGAAAACAAAAGTCAGGGTTCTTTCCCCCACTACGATATATATAATATATCTGGTGCAAATATGGCAAAGGTCAGTTCCTTTGTTCAAGAATTGCTGCACGGACAAAGTTTCTTCACGACAAAGAGACAGAGAGACCCCTCTGACGTCTATAACTATAAGCAACATTGAGGTGGAACACAATAATGACAAATCTATGGCTTCAACATCAACCACTGAGGGGCCTGAAGGCGTCTTAAAGTTGTGGCTATTAAGTAGAAAAATCAAATGCAACCGACCGAGACTAGCCGACGGCATATCTGACAACTCGTCATCTAACTCGTGCTCAGCGCCGACCCCCGGAGTTCTCAGCGGCAACTCTAGACGTCTTTCTCTCAACCTGCGCTGTGTGTGCACCTCATCGGAGATTGCCTCGAGGCTGATCAGTGCCATCCGATACTTCTGTTTGCTGCAGATCAGGGCCAGCTGCACATCCTCTGCATTCTGTCTCTCTGCCTGTCAACATCACACTCATTCACTGCAGTAGTGATCGTCACATCACATTACGCTGCATACTAGGTTGCCCGATGAACACTGCTAGGCAATACAGAGTATGAAAAACGATTAATAAAAAACACTATCAGTTTGACGTAAACAGACAGCATTCAAGAATGTTAGCAGATGGCCCACTGCTCAATGACTCAGGAACAGCATTTGAAATAGTCTAGTCAGCAACTGATAAATAAAACGCGTCACACAATCAACAACGCAACTTCGTCATCAGTGCTACAACACCCGTGACATAACTGCTCAGCTTCTGTGTCCAACCACACTACTGGCAACTGTGTATACTCAACACTCGTAAGTTGTAATGAATGAATTAATCACCAGTGACATGTGCAAAGTTTCTAAAGCACCATGCAAAATATGCACGTGTCATTCATAGTCAAAGGTGACTGTTCAGTTGTCAGATCTACGATTTTGCAAGTCTCCATTCCTTTTCCCTCCCCTCCCACTTTCCTCTCCCCTTTCTCCCATTCCCATCCACTCCTTCCCTTTCTCCCTTTCCCCCTCCCTCATCCTTCCTTACTCTTACCTGCCACGAAGCGGCCCCCTCAAATCCAGCTCGGGGGGTCCGGGGGAATGCTGTAAGCAAAGCCCCAGCTGCAGTAGCATTTCTGTGATATTTTGCACCCTGAAATTACATCAGGTGGCATCTAAATGCGACTTTTGGGGGTACCAAAATGTTATAATTGAAGCAAACTCTTTGAACTTGAACGCGAGAGCTCCCTGGTCTACCAGTGTGACTATTAGTAATGTTTTCCCTGTACAGAAATGAAAGCCTAAAGAGTAATAACTGTACAAAGAAATAAATGTTCAAATTCACTATAAACACCACGAAAGTAGAAACTTATCAACATTCTGATATGCCACTTTCACCAACCTATCTCATATGATCGCTTAACATATTGCAAAAAACTAGTTCCCATCCTACGCCTTGTTGTTCACAGTAAAGACTTCTTAATAAACTATGATAAGGAGCTGACAGTGCACACTTACATGTAACCGAAGTTCCAGTTTTTCCTTCATTTCATAAAATGGCCTAAAACAAACACAAGATGACAAGACATAAATGCGTCAATAAATTCAGACACTATCATAGCCTAAACATCTTTATTAAACTAACTCAGTAACTACTAACACCTATAAAACACTAGTGGTTCTGACGCCCCGCTGGGCATTATGCAGGCAGTCCCGTTCCTGCCTCTTGGCCACCCAAGGCCCCCACTTCCCGTACCTGTGCATATGCTGGCCCGGTGTGAAACACAAATACACACAGACCGACTTGTAAATATAAGATTAAACTGAGCTAAACAAGTGGCTAAAGTAATTTAGTGAAGGCTGCATCAAATGTGGTGCCATTTGTCAAATGAGTTGAAACAGCTGTACTTACATACAATGTGCAGTGGGCAAAGTTTCGTCCACTCCACCACCCCTTGCCATATGGATATCGGGACTGCCATGTACTCCACTGTGCCCTGTGCCCAAAAGAGTCTCCTTTAGACATAGGACCTTGATCTGTTCAGCTGTTTTTGCAGGGTGCATGGCCACACTGCCACAGAGGCGTGACAGACAGACTGGTAGTCAGACAGACTTACACACCACACTACAAAGGTGGCAGTCAACTCATCCCCAAGGTCAACTTGTTGGAACTAGTTAGAGTTTAGGTTAAGTGTCAGGTTTAGGTTCAGGGCAATGATTACGGTTAGGTTTAGGGGACAAGCTGACTTGAACCCCCCAGGATCACTAATCACAATAGGCTATATCTCAGGCATTCGATGCTACCTAATAAAATCAAAACAAAATATCACAACTACAACAGCAAGCTGGTACCTGGCTCGATTTATTGTCCGTGGAATGTCACTAAGTAAGTAAGCAAGTTTGTCCTGTACAGCTGTGTACTCGGCAGCCTTCGCCTGATGTTCAACCTCACATGCCGTCTTCTCCTTCTCTGTCTCCATGATCTGTCAAACATCAACTACTGTGGCTAGTTGACACGCATCACGTCATATTTCTACATGATGCAAACAACTGGCAAGCACACAAAACAGTCAAAACAAGAAAGCATTTAAATGATACATATGCCTCCACCAGGCTATGCCCACTTGCCACAAGTTTTCTTCAAGGTATAAATTTCTCGTCAACATCTCCGCAGTTTTAGGACAGTAGCAGGCAGAAGGAGTAAATCACAAACAGGTGCCTCATCCACCTGAAAATTGTAAAGAGGCATAGGCCTAACAAGAAGCTTAGCTTATTGCAAAGAGAATGCACAACTGCTGGGTAATAACTAGGGTAGAGGTGACCACCTGAGCATACTTCTGGTTTTCTTTCCATTGCCTTCTAATGTCCAGACATGCCACATATGTCATGATGCTGCCAACTGGCGAGTGAATTTGGCCGCATGGTAAATTATTACATATATCAAAGACGAATATTGTAAACACATTCACCAGATGGCAACACCATAACAACATGCCTTAGTGACAGTACATTTCATAACGGGACATAACACCGTTCAACGTCATTCAAGGCCGCCAATTTTGTTACCAGTAAAAACTTCATATATATGCCGGTGCCTAAAATGTTAATGAATTGACATACTGACAGGCGAGTTTTTTGCTTAACCACAATACATGCATTTGAGAAATACAGACACAGACAGACGGAATTGCAACAGCAAAAGCAAGCATTGCATTGCATGCAGTCGCACTCTAAAAATCCAACAGTCAATCAAACTATAGCACAAAAAATATGAACAGATGCAAATAAACTACAAACATATGCAAATAAAATTAAATGTAATGTAAAGCCTGCGATAAATGCCTTCTACATCATCCAGGCTGAAAATGTAGCAGGCACATTCCGTGATCCAGGGCCCACGTGCAGCATAATGCTTCTCGTAGTTGTGCAAATAGATTTTCTGAGCACATGCTAAAACATTGTATCATATATACATATTGTTGCGATAATATAACGAAAAGTTTTTGACCTTGGCCGTGGCATGGTTAAGCATGTCCTGCCAAGCCGTATCCAACACAATCTTGCCGCGGTCATCACTTCTGAGCAGACTTTCCTCCGCCAGGGCAACAGTCTCCTTGGCCGCACGGTATAAGCCGTTTGCATGCTGGAACTTGGCTGCGGACTTCTGTGCCTCTACCTGAGCCTGTCAAAAAACATACTCTCGATTGAAACAATGCAGCCGATTGAAGAAGTATAATAAACTCTGAATAAATTCTGCTCTTTTTCTCACTGAAACTATGCAACTGCAATGACAAAAATTTGGCATTACGACATGCTGACAGTGTACATGCACAAATTTCTTATGCAAATCATCTTTACCTACAGTGTACCAAACTGTCAGACACAACTACTGTGTGTCCATCATAATCATCAAGCACTGTCTCTTACTGTTGCAGACCACCCAGAACACTGCTGCCAATAATTGAAATTTTTTGACTACCACAATATTCTCCAATCCTGGTAATCCACCTTAGACATTAGACAGCATAACTTTTTGGCATTTTCCACAAATGCTATTAAGCTGACTTATGCAAACATTCAAAAATAAATGACCAAAGTAGGGTTCGGCCAATACAGGTATCTAGTATCGAGTAGTAATCGACACTTGGCAGTATCGAGCAGTACAAGTCTATACTCGCCCCTGATACCAACCATGGCAGTCTAGTTTGCAAGCACTATAGCAGTGCGAGTCAAAAAATTGTAAGGGACAATTTTTTTGCGACATGGTGCAGTATCAGTAGTAATTGTATCGTCCTGGCACTTTCCTATTATTATTAGTTATTAACTTTTGGATTCATTCTCTACTTCAAGGGTTTCACTGATATAATAACAATTTCTTCAAACTACCTTCTGCGACTGGCGAAGCAGATCATAATATGGCCGAGCCTTCAGCACCCATTTTTTGCCTATCTTTTTATAGACAATACTCAGCCGACGAGACGACTCTGCCTTCACCTGACGAAACTTGTTCTTTGCTCTCTGTTCATTTCATTACCACACATCAGCATTTCAAATTTTTCATTAAATATGCACATTTGTTACACGAGTACACAATCTATAATTTCAACTACTTGTAAAACTGTTACTGCTTTGTTTGTTCACTGGCTCTGAGCATGACTTTACTTATGCCTTGTGGCTCCCAGTGAAGCATTAAGCCACAAACCACTTGTCTCCATTCAGCTATGTCTTGTGCAGGGGTGTACTGGTGGTGCGGGAATGCGGTGAAATATTTTGGAGCCGGAACGGTGCTCCGGCAAATATCGTTGGCCGCAGGTGGAACGCTAACACTGAAGCGTTCCGGCAAATCACGTCGTACTCGTTAGGTTGCAGCCCTAATTCATGTCTTTAATATTTACGATACTTTCTGCACTGTTTGAAATAATACACAGAACATTATGGCTTCGGCACAATAGACATGGGTCTATCTACACGCCGTACGAGGGGCACAAGCTCCCCCATTGCTGGGACCTTGGTCTCGGAAACAGTTTGCCCAAATCAAAATTTACCACTACATCCCTGGTCTTGTGTTGTCAGATCCATCTTCCTCCAGTTCAGTCTGAAGCCTGGATCACTTTTACTTGGTTTTCTTCCTCCTCTGTGGTTTCACGGGCTATTTTTTTCCAAATGTTTAGTGATGGCAATGAGCAAAACATGTATCAGTGGCAGTAGTCTCTGAGCTGGGTTTACCGAACTGCCCAAATTTTAAAGGGCATAGGCCAATTGTAGCAGCTTGCAGAGCAGGTTTTAGATTTCTTATACGTTGCTAAGTTCTGAAACGAGGGTGACTCAAATGTGAATTTTGTCAATAAAAAGTCAAATTCATTTACACAAGTAGACTCCCCAGCATGTACAAACCTGCAGTTCATTTTCAAGTTTGTTGATGCTGTCCGCAGCACTGTTCAGAGCCTCCAACTCAGCCTGATCACAACCACAACACAGCACACAGCAGCTAGCAGCATTAACACATCTTAATCACCAAATGAAGCTAAGTTATTAATAAAGCAATATAAATACATGAAATTCACAAAGCTGGTTGCTACCCACCCGTGACTGTCAATGCCAAATCTTTACTTAGATCAGATAAAACTACAGCACTGCACAGCAATCAAGCAACTGCTGAAAAAAGATTATCAAATGAGAGGCTGATAACACGAGAGGGGAGGGTCGACAAAACCTATCATACTGATACGACACAAATAACCTGAATTCTTGGATCCAAGCCCTCGTCTTCATCGGACAAGTGTGCATCATTCGGCTCCGAAAAATGCGCCATTTGCGCACGAAATCATGTCAACTGACTTGGATTATTCCTTGTTTACAACACGTATCAATGCTAATTTGCTAAACAACGAAGTCACGTGATATAACGTAACGTGTTCAGTAATATAAACTAACGTAATATTTTCACATATTTTTGTCATAAATTTATTGAAAATAAATAATACTTTCTCGACAACTTTGTTCGTATGCTTCCAAAAAAATGAAAAACGACGACCAAAAACACTATATACGCCCACATGTCGTATCAGCGCTTGATGTGAAAAAATTACGTAACGTTTTTACCGTTGGACATTGAAATATGTCTAATGTCAGTGACACACGTATCGTATCGTATCGTATCGGCACTGTGGGCGCAGGCTGTTGCCTCTATGCCCACATCTATATACATAACATAATAAACGATACAATCACACCAAGAATAACTTCTACTTCCGGTTCCCAAAAATGGTGCTTAAGGTTATACAAAACATCTTGGTTAGACCAATACTTATCTAATCGCTTCTTAAAACAATTGATTGATGGTGCTTCAACAACCAAGGATGGTAAGGAGTTACGCAAGTTAACAGTTCTTTCAGTAAAAAAATATTTTCTAATACTTGAATACATTTTAGTAACTTATAGGCCTACATAGTACCTCTATAATATAGAGAAACTTGACTCATCATCAAACTTGGTGCCACAGCAGAGTCATATAGTCCATGTAATATTTTTTATGTTTCAATCATATCACCTCTATGTCGACGATATTTTAGTGTTGGCAATTTCAAGCACTTTAATCTGTCGGCATATGGTAAGTGTTTGCACTCATGTACTAATTTAGTCGCTCTCTTTTGAACTTTCTCCACTACCTCGATTTTATTGCTTATAAGGAGACAAAACTGTATTGTGATATTCCAAATGAGACCGAACCAACGCTTTATACAATAAAACAAAAGCAACTTTATCTACATGCTGAAAATTACGTTTAATTTTGCCAAGAATACTATACGCCTTATTAACCTTTTCAGTTATATGATCAGAGAAGGACAATTTGCTATCCACAATTACTCCCAAGTCTCTTACCTTATTACACCTCTCTAAATCAACGATCATCAACAGATGCCGAATATTTATACTTGATTATTGTATTACTGTAAGACAAGAATAGTAAGCTACATTACATTTCTTTATATTCAGTTTTAACAACCAGTAAACTTACTGTTCTTTAAGTACACAAAAACCTTTCTACAAATCAATACTATCTTCCTGATTTGATACATATCTACTTAATTTAGCATCATCTGCAAACAGACTGCAATCTTCAATTTTTTTATATACATAGGCAAACAATTTATATATATTACAAATAAAAGTGGATCTAATACACACCGCCTTGTGGTATACCGCTCATTACAGGCATGAAGGAGGAATATTCCGAATTAACCCTAACTTGATGCCGTCTATGTACTAAGGAAACCTTATTAATCCATTTTAGTTAAGTCTTCTCTCACACCATATGATCTTAATTTACTAATCAATCAATCTTTTATGAGAAACTTTATCAAATGCTTTCTCTAATTCTGTGTAGATAACATCAACCTGTCTACCCTTTCCCAATAGTTTTATCCATTTGTCCAAAATATGCAAAAGCTGTAAAACTGTGGATCTTCCTTTTATGAAACAATACTGACAGTTGCTAAATAATTTATTGAAAATAAAGAATTTCATTAAATGATCTCTTACTAGTAATTCCATTAGTTTGCATGTGATACAAGTTAAGCTTACAGGCCTGTAATTAGAAACATCAGTTCTACTACCTTTTTTGTACAGAGCTGTTACTA
>Ga0126335_1001795_pt1 | contig 12369 bp, 18 predicted proteins | sample OlaspJWI45metaG_FD_108409 | JGI IMG/M metagenome (GOLD analysis project Ga0126335, IMG submission 108409) | Marine gutless worms symbiont microbial communities from Oahu, Hawaii - Olavius sp. 1 OAHU.JWI-45 metaG | ecosystem: Host-associated > Annelida > Digestive system > Unclassified | place...
GGCGAGATACTGTGGAGCAAGACTGTGTACAGCCTTGTAGGCTAGTAAGCACAGCTTGAACTGGACCCGCTTGTGGACTGGAAGCCAATGTAGGCGGTCGCTCAGTAGGTGCCGGATCCGGTCTAACTTGCCGACATAGGTTCTAAGCACCGGTATACTTTTTACCCAACGGCGGGTAAAACATATAGCCTCCGGCAATTTTGTTGCCGGCGGCTAAGAAAAGTAAAAAGTAAAGGCAAGAGACACTTGTTATCGTGCCTCTTTGTGAGGCAACCTTATCACACAAGCGCTGAGACATGGCATGCGTTGTAAGGGATCTCACAGTGTTACGTGCCACCAACGCGTTTATCCGCGAATGGCATAAACCATGCCTTTGCTTTCCCCGTGGAAGCATGTCCTCATTTTACCTACCCCAGAGGGATGGAAGGCTGAGTCGACCTAGTTGGCTAGATGGTTTACCCATCCGTAGACGGTCACTCATCCAAGTACTAACCGGGCCCGATGTTGACTAACTTCGTTGAGCAGACCTAGGCTGCTAACCATTACACCACACCGAATACAATAATGAAACAGTGATACAGACCTGGCCATCACAGTTACACGGACTGGACAATTTCACCTCCTCACCGTCCTTGCTGCTCATGTACAGTGCAATCTTTGTGTCCTCTTCATTCTCCTGACGGAACCTCAGCTTCGCCATACTGTCAAACAGCTTCGTCAAGTGTTTTGCAACCTGTAACACAACAAATGTCAGCAATACATGAAAAGAAACCACATTTGTGCCATGCATGCTACACAAAATGAAATGCATATTTTAGTGTGAAATATAAATAAAATATGCAAAATACTGAAAATGTGTGTATAATATGTAAAACAAGCACTGTAGGTTAAATCCACAAGAAAATGTAATGCTAAAACTTGACAAAATTCAATGTGTTTTTCACTTCTTTATTCTAGTCATTATAAAGACTTAAGTGACTATAAATAAATTCAATTTCAAAAACAACATGAGATTACACTGATTCATTCGATAAAAAAACATAAACATGCTACTGATTAATTGAGCAGCAAGGAGTTCAAAGAACAATAGCAAAAGCCATGATTTCGTTAATTTTTTTATTATATTTATGAAATACAGTCCTTCACAATAAAAACTCTACACATGTCAAATTTTATACCAACATGTTGCGAATGACTGAAAAATGTCTTTGCACAATTATTGTCAACTACTTCAGCTAGATAATACAGTGAACAGCAAGAACTGCAAAAGGACACTCACGATAGATGGGTTGGTGCCAGTCGATAATATGTCCAATAGGTCGACAGAAGACACAAAGTAAAATCGTGGAAATGCCAGTCGTTTTGTTTCCAGGTACTCGGCAAGTGCTTTCTCACATATTGTCAACTGTTCTTGAATCTTTTCAAGTCGTTCATACAGTTTAGGTCGGCTTGTTGCCTCAACCACGTTCTTTGAAATTTCAACTTCCGAAACAATTTGCTATATAAAAAAAGACAGTACCACGTCATCAAATGACAGTCATTATCAACCATCTATCATGACCCTCAGTTTTCTGGCAGTTTTGTCCATTTTGGCACAAAAGAGATTAGGACATTACCATCTATTTCTGTTTAAAAAACAGGCTTACACTAAAATCAATTAATGCTCATCTTTTCTGGTTATCTTCAGATGGCAATTACTACTGGTTTCTATCAAATAAACTAACTAACAAACAAGCCAACACTATCGTCATCAAACTTGCAATTTAACATTTTTAGCTAGATTTGATAACTCCCCGACTAATAAATGCAGAGAAAGGTGACAACCTTAAAGTCGGCGTCGATCTTGTCGAAACGATCAGACTCGTCAGGGAGCTGTTTCCTGATGTCCTCAGAGCCAATAAAGATGCTCTCCAGGTGTGACCACGTGCGCTGGACTTCCATCCAGATCGTGATGACCATGTCAGCTGTCGACAGTCTCTTCTGCCACCCCGACACCTCTTCAAGGAAGTATGCAATGAACTTCGACGACAGCATGTTTTGAAGTTGGACCTATACACGGCAAGTGAACTGGTACACATTGTATCCAATTTAAGAGGGCTTGAGACACGAAAAACACTTTTTACCCCTTCGCTTGTATAACATTTACATCCTCCTAGTTCTGCTTTATGGTGCTGACATGTGGTCGATGACTGTCACAGCCAGGTGACGTCTCGATGCTTTTGACCAATGGTGCCTGCGGCATATTCTTCGCGTACCCTACACAGCCCACGTCTCAAATCTGACAGTCCAAAGCCAACAAAACAGAGCCAAGTCACCAGTACCATCCTAGACCGGTGTCTTAAACTGTTTGGCCATATTCGCCGAGCCGACCCATCGCACAATCGTCCGAGTGGTCGTACTCGCCAGTCTTGGCTGCGAACAATCGAGGGAGACCTCAAGACCCAGAACATCGGTCTCTCTTCAGCCTGGTATATCTCACATAAACGTTCCCGCTGGGATCGTGTCGTGGAAGCAGCTATACTCCGGGAGGAGCGAGCCACCCACTGATGATGATCATGAAGACACCTTTCAAAGGGTGTACAGAGATGTGGAGAGGGATGGGTCTGCCCCCCCCCAAAAGAAATCTACTTTAAAACATTAATGAAGCGCCACGGACCTACTTTAAAAATTTGAGTGCGACTGTGCAGTCAATTTCTGAGTTAGAGGAAACAGACAGACAGATAAAACCGCTTATTATACAGTTTATAAGAAGCCAGTGGGGTCAAAAGTCAAACAGAGCTGGGTGAAAACTGAACCTGGTTGTCCTCCAGTGTCTCAATAAGTTCTTCACTGGTCTGTAGCAGGGTGATGCCAGTGCGTGGGTGTCTGATGTGTTCAAACTCCATCGTCAGCCAAGTCGCATTCAACTCCTTGAGCACCTTCTCCATGCTCATCTCCTTGACGGCCTTGTCCACAATGTTCTTCACCTCATCCTCATACTTGTGAAGGTTCAGAGACAGCAGGTCGGACAGTGTCGTCTTGTCATTCAATGCAAACTTCACCTGTTCACACAGCAGAACAAAGTGATATGGATAAAGAAGCCTTTCTTATCCACATCAGCTCTATGAAACTCACTACCACTGTGTGATCCGTCGCTGTCGCTGACACAGTTCTGTGATCTACTCTGTCATAACGCCTCCATGACAGCTTCAGCTGTATGTTTTTGTTGTGCAAACATAAACTTTTTTTTCTGAATTCATAAGTATAACAAACAAAGACAGATTTTCATGAAATTATTTGAAAAATCAAATCTCAAAACTGTTCGACATTGTCAAACTGTGTTTGGTTGTGAATTGCCTAGTGTGCTGTTGTCGAAGCGATATGTTAAATCATTGAAAGTCTGTCAACTTAAAATTGCTATAGTTAAGGAAATTTTCTTTCTTTTGAGTTCTCTATATTGTCTCGTTTACAGTATGTTTTTTTCTGTAGTTGCATCTATCATGTTAATAATTTGTGAATAAAAATGAATATAAGCTTTATATTCATCTTATTATCTCATTATAAATCAGTATTACTAGATGCTTTGTCTTTTATGCAATGGTTCTGATGCACTGACTTGGCATACAATAATGTGTGTTAGACTCAACTCATCAAAACGACCTCAGCACTGGCGTGTAGGCCTACAGTTCTCGACAGTATATCCAAATATCACTGCACATAAAAGCCTAAAAATCACTTTTGTAATGCAAAAATATGATTACAGGCTTCATGAAATCCTTGATGTTTGGTGCCTAAAAACGTGAAATTCCGTACATTACACACTTGTTAAACAGGTTCAGTGCTGCTGCTAACCTGTATGGCTCAGATTCGTTTAGATATAATGTCGTCAGATCACTCTGACATATTTTGAACGTGCCACTGACAATTTGGTATATAAAAGTAGACACTGTGACAAGAAAATGTCGATGCCACACAGCAAAAACTGCTCTGTGAATCAACACTTATTGTCTTCATTTTTGTCACAAGGAAATTTTGGCCCACATAAGCACTTATGCTATATTCTATGATAGTCAAAAGAAACAATTTCACCAGTTCGTTATTGTCAATTTTCAAATGCTTAATAATAATAATAATAAAACGACGACTTATATCGCGCCGTAACATGCCGGAGGACATTACAAGGGCGTGTATTATCGTTTTTGATCAAAGCTGAAACCAGCAAAGAATGACTGACCCCGGTGGCTTGCATCAGCTGTGTCCAGTGCCTGTCTCTGATGGACGGGTTCTGCAGTTCGCCGACGGCTCTCAGAGAAGTCATCATGTTCTTCACAGTGTTCTCGACTCCATTGTATGCATCCCACGCTCGTGTCTCTTTGTCCAGTACCCGCAACTCCTTCGAGAACTTCTTGCACTCCTGGTCCATGAGCTCGATGTTGATCTGGCGCCACGGCGTGCTGTTCCAGTTATCGAAGGTGCTGTGAACTATGGTGATGTGATCCCAGACATTCTTGATCATCGCCATTTCACGCCGGCACGCTTTGAGTTGCTTGTACTCGGGCACGTTTACCTCAAACAATGTGGCAGAAATGACCATTTGAGACATCTCCGCTTCCATCTCGTTGATCTTAAAATTCTCCTGCACGCAGCACACATTACATTACATTAAAGTTCTTTATAGTGGTTGAATGTACCAAGCTGTTTAACCACTGTGCATGTGTGTAACCAGTCTCAATCATTTACGTGCAGCATGAACGAGAAAATGTAATAGGTTTAAAGACATTTGTGGACGACAACAAGCATATAATATACACCTAGCTGGTCACTCAACAGCGTAAGTCAACTCCTACAAAGTTTGTTAATTTACCTGTAACGCTGGTAAAAATCTACACGATGGCGACTGGTCTAATGTGCATCATGTGACATGCATAAACAAACACTGTTGACCAGACCAGTTCGTCAACACAGTGTAATAATGACTGGTCAACGTTATCCAGTTATTTGAAAATATTCGTTAAGTAATATGGCACTTCTGGCATTTTCTGCACACATTATTCTTGCGATAACGTACTTCGTCGATAAGCTCGTAAGCATTAGTACACGAGTACAATAGTGGCTCCATCTTGCGGAATAGTTCGCGGAACTCATGTTGCCGTACGTCAAACCCTGCCGTACGCTTGCGAATGCTGGCGACTTCATTCGCCTGCAGTGGTGCTACCTGCTGCTTCATCGCTACTGACGTTTTCTTCGTATTGTTCCACTTCTCTGGCAGCTCCTGAAGACACAGCAAGAAATTTCAACGTCAAACACTTCTCTGCTCTTTTTAGAATACATAGAATGTACAACATACATAATGTGGACAATTGTGACTGATGATCCCGTGGCGTGGTGCATCTGTTTGTTGATCTGTCTGTCACGCGGCTGCGCTGTGCAAAAACGACTGAAGAAATTGAGGTCCTGTTTGGGGTGGAAATTCTTGGGGACCCAAAGCACATTGTATTAGATGGGGTACATCCGATCCCCCCATGATGAGCGGAGGGAAAGTGGAAAAAATTTTTGACCATTGCAAAGTATGAACTTTGCTCACATTTGATGCAACCTTCGCCTTACATTGGCCTCTTGTTCTCCAACAAACACATCTCCTACTGCACGTCCATTGAGAGCAGAGTTTAGGAGCACCGGGACAACCTAGTACAGGAATCGGAGGTGCCCAGTGCCTCAAAAGATCTGGCGAATTGCCTCCACTTTTTGCACATACATTGTGTTAATTCAATTTTATCACCTGTCAACTTGAGCCTCAAAATGAGTCAGTTGGGGACTTGTGGCCTCTGTTTGGAAAAGTCATTTCCGTTAAATTCTCTCAAACATGTATAAGGCTGCTGTAATCTTCAAGAGCTTATAATTATTACCTGTAGCAGTGTATAAACTTCGTCAGGCAGTTCCTGATTGTAAATCTTTAGCAGTTCAATAGACTGTTTGAGCGGTTCAAACATCTCATCCGTGGCAGTTTGGCGGTCCTTCAAACGCATCAGGATGCCGATGACGTTAACGAGTGCGTCATAGTCGCCTTCCTCCAGCGGCTTGGCCAGTTCTGCGTCAACCTCTTTGATGAATGCCGCCAAATCCTTCAAGCTGCAGCACACCAGCATTATTAACTCGTCCGTTACACCAAATCGCAGCACACAAAATACAAATAAAAATAAAACTCAAGCTTCCTTGTGTTGTTTACTGCATTGCTGCAATAATAATTCCAGAGACGATGAGCAGATGTGTTCAGTTATGTCCGTTTCTGTTTGTCTGTGTGTCCTGTTTGGGTTCTCAATTTTAAATTTTAAATGACTTGACCTATAAACTTCACTCTTGCTACACAAGAACATATTCAAAATATCTAGGCCTTGTGAGAGCATCAAAGTCATTGGGTTAAGGTAATGGCACCCAAGCGTGGGTCGTCTGCCTTCGATTGAAAAGCATTCTTGTTTCCAGCTGACTTTGCACTTGCCTGTTGGTCACATGGTCAATAAGATGCTGCTTAAACATGAGGCTCCATTTCTTAACGATGTTGAGCAGGGCTTGTCTGAATGGACGCGAGTCGACTCGGAACCACTTCTCAAAGATGATGCTGACTTCCACCGTCTCCACGTCTCGATATATTACCTCATAAGTGTCGATCTGTCAAATTATATGACAGGAAATGAATTACGTCACAGAATCATCGAAAACTACTGTTCCAAAACTGACTTGTAGTTCGACAGAAATACGTCTTATGATGAATGCTAAAGAGTGATTGAGTTTTGGTAACAGTTCAGTTTGACCTCGATTCCATAACCATGAAACAGGAATGTGACTTTGATATTTAGAAGACGTACTTCCACACTAACACACTAAAAATGAAGTTGTTAGGCCAAAAAATTCAATGCAATGACAGTCACGATGATAGCACCACAAAGATTGTCCGGTGTATCAATATTAGCCAATTATTAGGCTACTGTTAATATGCAAATATATACAGTCAGGTTAGTTTGATCTAATCGACAGTAAACAAATCACACCAATGGCATGCAATCACTAGACATTGGCGGCAGTTAGTGACCTGATCACGAAACTGTTTCAGTGACGGTGGGCTCTCAGGTATGGTGTCATCTCCATATTCTTCGATCTCCTCAGCCGTGAGGACGTGGTTGTACATTAGGAACTGCCTCATGAACTCATGACGGTCGTCAGTCCACAGGTACGAGTACATATCAAACGAGGCGCGATACTCTGCTGCGTCGTTCATTATGAGAGTTACATGCTCCATCAGCTGAGCTCGCATATCTGACAACTCTTGCATGTCTTCCAAGTCCGGCTACAGCAGCAACAATATCATCTCTCGAACCAACAATGAGGACACGAATATGATCTCATAATCCAAACATACTCAAGTAAGTAAAAAGTTAATTTCTTTCCCGGGCAAATGTTAGTGCTGATATACATATAAGTCTCGACCTTCCACCTTATGAATTTTTCTTGTCTGTCTGTCACTGTGTTATGTAAAAAAAAGTAAAGGTATCCCATACTCAATTACCGAGCATAGGGTTCCGGAGCTGATCCCGGTTTTTTGGCAGTCAGCCTGCAGGTGATGTGAGTCATAAACCCGGCGATAGGCTGCCATTACTTTCCGCCAGGCCTGCAGTTACCCCCGCAATCCTTAAGTGGCCTGCTACCAATTTTGCTGCTTGGTGAACAGAGGCACAATGAGTGTGAACAGTTTGCCTAAGATTGTTACCCGACAGCGTCGCGACTGCAATTTGAACCCACGCACTTCTGCGCCTGAGTCCAGCATGCTAACCACTCGGCTACCGAGCCACCCATCTGTATTATGTATGACTGAGTAAACAGTCAGATCATTATTTGTTTTCACAAGAAAGTAATAAAATGCTGACGTAGCAATTCACACAGTTCGTATACTTAGCATCTCTACGTGAAGGACTATGCTGTTCTTAGAAACTTTTCTTTGTCCTTGCAAAACTGATGTTGTCCAGAAACCTAGCCATATTAGAGACTGGACAAAAAACAGTTCAGCCGACCTGGTAATGTTCCTGGCCACTGTGTGTTGCAAGGCGTTTGATCATTGAAGCTTGCTTGTAGATGTCGCCAACAATGCCGTCAATAATGTCATATATGCCGTCAGCGACGCCATGCTCCAGTGATGGGTTATACACCAGCTCCGGCGCCTTCAGAAACAAATTATGCCACAGATGCACTAACCACATAAGTCACAGATGCAGAATTTCAGTAGGTCACAAACTCATTCGCAATATGATGTTGATTAATAACATACATACCTGCGGAGTGACTGAGGCACCAGCTAGCTTTGATATGCCATAGTCAGCGCTGAGGCCTGCTTCAATGGCTGGCCCAATGCGCTGCCCCTAGTGAATGTGGGGAGTTGTCTGAGTAGGTGTTGTGCGGCTACTGTCAGAGTTGATTAATAACTTAATTTCTCAATTTTTTTATTTCAAAACAAGAGGGCAAAATAATTTGGTGAAGGCCGCATCGACTCCGAGCAATGTTCAGATACCACAGCGCCATTTGGCAAATTAGTCGAAAAATTCCTTTTTACAATAAGTGAAATTCTCCCCCACTCGCCCTACTGCTCGCCATAGGAGATCGAGACCCCATTTTATGCAATGTGCTTTTGGTCCCGCAAATCTGTCGCATTCAGTTTAGCCTAATAATGTACTGACAATATTACACAATACTACATAATTTGGTTCATAAATGCAACCAGAAATGCTTTGGAATCCTAAATATGAAGTTTGTATTAACTCTGATGTCACTGTTAACAGTTTTTACTGTCTAGGCTCGGGCCTTTGCCAATCATATTGCAATGTAAATGTGCACACAAAAAAACAAAAGTCAAACATGATTCATATTATACAGAAAACGAACCTGCAGTTCAAGTATGGCCTCGTAGAGAGGTTCCGTTGTCCTCTTGGCATCCGTATTTTCAATCATAAATTTCAGCGAACACATAATTGTGTTGAAGAAACCATCAACGATTATTTCGTCGACGTAATCAACATATGCCATCCAGACGTCGCTGGCTGCACTGGCGTTCAGCAGTTCAAGATTTTGCTGGCAAACCAACAGCAAAAGGTTTTTAAATTTTATTTTAAACAAAACTACCTACAATGATAATACCAATAATTAGCATAAGGAATTTCTTTGCATAATACATTTTGTCTTTGTTTTCACATAATATTTACTTTTATTATTTTGCACAGTTGTTGATGTTGAGTTTTAATTGAGCTGAACAACAGTAAATTTACATTTTAATGTTTTATTTTATATTTTAGTACATTTAACATATTTTAACGTGTTACTGTTACTTTTTGTTATCTATTAAATTCAGTTTTACTAACTTATTTTTATTTTTTTAATTTTAATGCAAAATAATAGCCTATACTTTGCTCTGTTATTTTGCTGCTACTCATTTAATTCAGTTTTATCCATTTGCTTTAAATTTTCAGCATTTCAGTGATTGATGTATTATAGATGCACCTGCAGCAGGTCGTTGATTTTGGTGCCGTAGCTGGCAATCTCCTCATAACGCTTCTTAGTTCGATCATCCCTGTCAGACAGGTTCAACAGCAGAGTCCTCTCAGATCGTTCAAATAGTGGCGTCTTGCTCCACAGAGCCATGATCTTCTGTATCTGTTCAACATGCTCCTTGGAGCTCTGCAGTTGCTTATGCAGGTCATGCACCATGTCACGAGTCTCCTTGATGTACTCCCAGACACCTGAAACAAACCATTAATTTTGCAGTTAAGTTAGCAAATTTATTCAGAGACATGACAAACTCGAAAAATTAGACATAGAAATGAGCACAAGCAAGCAAGTAATAATTTTAATGAATCGTCGTAAACGATGCAGGAATGCAACTTTGTCAGTAGTGGTATAGTTGTATCATCACCGTCAAAACAAGTACTACTACTGAAGTTCGTATATTAAGGTCATTGGGTCACGGTCAAAGTCACACGAGCAAAAACAGAGCGGGTGGTTCGCCTTTGATTTAAATGCATTCTTGTTAGTTCAATTTGATCTTTGTCTGAGGAACTGTAACGATTGTTAACTTGCCATTGCTCTGCCAGTCAAGTGTCTTTTCTGCCTGCAGCAGCTGAGTGTCAATTTCCTGCAGTTGTCCCTCAATGATGGGGTACTCCACTTCCAGGACAGATTCGCGGATCTCATTGTACCAGGCCACGATCAGGTCGAGGTGTGCCACGTACATGAGTAGAGTGTCGTTGTTGGCATACAGCTCATTGGCGCTGGTTGGGATCTCCTCCATGTTACGGATTAGCAGGTACTTTACTTCACGCAACACGGCCACCAGCTGTACACGCACGCATTTGTTATTGCTACACTTCTTTTCAACCACTGGACATAAACATTACTGAAAAGACACCGTTTGGAGAAACACTGAACCAGAGGACACAGCATGAGGTGACATCTGTCTCAAAGCATGGAGAGAGATGGGTGGAACTAGCCACTGGAACACCTACGTTAAGATAGTATATTGCATTACTATCACATCATATATAACCCTCTCTGCCGGTCTCACATTCTATGTTACTAAAATTGTCACGCTGTCATGCACTTTCTGTTCACACACTAAATGACTTCAATACCATAACTTAATAACATTTAGACCTTGACTGTTCTGTTCACACTACGAGGCAGTGCTGTTAGTGGGGGCCCAGGTGCAGATTTGCCACCACACTGTAAAATCTAGTTCGTATCCTTTGTATTCGCTCTTGATCTGCCTACGTCTCAGCTGGATTAGTTCAATTCAGTTACAACAATGTCTTGAGGCAACTTGTTTCTGACCAAAAACCTCAAAGGCTGACAGCCTGTCTGCACGGACAAAATGTCCTTGACACAACAATGCACTTCCGTTTAACATTGTACACGTCAGTTATTTTTGTAAATGTATAATAGGCTATCAGCAGTTCACGCGTGAGTTACCTGCGGGTCAAAGTTGACAGAGATGAAGTTGGTTTCTTCATTACGAACAATGAGCGGCTGTGCGAGGTTGAAACTGCATGCTTCGTCCACACCCGCCACCCAACGCTGGTAAATTTTCTTCTCAAAGCTAGATCCGCAACAAGACAGCAAGTACATACAGATAAAGGAAATCATACATTAATGTACAAGAATCTACAAACAGCACAAAAAACAGCAAAGCTAAACTCAGTATTCTCTTGTTTGTGTGTAGACTTACTTGTATGTTAACTATGTTTCTCATCATGTACCGGTATTCATTTTTGATTATTTAAAAAAATTGTCTATGGACATTGCTGTCTGATGTAAATTAAGTTAGTGCAAATGCAGTAAGATGAAATGAGCAGAAAAACTGACAAGCCAAGCAGCTCCATCATTTTCTGATATCGGTTCTCGATGGACTTCGCTTCAGGACTCTGAACACATCTGCAGCAAACATTGCCAACAAAACATTAACACCAGAACGTCAAACAGGCAATAGTAATCGAACGGACAAATCAACATCTGACTACACTACCTGGCAGTAAAAAACATTTGCTACAATGAATAGAGAAAAAATTCTACAAATACAGCATCCTCCTATATACGAAACAATGGACAACATATCCCCACTCCCCTCCCCTCCCCCTAACGGGATCAAGATCCCCCACATAACACAATGTTCTTTGGGCTCCCAAGAGTCTCTACGTCAAACAAAACCTCGATCCATTTCGCCGTTTTCAGCATTCGCTGCGGTGTAAAAATTAAGTCAGCAACTAAACAATGCACAACGAACCTAGCCAACATTATGCTTTGATGGCAAGTTATCAATAAATTATTAAATAGATGCAAGCAAATAAAGAATATTGATGCGGTATGACGTACGGATGATCAAGTCGTCGAAATTCGTTAATAGGGATAGTGATGCGTTCACGCAGCTCTTGCGCCCACTTCAGACTGCCCGACACGGGAGCCATGTTCTTGTGGATAGGCATTGTCCCAGTCTCAATATAGACTGTCATCTGTTCATCATACAGTCGCTTCACGTTGTTCAACTCTGCATCAAGCAGTTTCATGATCACCTGGTAGTTGGGCTCAAAGTCTTTCTTGATGACGGGTCGCTCCAGAATAGAGCTTAAAATGTCAATCAGCTACACACAGATCACAATAACCATTATTAATTTATTATGTAGTTAATAATATTTTATATTACTAATATTTTATATTAATATACATCATGGTCATTACTCTTTATTTGTTATTCACCAATGTGGTAGCATAATTTAAATTATAATAAATAAAAAGGAAAACTTAACTAATACTTAACTAAACGTCTGTGAACATGATTCAAGTTCTGTCTTAGCAGTAACA
>Ga0126335_1001796_pt1 | contig 12368 bp, 7 predicted proteins | sample OlaspJWI45metaG_FD_108409 | JGI IMG/M metagenome (GOLD analysis project Ga0126335, IMG submission 108409) | Marine gutless worms symbiont microbial communities from Oahu, Hawaii - Olavius sp. 1 OAHU.JWI-45 metaG | ecosystem: Host-associated > Annelida > Digestive system > Unclassified | place...
AAAGAAAAGGAAAGGCTGCGGTGGGAAGGATTTGCAGAAAAGGAAGGTATTAAGCCTAGAATGAAAGAGTGAGTGGGTGATGGAATACCAATAATAATAAGTATGACTGTTGGCAGATAATGACCTTAGAAGATTCTACAGTTGAATGCTCTGCACAACTGCCATCAACACCACTAACACGATAAGAACACAGACCGGTGCCGCCGAAACGCTAATCTAGCGGTCTGGATACTAATTGGAGTTATTATGTGATTTCTATAGCATTCAACTAAAGAAGCCTATACGATACGAAAAGAGATGTTATTCTGACATGCGACCAACAGCCTACATGAGTAAGATTAATGTATTGCAGGGAAACTAACAGTGGAGAACAGGAAGACTAAAGAGTAAAAACGGATACGCTCAGAAGTATCGGTAAACGTTCCGGGGAATCCGTGGAGTCAGTCCGGGAGAAGATAAGGTAGGCTATGGTGGGAAAGATTTGCGGAAAAGGAAAGTTTTAAGCCTGGAGTGAAAGAGTGAAGGTGATTGTTGATGAGAGTGGTGAGTCGATGGAACTGACGGAGGAAGTGCCACTCGAAGAACTGGGTGAGGCAGGGTTGGAAAGATTAGTGCGGGGTTGACGGAGAAGAGCCGGGAGTTAATTCCAGAGACGAGGGGAAGCATACTGGAAGGAACGATCTGTTATTCGTAAAGAAGATGATGTGGATGGGCGAGCGAGTGTGACCAAAAATGAAGAGCGAGTGCTGAGAGGAGGCTGAACTGTGATGAGGTTATGCAGATATGACGGTTGTGTGGTTGTGAGAACTTTGTAGAACTTTGTAAGTAAGTGAGAGGAGCTTGTATTCAATGCGCTCAGTTACCTTTAGCCAGTGTAGAGACCGGAGGATTGGAGTGATGTGATTGGATTTGGAGGCTTTGACAACAGCACGTGCAAGAGAGTTCTGGATCTGTTAGAGCCTGGTGATCTGAGACTTGGGCAGGTTGTGATAAAGCGAGTTGCAGTAGTCGAGCTTGGAGTGAACAATGGAAGTGGCGATGGTGGAAGCTGTTTTGGTATCAAGGTATGGACGGATACAGCGAAGCTAACGTATACGGTAATAGCAATATATGGAGACAGATGAGATCTGGTCAGAACAAGTGAGGTGTTCATCAAATATGATGCCGAGGTTTCGAGCAGAGTGAGTGGTGGTGAGTCAGGGGTTGTTGATTTTGGCAAGTTGTTTACTGAGACCAATGAGCTGAAATTCGGTCTTGGAGTTCAGTGTTAGAAGATTTGCAGTCATCCAGGAAGAGATTCGATCTTGAACATTGTGAAGGTAATCCACGCTGGAGTCCAAGTGAGTAGGAAGGAAGGAAAGAAAGAGCTGAGTGTCATCTGCGTCGAGGTGGTGAAATCCGTTGACAACGTGTGCCATACCTTAGCGCTTTTTAGATAACTTTTATAGATGGAAATTATGAATGGCGCCGAACTGTTTTCTGGCACTCTTTCTGTTTTGTGTATATTTTAAATGCATGCGTAGGCCTGTCACTTAATTTGTATCTGAAATTTGGTATTGCTGACTTTGAATGTCAAATGCGTTATTGCATTATGGACTATTTGTGTAATTTGCTACAGTGAAGTTTATGTATGCTTTGATTGTATTTATGATTAGATTTAAATACTTACTTTATATTTTTTCTTGCACTTGTGGCGTTTAAACTTCATATAATAGCGTAGTGGTTGCAGGTGAACACATGCTGAAGCTAATGAATAACTCCAAAGTGTAAAATTAATTAAAAGGTGTTATTGCATGGAAAGATGTCTGTCTCGGGGACTTGGACAGCGAGAATAAGTACTGTATATAATTGGATTCGAATGTATTCGAACAGATGCTGCCACTCGCAAGTATTGTTGGACGCCTCGGAGCTAATATTGGTAGAAGCTGCAACGTGGCGATCAGAATTAATTTGCTGCGGCTGGCGGCTTGTGTATTTTTCACGGCTCGGTTAATCTAGATTTACGTCGGCGTTATTCGGCTTACGACTATTGCGATCGACGATCCTGTAGTGTGGGCGTTTGTCAGTCTGTCTCTCACGGCAACAGTTTTTCTCTGGTCTGAAGGGGCACTGATCCGATAGATACGGCCAGGGGTGGACGGATGTCATCCCCCGGGTCAAAATCCCCCTGGTTAAAATTCCTCCGGTCATAATCCCCCCGGTCCGTATTTCCCTAGAACAAAATCCCTAGTACACTAGTAACGACTTCAAAGTTAACGCAGGCCTCGTGAGTCTACTGTTCGTAAACGTCACGGTTGTCAAGCTAACAGCGCAACCCTGTTCTACTGTCAGACTGGGGGATACTGACCGGGGGAATAATAACCTAGGGGGATTGTAACGGAGGAATTTCGTCCCAGGGGGCATCTCGACCGGGGGGATTATTACTGGAGGGATTTCAACCGCGGGAGTTTGACCGGGAGGGATTATGTCCGGCATTCCAGCCAGGGAGGGTTGCACGAAAGTCACTTAGCAGCCGCTTAACTCCATTATAATGTAACGAACTGTCTTCCACCTTCAGCTTTGAATGGACGTGAACACTGGTACAAAATGGAACGCATGTCACACATGTGACGTAAAGTTCGGACTGTGTACACTTCGAAAATGAGAAACTTATTTATTTGAACGACCCTTTAAAATACAGCACATCAAAGTACACATATTAGACATACTCACTGCACAGTTGCGATGCTTGCATCTACATTATACGATTCACATATTTATTTGCTAATTAGTATGCTTAATTTGCACGTAATTTACATACACTCGCATATTCAGCGCTATATGGGAGTCAAATTACCACCCCCATCAACAGAATAAATGTTTTTCATGGAAACACGTAAATATTTGTCAGAATACGCAGACTATTTTGTGTAAACCTTTTCTAGTGTAATGAGTATTTTGTGAAATAAACAACTACGGCCCTTTATGTTATAATATAGTATGTCATACTTTGATAATTCTAGCTAAATCGCTTGCAGTCGGTGTTGAATGATGCCCCTAGGCTGGTTTTCTCAGCAAGGAAGTACGAGCATACGTCACCACTCCTCCGTGAACTCCACTGGCTTAAAGTGCCAGAGCGCATTCAGTTCCGGTTATGTGTGTTGACGTAAGTAAGTAAGTAAGTAAGTAAAACGTGAATTTATATAGCGCATATCATTTTTTAAAAAAAAAACCTCTAATGTCTTCACGCATAAGCACCGAGCTACCTTGCTGAGACCATCCACCCATCTTCCAGCCGTGCAACCCGTCACCTCCGATCTGCCGACACGTCTACACTACTGGTCCCGTCAACACGACACTCAACACTGGGCGACCGCGCCTTCCCGGCGGCTGCAGCAAGAGCCTGGAACTCTCTGCCTACTCGTGTCAGGAATGCGCATACTTTGGTCGCCTTCCGTCAAGAACTGAAAACTGTGCTGTTTAGAGAGTGTTTCCCCGTGGATTGACTCCCGGACACGTTTTATGTTCCTGCTGAACAGTTGTGGACAGATATTGTGACTGCTATTTAGTCTGCGAAACGCGACAGTGACATTGTAAGGTGGTTCTGCAGCAGTAATGTGACAGCGACACCATAATAATATTCACGTATAATAATAATAATAATAATAATAATAATAATCACTCAAGTCACTGACGACAACCGCGAGAAAGCCTTCCTATATCAACGGTTGTCAGTTCTTATTCAGCGCTACAACGCGATAGCCATTCTCGGCACATTTGCCCACACAACCCCTGAGGACGAGTTCTAGCCGTTCCAGCTTATCGGTTTTTAACTTTTGTTTTTAACCCTCGGGATCTATACTACCGAGGGTCTTCAAAAAATAATAATGATAATAATTCCACTAATCACAATATTCGATTCAACCTGGCTACAACCTACAACATAATTTAACACAAATTAGCATACATGTACATAAATACTCGCACAAAATACACGCATTTACTTACAGCAATGAATCAAGTGACTAGCGAAAAAATTACGTACAGCATAATAAATGCGATGTTTAAACTTTACGCAAAACTTTCCATCAATACGTCAAAGATTAAAGTCGCGAAATTTTTTTGTATACAATGCATATAGCACTGGACTTCGTGGATTTCAAGTCGGCAGAGCAAGTAGGTGAGTGAGCGGGTAAGGGTTCAGTGTTCCATTCGCCACGTTATATGCCATTCCAGGGATGGCAGTAAACTTGTCCCCAGGTCAACTAGTCCCTAAGTCAACTCGTGCGCAACTTAATTCGTTCGAACTCGATAGGGTTTAAGTTAAGGTTAGGGTTTGGGAGTTAACAGTAAGGCAAGGGCTAAAGTTAGAATCATGGTTAGGCTACCGGGTGACTCAAAAAAGCAATGCTCTGAGTAATCGATCTTAAGAAATTGGCCTTAGCTGTGTCGAACCGATTGTCAAAATTCTTTCGCCACTAAAAAGAGTATAAAATTTGCAACAAATGCCATGTAATATTCCCACCGCACCTTAATTATTTTGCTGCATTACCTTGGGAAGTAGAAAGTAAAAACATTATTAATAACAAATACACAACTTAAAAATCGTACTCATGTGTGATAAGAATGCAACATTTTATGTCATATAGCTGAACAGATATTTATACTGTGACAACAATCGCTCAAGTGCCTACATTTGCCAGCACACATGCTCTAAAATGCTTATGCCCCTCGTTAATTGCATTGTCGTTATGTGGAGGTCCATGCCAATTCAAATGTTTAGTAAGTATTGCTTCACTTTATCAATTTTATGCACTCGCGACCGACATTCTTGCTGCTGGACGACACCCCACATCTTTTAGTAGACCAGCTTGAGGTCGGAGCTGTTCAGATCTGGTCCAATTACAGATTGTGTTGCCTGCTCGAGAACTAGTACAGCGTCGCGTGCTCGCTGTCAACACTTAGACCTGTTTACATAAAACAGTCTGTTATTTGAAAGAATATTTAACAGCAACCATGAACCGACGTAATAATTAAGTAAGTAATAAATTAGTAAGCAAGATCCGTTGAAATGGATGCATGTAAAATCAATACATTTTGTTATTTTGTTTGCATTGTCTTCCAGATTTACAGCAAACTTGAACCTTTTCACTTCCAAAGGTAGTGCAGCAACATATCTAAGGTGTGGTGAAAGCCATTACATGCTCTTTGTTTAAATAGAGTACTCTTTCCAGCAGTAAAAAAATTGTGAAAATCGGTTACAATTTGACAAAGTTAAGAGCAATATTTTTAGGGATTATTTTTTGACTCACCCGGTATGTTCAGGGTTAAAACTCAGACCATGGGCACGAGTTAACCTACAGGATACGAGTTGACTGTAAACCATTCTGGGACAATTTTAGATCATGTAGATGGCAAGGGCGTAGACATAAAATGTTTTTCGGGGGTTGATACATGCGAGCTTCAAGGCACCTGGCCCCCGAGAAGTGTAGGGCGTGCCCCCTTCCCAGATAATTTTTGATATCGAAATTGCACATTTTGGAGGATTCTAAGTGCTAAATTTAGTTTTCTTTGTAACTAAAACTGGGTGTTTGGGCCTCTTTTTATCGTTACTGAGGGGGGGGCGGCTTTAACCCCATCAGTATGCCCCGTCTACGCCGGGGTCAAATAATCCAACCAACAGTGTCAAACCACTGAAGGAAGCCAGTTGGTTGTCAAGATCAGGCTTCATCCCATCAGGACCATTCCGCCATGTTTCAATGAATAATCACCGGGCAACCGCGTTCAAGCACATCGTAAGGGTCGCAGTGTGACAAAACCCGACCAGTAAGCTACCTAGAAAATTGTGCAACTATATACAAATGCTGCGCAATACTGTAACAAGTGCGGTTCTGTCAATATTCCCTCTAACCCCAGACAAACATTACTGATCGCAGGGGTCAAGTGGATGAATTCGAGGCGATTAACTTCCAACGTTCCAACTCTAATGCCACTGCTCTAAACCTACTATCACCGAGTTTATTGTTATGTCCAATCTGTCCATAATGCGGCGCTACGCTGAGGTACGTGAATATCACGGGGAAAATATACTTAGAACACCGGGCAGACTTTCAAGAAGAGATCGTAAAAACGTATTTTTCTTCGAAATTTGCTCGCATTCACAAAAATAATTTTAAAAACCAAGGAGCTACGCAATGTTTTTTTGAGGAAGCGACAGTTACAAGCAATAATACACACAAAAGAACATAATCATAGGCCTAGTATACATATAGCAGTAATTAATTACATCGTACAGCATATAATTATTGACTCAATGGGGCGCGAGACAACTTTCAAAACGTATACATACTAGACTACATGTACATAAATCGTCAAAATTTTACAAAAAAATACATTTAGTTTCACAAAACGCATATTACGAAGAAAACGATCTACAATAGCAAACGCGAGTCTATAAATTATTGTGTTAAGCGACGTTTCCACATGCGCTGCTCTGTGTGTGGCGTGGCGAGAGACAGTAGCTGCTGGAACTATCTGGAACTCGCTGACACTAGCTGGAACTATCTCTGCGCTGTGCTATGCGTTGTGTGGTAAGAAACAGCAAAAGAGACAATATCTACCGGCCGTTTCAATGATGAGCGAGTTCTAGCTAGTTCCAACGAGTCCAAGCGAATGCGAGGGCGTCCCCGTAAGTTCCAGCGAATATCACACAGTTATTGAGAAACAAGTTGCAGTCTATATTTGACTATAACGCTGGCAAGTCTCTGTAATTTGTTGATCGTTTTAATCGCGAAGAAATATTGCATGCAAGTGTGGTGAAATTTACCACATCACCTTAATTGTGTGCGCATCTTACCTGATAAAATTTAAAAGTATACACATTTGATGCTGTTTGCGAAAATTTGCAGCGTACATAATCACGACAAACGAGTGACACGGCAACACAACAGTGACTGTAGGCTAACCACAGCTCTGCAGAGATAGTTGTAGCAACGTGTAAATGGCTCTTTATTCTACAACTGTTAATATGATACACACGAATTAACAGCGACGTCTTGAATCAGCTCGAACAATTCCAGCCAACAAAGTCTAACTATTGTGACGGGGCGAGATCGATTAAGTTAAGGTTAGAGTTAATGTCTTTGGTCGTAATATCGTGGTTCAGTGCCGCCGACGGTCTAGGCCCAGCTGGCTTTGGGGCGTACTATAAAGTAACCTTAGTTACTTACTTATTTGTATAACTTTTTTGATATTAATCTTTGATCTGTCACTTTTGTTATGCTACTCGTTCTTTATTTTTAAAAAGCGCAACGATTTGCTGTTCGTAAACTCAAAAAAATTGCAGTCTAAAATTCGACGACATGTATGCCTAAACAGTGAAATTCACCACTTTGGTACTGTATACACTGTGATCCATAAAACACAAATGTTTATATTTGGCTGATCTGACGAATCTTAACCGAACAGTCAGAGGAAAAATTGCCCTCAGTTGCGTCTGAACCAATCTCTTTGAACACGTTAAATTTTGTGTATTACTATGGTTTGAAATCATGCGAATTGAATATCCAGCTCTCAAGTCGCATTCAAGAATCTATTTAGTTATTTATTACTATGCATAACATAATCACGACAAACGAGTGACACGGCAACACAACAGTGACTGTAGGCTAACCGTGTGTGACGCCCTCACACAACAACTCTGCAGTAACTCTATAACCGATTGATACATCTGTCTGAAGAACAAGGGACACTTGAATACTTAGAGATAGGGTTTTGCCTCCTCCCCTTCTCTTCCCTCCCCTTCCATCCCCTTAGAAGAAGGTTCCCATTTTCCCGACAGAAGTACCCCTTCCCCAATCCAGTTAAAGGTCTGAAAGCGAAGAGCCGGCAAACCAAGCCTTTTTATACCTTTTCCTACTCAAAAAACATCTGGTGGCAACAATTTAGCTGTTTATTCATGACACCTTTATGCACAAAGGGTCCAAAAGTAGGGGACACTTCACGGTACGTCCCCTTCACCAACAAGTTTCAAGTTAGTTTTCAAGTTAAGTCGTCCCCTAGTCAACTCGGCCTCAAGACAAACTCAATCCTGACACACACTCGCCAACTCTAAGTCATAGCCCCAACACTAACCCTAACCGTAACCTTAATCTTAATGAGATGGTGTGAGCGTGAAATATTTCATTTGTATTTTTTAAATCTTTCAACGCCTATAAAAAGACAAAATAAAACACTTTTGCAATTGTCGCAGAATTAGTTACTAGTAGTGGTGAAAGAATGTTGACAATAAATCTGCATTAATATGTTTTTACAATTTAAAAAGCTTTTTGTGACAGTCGGTCGTTTAACGTTAGAACATGAGTCGTGATTCGTGAGTGACATGTGAACTTGGAAGTACCAAGTGTGAGAGTATAAACTTTGTTGTCGTCAAACAGTCTATCAACTTGTGAACATGGTTCCATCTGTTAGTCGTGGCTTCATTATGCATCTTTTATTAATCATAGCCATCAGCATTAACAACTGTTGACAATAACATATAGCCCTTTTCATGTAATATGACTGCAATTTTTTTTAAACTTTTAAAATACTGAAATATTTCATGGGCAAAAATACACTTTTTTAACAACTTTAATCCTAATCCTTGGGAGCGCATTTACTTGAGGATGAGTTGACCTCCACGCGTCTCCTCCACCCGCCCGCAAGTTGCACCCGCTGTATACGAGGTAGACGGAGAAACAGCATGCTGCGGCTTACACGCTTACTCATTCGACATCACAAATGTCGAACCAGACATCGTACCACGCCGCCAGCCTCTGTAACAAATTCACGCCGGGCGACCCCTCATTGTACGCAACATTTTCGTAGACGTCTTCGCCAGCGAAGATCAACATCTTTCTGAAATGATACGAATAGAAGACTGAGTCGATGTTGCCGGTGAGTGGCCGCGATGTAGAGGGTGAGGATGGGTACAGAGTCTGGAATGGAACCTTTGCCTCGCAGCACGCGTTTTGACTAATCTTCGACGAATCATACACCCAGACCTGTAAAAGATAAGAAGGAGAAGGTCATACATACACCTGATAAATGTGTGTCCAAGTGAAATAGAGAAACTGCAGAAACGCTTAGGTATGGCACACGTTGTCGAGTGATTTCGCAGTTTCACCTGCACACCCACGCGTTTATCCATGAACTTAATGAACCATACATGTCTTTGCCTTCCCAACCAGTCTTTTCTTATTTGCTGACGCCGGAGGGAAGAAAGAGTGAGAAGGCCTACTGTACCCGTCACAGCCATGCAATAATTGGTTCAATACGTTTTTACGTTTTACCTCAGGTGGTGGCTGCAGCTCGGTTGAGCTCATCATACAGAGTGGATCACTGTGCATCTGTGTATGTCTGTTAACCAGGGTGTCGAAAATCGTAACCGCTGAACGTAGAGACTTGTAATCTTGCAAGCGGAGATCTACTGATTATCTTTTATCACAAACCAAACACTAAGCTAGCTGAGCCTCACTGCCCATGGGTGACTTGTTCGCCTAAGCTGGGTCTTGTAAAACGTTATCATAGTGCTTGTCGGCTCGCGGCCGCTGGCGTCATCTGGCGAACAGGTTTAAACTCTAGTTTAAACCGCGTTGTACGCTTTTGACAAGGGTATACCTCTGTTTGGCGCGTTTTCGGGGGTAAAACCTTATATTCATGACTAAAAAATTGAAAAGTTTAGTCGTGGATCGGTCATCAGTGCGACAGATGCGGTGTAATAGATGGACGGGAGGACAGAAGGGCCGAATTGCGACGGCATTTGCGGTGTCTAACGACGCGCGCTAAAAACTGTAAGTCGATGTCTTCCGATGTTCTTCTCTTCAGGACCATGCATGTTACGATCTTTTTTTTACTAAGTCGCATTTGTAACTGACCCATTCGCCCTTGAAGAAGTAGATCCTGCTGTCGCGGTTATCGAACAAGGCGGCGTCCACGTAGTCCGGTATGACGTCACTTCCCCCAGGCTTGGGGCCGAAGTCTGCAGAGATCTTGCGCGGGAACCCGTCTACCACTTTGTCAGCGACGTCGTCGTACTTGTAGTACGAATCGCCTTCAAGGAACACAATACATCAAACGACTCACAAAACCTCAGTTACGTGTACGTGTTGAAGCTAATTCCTAGGCCTACTCAGCCTTTCACCCTTTCGGCGTCGGCAAGTAAGGGCTAGCTTATGGCTAAAAAGCACAAGCAGTAGGGCCCGTGTGGTTCATTCCGTTCGTGGATAAACGGGCGGATGTGCAGGTAAGACTGTTAAATCCCTTGACAACGCGTGCCATACCTGAGCGCTTCTGCAGTGGGGATTACTCTAGGCGCTATATCAAGTGTATGATGACCTTAACCTTTTAGCTAATATATGTGACAGCGTAATTTACATCTTATGCTGCAGCGTCTGAATCCAATATAAAGTTTTTGTCAGTTTTTCCGCAATCTTGATGACAAGTCATCTTAAGATAAAATTTTAAGATTAACAATATATGCATTTTTATTTTTTTAATAAACACTAGGCCTACTGCAGTTGTGAAAGAAAGTGTGGCTAATACGACAAAGATTACTTTGAAACAAAACAAGTGTGAACAGTAACGTAGTAATGGCAGCGTCGAAGTGTCGCCATCTGACGAATGAGAAAGGACAGTCATTTGCGTTACAGACAGACAAACTGACTGACAAACGCTACGGAATCATCGCTCGCAATAGTCTGCGTTTCATACATTCGATGCGGCCTAAAAAAGTTGCAACATCCGTATGGCCGTCCGTTTCTCCTACAGAACTTCATACGTAACCAGCGCTTGAGTAGACGACTCTACGCACTGGAGACGGTCACAGATTGGTATCAATGGTATGTGGGCGGTAGCTCAGGGCTAATGCATGTAATAGGTTATAGCGCACGCCATAGCAGACCAACACCTTATCATATTTATCGGAATGAGCGTGTAGATGACTAATAGCTACTAGGAAAAAATTCGTCGAAATATGCGGGCAAATTCACCACTTCGGGCGGGACGGAGGCATCAAGTGATCGAGAGTGGGGTGTCAGCTTTCTTCTTCCTCAAATGGACTTGGCTATGCCCCTCTCTCAGAAACTTTTTTAAACTTTATCCTCGCAAGAAGTGCATTTTTGTGCGTTTTGAGTTTAATATACAGCAGTAAACATATTTAAACCTGTTTTGCAAAATTATTCAGGATGCTACCTACCAAATCTTGAAAAAATCGGGTGGGTTTTGTAGAATATGACAACAACATTTTGGCTTATTTTTTCATGCACAGATTCAACAAAATAATATTTCAAACTGTTGACTGTTGGGAAAAAGCAACTATTAACCTTTTAATGCTTCACACGTTCTGCGTGTGCTCCTTTGTATTCTATAGGCATACTGCTGTACTTACAACTATCATCATCGACCAGATAAAAACACCATCCCTGTATATGTATCAAAAAGTGACATAAGTTAAAAACAAGAAAATACGCAGAATTCAAATATACAGCAAAGAAATAAAGAAATAATGGCTTTTTGTTCTTCACATTTCGGGAGCGTTGGCGGCCCTGCTGATCAAATACCGGAGGGGTATGCCCCGCCCCACTCCCGGCTGCTTGCTCACCCGGAGTTTACGCCCATGTAATATATGACGTCACGGCCATCCCAGCAGCCGCAGCCCGGTAGATAAGCATCTTGCAATTCCAGCAGTCAAGGACGCGCGTCCGATCATTAATTTTTATTAGCGTTTTATCGCACAAAAAATAGTGTGCTCGGGGGTGAAAGACGGCAGAGGTCACGGACATGTGCGTGGGTGATCGCAGAGCGACATCAGCAATTTGTCACGGCCAGCGGTCCACGAAGATCGCAACAACGAAAGCGAGGACGGGACTAACAGACTCGAGAGGAGTTTTAAATCATGGTTGAGATTGGATTACTGCAATGCTGTCCTTGCAAGCCTTCCGACTTCAACGTTGGCGCCGTTCCAGAGAGTGCTGCATGCTGCAGCTCGTTTGGTCCTGAATCTCCGGCCACGTGATCGTGTGTCGTCGGCTTTGAGGGAGCTGCATTGGCTCCTAGTCACACAACGAGTCGACTACAAGCTGTGCTTGTTAGTCCACAAGTCATCACGTGGTCAAGCGCAGGAGTACATCAGCAACGTGTTGAAGCCGGCTGCTACGTTCGACCCGTCATTGACTACGTTGCGCGCGGCAGCAAACAGGAACTACGTCGTCCCCCGCACCAACCGTCGGTTCGGTGACAGAACATTTTCTGTCGCTGCTCCCAAAGCCTGGAACAGTCTACCCACAGACCTCAAGACTGCTACCTGTTCAACGGACGCTTTCAAACGTCGCTTGAAGACCTGGCTTTTCAAA
>Ga0126335_1001797_pt1 | contig 12366 bp, 4 predicted proteins | sample OlaspJWI45metaG_FD_108409 | JGI IMG/M metagenome (GOLD analysis project Ga0126335, IMG submission 108409) | Marine gutless worms symbiont microbial communities from Oahu, Hawaii - Olavius sp. 1 OAHU.JWI-45 metaG | ecosystem: Host-associated > Annelida > Digestive system > Unclassified | place...
GGACAAGGGAGGGGAGGCCCCCCAATTCACATTCCTGGCTACGCCGCTGGTGACAGCTACGGTGAAAGCAGCGTTTACCTGGCAGACGTCGTCAACACAGATGTCATTAGACATAGCGTCACAAGGCGTGCCGTCGATGACCTTCAACGCACTGCGGTACAACTGTTGTCCTTCCACTCGACAGTGCAACTCACATACACCACTGCCCTCTGCATATAACACATCTGGCTGTATGATACCTTCCATATCCCAAAATACCATGGTTTGACCGTGGTCGAAACATGGCTCAGTCATGGTATTTTGGTATCCGGATATCATATAGCCGAGATTTTTTATACTTTATGCACATTACTAGGCCTACATGACTATTCAAACACAACTATTGCAGTACTTTGTGACTGTTCTTTACTTCTGCTTGTGTCTTATGTTACAGTGTTTTAATGTGTGCACACGCCGACAGCTGTATCACGGTGCACCACGTACGGACAACTACCATAGTGGAACCATGGTTCGACCACGGTGTTCTGGGGTCTAAAAAGTATGATATAGTCAGACATCCGACAGCACACACGCGTAGTACGGACATCTTTAAACTGTGGCCGTTTTTTTTATCAAATACATAATGTGAAAAACTGAAGATATACTCGATCCTCTTTGCAACGTTTTAAAAGTTAATACTACACAATGGGGGTAAGCAGATGATACACAATAGGCCTACATTCGAGCGTTAACTACACAGTATACAGTACCTGGGTGGTACGGCTGCCATGTATACAACGTTCCATTGACGGGGATACCGTCGAAGTGATCACGGCATTGTACTAGTCGGAAGTCGTTATCTTCTCGGGCCGGGCAAGCCTGTCCACATACGCCGCATACACGATATCATATGCCACGACAAGATATCAGTGCAGTAAGTTACATAGTCTTGTACATGCTAACAACAGAGTCTTCAACATGTAATATGACTGGACCGAGACTGGTATAGCCAAATATATTCAATAATAATTGCCGAATAAGGAAAAAATGACAACTAGTCAGCGCATAGTCTACTGCAGAAAGCATAACGTGGTTTGTTAAAATATTATCCAAGCAAGAACAGGCCCCAAGAGACCGACATGATACCAGAGTGTAAGAAAATAAGGCCTGGGTGTCCATATTTCCGTCAGAATTTGGAGATGGGCAGAAAGAACAAAGCACGGATGGAGTCGAGCATGCACGCGTCAAAATCGCTTCATGAACGCGCCAGCCAGGTGCGCGTTAATCGCGTCATGCGCCAACAACTGTACAGTGAATGTACTACTGATAATGTTCGTGCTAAACGAACTGTAACAAGTGCGATCAGTGCTGCAACGCATTCTGTTAACAATCATTAAAGTTTCGGAAGTTAAAGAAACTTACTTGAATATTGCAAGATACGAATTTCTTCGTTGGCCCAACGCACTGTGCATCACCGTCGTCGCTGCAAACGTAAAGCATTCATTCCAGTCAACAGTGGCACTGCAAACGCGTCATCAAGTCTGCAGCCTATCCAGATTTCTGTTTCTGAGAACACTGGCAGAATGGCACGTTTCAGGGCCTAGAACGGAAGCACAGTCGCAGACGCAGAGACGGCACTGGCCGAACGATATATGCCTCTTTCATCTACCGAAGACAGAGACAGCCTTGTGGCTAAAGGCTATCTCCTTGATCATTTCATTTTGGGCGCGCGTCTAATGTGCTAGACACGACGCCGCTATTGCTATCGCAATTCCGCCTGTCTGTCTGTCCGTCTGTCACACTAGTTAGTCCAAAACAATGAGAGCAGAGTGGGCCTAAAAAGTGAGAACCCCTCTCTTTTTGGCTCTAACTTTGTTAAACTTTAACCGATTTTCAGAATCTTTTCACCATTGGAAAGAGCATAAAATTTCCAATATGTGGGCACAACATATCTCACCACACTTTAAGTATGTTGCTGCACTACCTTGTGAAGTTTGACATCGAAACGTTTCATGACTACGAAAGTGACACTTAATATCGTATAAATAGGCCTATACAGCATATTTGACAAAAATAAAATTTTTCATGCCGTATGGCTGAATAAATGTAGATACTGTCACACAGTTGCTCAAAGTGTCCAACGTTTGCCTGTACACATACTTAAAGACGCCAATGACGCCACGCGTAAATGCAGCGTAAATGATGCTATCGTCAGCGTCACGCCATATAGGCCTACAACATGCAGTAACAGTTCATTGATGTTACATAACATGACTGACGAATTTTCTACCGGATGATCTCGTAGCAGACAAATTGAGGTCGGAGCGGTTTGCTGGCCACAGATCTGGTCAAATAAATGAGGGCATTCCCATGATTCTCCTCTTAAGAAGTCGTACATTGCCGTATGTTCGGTGTGCAAGGGACTGCTGTCAACATACTCAGGCCTATTTAGATAAAAATGTTTGCTATTTCCAAGAATAGCTAACAGAACCAGAAAATGAGATAATAGCTAAGTCAATAATAAGTATTTAAGCTAGCTTAGTTGTATTTTATGCATGTGAAATCATTACATGTTGTTTGCACTTTCTTGCTGACTTGGGGCCAATTTGAACTTTTAAGTAATAACACAAGGTAGTGCAGCAGCATATTTGAGGTGATGGTGCGAAGTATGTGTGATTCTGGTTGCATTTTTTTAAACCTTTTAGCAATGAAAGAATTTTGAAAATCGACTAAGATTTGACAAAATTAGAGGCAAAAAAGAGAGGGGTTCTAACTTTTTATGGCCCACTCTGTATTTTATTTTTAGAGTACATGCACAGTGCATTATTGTCATATTAATGAAAATCAACTGTAGTGTTAGCGAGACGCGTTGGAATGTATTGCAATTTACGCTTAACGAGCAAAGCAAACATCTGGCTGCGCTGCGGTACGTAAAGCGGCTTGTCTGATACCTGATGCGCTTGCAAATGCGTTGCTGGTGCTGAATGCCACCCCCACAAGTCCGCGAACAATCACTGAGTTCACCCCACTCTCCCCACTCGTCCTCTGCCGCTTCCACTGCTCTACGACGCCGATCCACCAACGCGCCGCCAAACACTGCCTGCGCGTACAGACGCAAAACTCATATCGACTGCAGAGGACTGCAGCACGAAATACGAATAGCCTAGACTACAATAACCAGCGTAACCAATGCGAGTTAAACATTCGTCTATCAAGGCAGAGTTTCAGGTTTTAGGGCTGATTTTCTTGACGCGAATTCCCTTCTCCTAGAAGAAAACTATTATCTTATTTTTTTGAAAATGGCATATTTTGGACATTCTGATTCATTAGTTTATAATACCTGAAAAACAGTGTATGCTTCAAATGCACTGCAGCATTCGACCTGCTAGCTCTAATGGAATGTTATCCTAATTCTTCCATGCTGATTTTAGCATTATACCACCGTTATGGAACGGATCAAAGTCAATACTTCTAGATTTTAGCACTAAAAGATGCCAATAGCCCACATATATTTTTGCCAACGTTTAGTGCAACCTCCTGCTGCTGTTAAAACGTGTATGTAAAGTAGTTGTTTGTTGTTTCAACCAGCTTAACTGTATGTCCTTTTCATGTTATTTACGTGGCAAGAATTCTTTTAGCGTGGAAAGCAATTTATGCACCAGTGGGTCACCGCATACACGGCCTTGATGTAGCACATAGACTAGAACAGACACAGATGATTTCAATCAGACATGTAAAGCAACAGGATGTGTGTAAATAACTCGTTGGTGCTTCAGACTTCTGTCCGCAGGCCTGAGTCTTCGCGAAAAGTGCTGTTCAATGCAACCGAAATTAACATCGATTCAGCTCCGCGCATACAAATCGAGTTTCACTAGATTTAAATTAATGTATGTCGTATGTACTGTGATGCTGAACTAGCTGCAATGTAGGCCCTACTAGCAATTGTGGAAAGCCGAGTGAAGGAGATACTGTCAAAGTTTATACGCAGTTTATGTGCTTGTTCATAAAGATGGAATCAAGCTCCCGACTTTTCCCCAGAACGAATTCATTCGAATCGATTTGGCATGGAACGATTCGAATCGAGGATCGCCCAACACTATTCTCTATAGTGGTCTTGTTATCGAGCAATCCGCGGCAACGGACGTAACCTACGCCGTCGACCTTACGATGAAAAAAAATCAGCAGCGTCACTGGATCACGGCGTGGCCTGTCGTCCGCATCTATTCAGCTGCAGAACATCTGTAGTTCATCTACAGTACCGTACTCTGCCTAGACAGGCCTACATGGCCTAGATGAGCCATGGACCAGCAGCAGACGGCGACCGCCTGCATTGCGGGGCCTAGTTAGAGTGGTTGAGTGGGACGGACATGTGCGTACGCGAATAGAATAAATGATAAATCAGTTAGACGCTGCCGACCCCGGGAGCAATTATGTGGTCCGACGAATTTAGCAAGAGATGCGTATAGGTAGGTGGGTGGTCGGAGGTCGCCAGGGTGGAACCGCAGAGATAGTGGTACTACTCGTAGGCTCTATATATAGGCATAGTGGTGGACGGGTGGTGAAGCCGTCTAAACGCTGATGGCGACTACACCTTAGCCTATTCCAAGAGCAGGCCTACTGATAAAAAGTCATCTTTTGTTTTAGCAAATGTTAGTTATGGTACAACGTGACTCAACTTCAAAGACTGGAACAATCATCAACGGCAAAACGTTAAGGACAGAACGAAACCAGAAACACTGGTTAAACTTTGTCAAAAAGAACTGAGGACGTCACAAAGGTCAAAATCACTATGTCGTGGCCGAGCTTGCTGAGCGACCTCCTAGCAATCCATAAGCAATTAAGTTTATCAACTGTTGGGTCCTACACTGATCTCGAGAAATTTGACCGATTCGTCATGTAGATTTTACAGAGGGCAAAAAAGTTCAAAATTGCGACGCTATTCCGACCGGCGTCGCCTTTGCGACATTTCTGTCAAACTGCAGCCATTTTTAAAGGAAATCTAAAACAAACTTGACAGCTGTACTATGCAGTTCTCAAATTTCTTTCAGTATTACAGTATACTGTGAATGCGAAATACACTTGTGGACGAACTTATGAACCTACGATAAAAATATTAGTATGAAAACGCACAGGCAAATCGTACGAAACTTGAGTACTTGACTCCGTAAATGCATCGCACTTGTAAGCTGCAGCCTAATCATCAGATTAGCATAGTCTACTTTAGCCGCGGGCAATTGGGCGTCACCTGATAACTTAATAAGTAGTGGTCACAGCAAGTGATGCATGCATCCACGGGAGACCACCCTGGCGATGCAGTACCGCAACTTATCGCGACCGCATGCTGGCCTGGACACGATTGAAGTTCATCAGGACTGTGTCTGGAGGGAAGGACGGAAAGTTGTGAACAAGAGATATGGCCGTCGCCGCCGCCGCCGCCGCTACCACAACCGACCTGCAGGGGAAAACGTGCCAGACATCTGGAAACAATTTCTATACAGGTCGGCAGAAAACACAGCAAATTGCAAACCGACTGATCGAATTCCGCACAACACTTGCTGCTTGTTAGAAAAAAATATATCATGCACACGACGGACTGCAGGCAGCTTTTCAACTACAGAAGTTCTGCAAATGTGCGTCAAGACAAGTAAGCAGAAGAGAAACACTCTTTTAGACAGTGATTACACAGTGAAAATATTTCCGATATGGAACTGTCAGGCGTTCTCTAACTTTGCTGCTTGCAAGGATTTGCAAAATTTCTTGTTACTGTTCTTTTTAACGAACAAAGTTCGTGTGAATAGGCTGCAGAGAACACAAGCTATTGGCAGACAGCTTCTGTACTCAAAGTAAGCTATTCGCATCGTCATAATCATTGGAACCCAGTGCAAGTTTTCCACGGTGCCGTGCGCCGTCGATTTCGAGTTCCAGTCCAACAATGCAGAGTAGCTAAGAAGCCGATGCAGTGACTAAGCTCGTAGACATAATCGTGCGTGTCTAACTGTGTATGTTTGTCTGGCGAAGCTGTATGCCTGGCTACACTGTGACTTTGTACGTAGGCCTACTGTATAGACGCATAGTACACTGAGTACAGTATACTAAACTGCGATAGCGAAACATTTGCTTATTTACTACCTCTACCTGTGAAACAGTAATACGTTTGGTCGAGACGCCTTGAGGCTGTCTCAGTCTGTCTGTATTTTTGAACGCCTTAACATAGAAACTTCATTTTCGGTAAGCAGGTAATCGCAATATATGCACTTTTTCAGAATATCTCAGTCAAGTTCGTGTTTCAAGTTCACTGAGTCAAGGTTGAGGTAACGGTAGCAATAAATGCCCAGGTCCGACTCATGTAGTCCTATGCTATACGTCTTATTGCAGTGCAGTTTGCATGTTGTAATGCGAGATGTCGGTGGCGAGGCCTGGGGCCTATAGGAACAGCAGAAGAAAGCGTCTGGTAAACCTATCGCCTTACATTCACCGTTCAGACGGGCACTGACTGACTGCCTATTCCAGTCTCTGATGAAATAACTGACTGACTGCTGCTGCTGACGCGACGCAAGATGACCCGACCAGATGGACCGTCGACCGCATATGTCAGCACAACTACTGATCTACAGGCCTGCAGACAGATCCCACTGCAAAACGATGACCTCCACGGCCCACCACGCTCGCTTTCATCCACGACTACCCGGCTTCATCGGACAGATATTACTGCACTACACTGACGCAGCCCCTGCAGGAATAACAAGTGGCTAAAGTAATTTGTCGAAGGCCGCATCGAATCCGTGGGGGATATCAAGATCCCAGTAACCCCCAAGAATCTTCACCCCAAACAGTATGCACTAATGCTACGAAGAAAACAATCATTTCCATGTCCCCATTCATTCGTCTTCGAGACAGGGGCTAAACCACCTAAAAGAACGTCGATCTTTATCGACATTTGACAGCAATAGCAGTGACAAACTTACCGGCAATAGAAGCAGTAGCAGAAGCGTCCCAGACACGTCAGACGTCATCTGTTATCGACAGACCGTACTTACAGAATGTGTCATAAAGCATAAATAATTCTACAGTAAAGGCCCATTCACGCACAGGATGACGTCGCCAGAGACATCGGACGACATCGTGTATAGCGGTGTGAACGCCTCCATTGAAATAAACGTACTTCCACGGTGACGGACGACGTCGTCCAACAGCGGACGATGTCGTCCTGTGTGTGAATGGGCCCTAACTGGCACGAAGTGCCACTTAGGTCCCCTTCACACAAGTGTATTATTCACTATTGAATTTTATTATTAGTCTATTATACCGATAATAAGCTTGAGCTTAGTTACTATTTCTACCTGAACTGCAATACTGCTCTTATTAGACTACAGATTGCGCGATTAACTGACCGACAGAGTGAAGAATCACGCACTGCATTCATCAATCAATCATTTTTATTCGCTCGTAAAATACAAATATGTTTTACATGACAGTACACGAGCTGGACAGCAAGGCTATTAAGCTCTTACAGCTGCCCAAGACACAAAATATAAATCATGAAAAATGAATACATGGTATACAAAAATACAATAAAAACGACAAAGTAAAACCATAGCTGTTGCTATACGAGTAACTGAGGTATAAACTAGAAACAATGAAGATAATCCGAGAGCCAATTACCCAAGAAATTAAATCAAGACGAAAGTAGGTCTATCCGCAAAGTCGGCGCAACTGTAAATTATTTACGACAAATAAAACTCGCATTTAATTCACACGTAGGCATACTTACCGCGGGCTTTGAAGCAGTAGCAGCACTGTCGACAAGAGATTAGTTGAGCAGCCGCACGTAGCCTGTTTAATCCACACAGGTTCAGCCGTTCAGCGACTGCAAGATCCTGAGCTCCGTAAAGCCAGTCTGCTAGAGTACAAACGGACTGAAGCGCATCCGTTCTCGTACGCTCACGGCCGGACTGCGTAGTGCTGATGCTACCCTCGGCTACCTATGTACAAGGCACTTTCTGATCCGCTGATAAGCCGCATTTCTTATCAGACGCGGCTACTGCTAAATCTAGGCTATCTTACGCACGTTCTCATACAAAAATTCTACCAATTCGCAGTTATTTTGGGATGCTGTACTTGAAAATGTCAAAATGCTTTAATGGAAAGGACTGTTCAAGACTTCACAGTTCAACATGGATACTTTGCTGTATCGTCCTACATGACGTTTTAGTCATTTGTTAATTTTTTTCTGACCAATTATGGGAAAATATCTGTTATTGGCAGTTGGCAACGAAACCCATTCACCAGGCATATTTCTGAAATTTTAAAAATAGCAAAATAACTTATTTTGAAAAATCATTTGCCACCGCCGGCTCTAGAACCACCTTGCGAAACAAGCTCGTGGGCCTGCTTGGTGATAAAAGGGATAGAAAAAGAAGCGATAAGTTGAAAAAGAACGGAGCTCAAAAACCTGTTTCTGCCGCTGTCCATGCTGCTATAGGCCTACGGCGTATTATTCAGAACTCGCCATGACATCGAGTTCCGTGAATTCGATCTGACGCGATGACGCATACGTGAAGAATGGTCACAGCTGTGTAACTTGTAAGCTTCCCAAGTTCCCACCAGCTGTTATGAGCGTCTACTAGTCAGTAGTCATAGCTAGCAGGTGCCCCTATAACTTGTGCGGGAATTAACATCGTCGCTGCGGGAGACATTGTCGGCAGTTCAAAAGTGAGTGAGATAAGGCATAACGCCGCACCCGCTTTCGTTTCCTCATATATACAACATTGTTAAACAAGTTGCCAGGACGCAACTTGAGTACAGCAACAGGAGTCTGGACAATGATCATCTCATTCTGCCGCATCGAGTCACACACAGAGAGAATCGCAGACGGAAAAGGTTGACCGATATACCGGGTGTGGCTCTTCCATCTATACGCTTAGAGAACAGACTGAAAATAAGAACGAAAATTTAGCGAACAGTGCTACAACAGTAGGCTACAATTAAGTCACATGTGTGTAAACTTACTTCTGTTTGCTATTCTTTCAAATGCTGAGAGTACGAAAGGCTCTTTAGGCCTATATTTTTAAATTTCGTAAAATTGTCCCTATTCAGCACAATACCTGCCTGGAACCAATATTCGGTTGAATTTGATAATATCAAGCTGTGTACCTGCAGTTACCTGTAGGATAAGAATAGGTAGTGCAGTTAGCCGACTATGCGAGCTTACATCAACGTGTAGGCCTACTTCAGTTCACACACTAGTAGGCTTCTTGTCTTGTCTTGGACTGCGCCGTCGGAACGACGGATCGCTTCTTGTCATCGGTGAGTCCGTTCATGTAGTATAGGCTACTACTTGAAGCACAAACGTTCTTTTAAACTGGTGAAACAGACAGCAGTAGGCCGATCATCTGAGAGGCTACCATGTAGAACCAGTTTGAAAACACTGCAAACCAGCATAAAAACACAACCTTCCACCAATAACAACAAGTACATTTATGGGCAAAAACACAACTACAAAGCATAAGGAACTCAAATTTTGATGCTATTATTAAGCTGCATCCTAATGCGACCAATGATCTCACAGCGCGGCGCGGCGTGGCATGTCAGTCTGTCACATGGATGCACTATGCAAAAATGGCTGAACGGATCCGGGTCCTCTTCAGAGTGGAGACTTGGGCACCCAAGGTACATTTTATTAGATGAGGGTCCCGAACTCCCGGTCCCCTATGACAAGGTGGATGAGTGGGGAAAATGTTCCCCATTGTAAAGTATTGTTATTAAGCAGTTGTAAACTCAAGTACGATAAAGAATAGATGCAGTAGAGCTGGGTTGATATATCAAAATATTGCCGATATAACGCAGATATTGATATTATCGGCATCATATCGATGTCAGAATTATATCTATCGTTTTTTATATCGTATCGGTGGCTGCTAAAATATTTGTAATTTTCAATATTTTCACGACTGTTTGATGAGAAACATAAGTAGGCCTATATGAGTAAAACCGAGTATTTCATTTGGCAATGTGATACATCTACTGGTCCAAACCGTAAGTTGACGATTCGGTTTGACACTCTGTCGATTGACTTCATAGTAGTTAATGTGAAAATGACAGAATTGCCCATTACTACAAAAATACTAAGACTGAGAATTCCACAGCCTGGACGTAGTAGATTATAGTGACGACGTCGTCTGGTGTCCGGAGTGAAAGGCCAAAAAATTAGGCACTATTTCAACGTCAAGTATGAGTAGGCCAAAGAGTGCTGCAGTATTGATATCGCCAATATTTGTGGCTCAGAAATATCGACATCGGCAAAGGCAATATCGACCCAGCTCTAAGATGCAGTACATTCATTAATTCCAACTGACCAATTTTTCTATTTTTCTTCTGAGTTAGGTCACCCAAAGAGTCTCAAACAGGAATGCCTAGAGAGTTTCTGGCAGGCTGTATACTCTTTCCGATAACCCAAACAACAAAACACTGAAGTGTCTCTACTGTATTACATAACGGTATATAAAACTCTCAGACTAAATACATGCTAGACAGGCAGAGATGCATAACACACAATTTCTGAGAGTTTGCCATGGTAGCACCATTATCGAAGGCAAGCTGCAACATTCAGCAAACAGAATGCCCTATGTGTGAGTAAGTGAGTAGAGGCTTAATATCCCACTTGACGCATTATAGGCCATTTCACGCTGATTTTTACAGGCCAGATGACCCAACCAACAGTGAAGGAAGCCAGCTGGTTGTGGAGATTAGGCTTCAATTCCACCATGTTACAATGAATAAACAAAATTGAAACTGATAAGGACTTGAAGCATGCTCAACTGATACCACCACAGAAAGACTGACAACTGCTACAATCATGTCCAATATTAACACACCAATGCAACAATCATACTGAATGCACACACAGTGGAATAACATTAAATAATAATATTAATAATAAAGTCGAGATCAGAACTTTGTAACCTATCATTTCAGATACAATGTAAAGTAAAATAAAGCTTTGCGAATGAAATGAACTGAACTACACTGAAGTACTGTACATGTAATTTACACTATTTTTTACTGTTATTATTACTACCGCAAGACAAAAGCATGCAGTAGCTAGGCCACCAATGTTCATTTACGATATGTTTATGTTTGAAATATATAAATTTAGTAAAATAAAAGCCAGTATTTAACTGCAAACTGAAACTTCTCTTCTTCTGTACTGTGCGCAGATTTTTGCAATGTGAAAACAGAGCCAATGTTTTGATATTTCTAGAATAAAACTTACAGACTAGAACATTAAATAAGTAATCAAATAAGTTTGATGACACAGATAACTCGAAATGATTGGTGTCTATCACATAACAACATGTAACTATAGCGAGTGGGCAGTTAATAGCACTTCAATACAGCAGAAGCCGTTCAGAACTGGAAACGTAAAAGCTAGAACACAATGCAACATTTCACTAATATAAACAACGACAAACAGTAACACACATACACACATATAGGAAATGAAATAATAATTAAGCCAAGTGTAAAACAAAAGCTATGAAGCTTCAGCAGTAATAAATTAACTTTTCTACCAAAGTCACTGACATTGCACATTACAAAATTATCTTTTGTCGGATAAGTAAAAATATTTTTTTACAGCAAATATCGAGTTAAGATGCAGAAGTAAACATATGTAAATGCAAGTATGTAAGTAAGAGAATTATCCACAGAGACTAATAAAACAACTAAGTGCTGATTTAAAGCAGAGGTAGCCAATATAAGATCTACCGATAACCTCAAGCTGTGCCAACCCAATGAGAGTCAATGTTGAGTTTAACGGAATGATGTTAGTATATGCATCCAAAAACTTGCCACAGCCAGAGGACAATAGCATTCATGACAAACAATGCACTTTGACAACAAAAGCTGAGTTGGAACTTCATTTCATCATCAATAAGCAAAGTCACTGACACTGCACATTACAAAATTATCTTTTGTTGGATAAGTAAAAATATTTTTTACAGCAAATATCGAGGAAGATGCATTCGACTGTTAGACGTCACTGACAAATGGTTCACAGAGTTTATATTACCTATGTCAGTTTAAAAACTGACATGGGTAATGACCTCGTTAACATCTGCTTTTCCATTCATTTCATTTCCAGTTATACAATTTATTACTCTACACAGACATGAACACAAACTGTCACAATCTCAGACTATGTCACTTAACATAATACGCACATCGGTAGTCGGTACAACTGGTGAAAACAAGACAAAATTAGTCCATGAAACGACGTGCCATACTGTAAAACACGAGTCATCAATGATGAAGGAAAAATGCAGTAGTGTTTATCAGTGGCTTGAGAACATGGCTTTGCACTGGTGTCGCACCCGTTCATCTTGCTCC
>Ga0126335_1001798_pt1 | contig 12362 bp, 3 predicted proteins | sample OlaspJWI45metaG_FD_108409 | JGI IMG/M metagenome (GOLD analysis project Ga0126335, IMG submission 108409) | Marine gutless worms symbiont microbial communities from Oahu, Hawaii - Olavius sp. 1 OAHU.JWI-45 metaG | ecosystem: Host-associated > Annelida > Digestive system > Unclassified | place...
TATATATATATATATATATATATACCGTACTTTATATAGGTTAACGTCCCTTTTCAGAGAAACGCTCATGTACGACGCTGGATGATGCAGTGTGAGATATTTTGTGGTCATTTATTACGGATGTGGCCCGGTCAGCTGCTGCTTGGATCGGTCTATTGGGAGCTATGGATTCAGAGACTTGCAGAATGCAGTCGTTTTACTGTCATTCCTGACTGATGGAAAACCGCCGTTAGGCCTGTAAGCGACCTGCCTAGCTTCTCCGACTCGGTTAAGAACCTTTTCGGTTCAAAGTCGACCCGAACCGAAAAATGCTGTTCCGGCGACTAGTCGGCCGTGTGTTACTGTGCATGCAAATTATTTTAGGCTTGCGGGTAAATAATACAAAAGCTTTCAAAATCAACAATGAGTCACTGAAAGCAAATGCATGACATTACAGTCAGTACAATATTAACTACCATAGCAATTAAATCAATGCAGTCAGAACGGAAAATATAGGCTTAAAGTTTGTAGTGTACACTGTAGGCCTACCTAACAGTAACTGAGTAACAATGTATAGGAGCCTACTACAACTGCAAGAAAAAAACTTTGTGTAGAGGCCTATGCACGAAAGATAGACGAGTATGCCTGCGGTGCTATTTACACTATTCTACAGCGTGTCGAATTCCTACTGTTTCAGTTTATTAGATTACGGTTCGGAAATTTTCCGGTTCGATATTTTTCGATTCTGGTTCCGGTTTGCAGATCCGACTGTTGCTAAATCTACTGTGCTGGCGCATTGGCAACTCATCTCCTCTGCACGTGCGATGCATTGATCCGCGGCAGATTAAATACATTGAGCTGACAGACCACCCACGTTAGCCTCTTGATCAGCGTTGACAGCATGACAGACTAATCTACCAATCGTCTTTGCTGAAGCACTGATTATCATAGAGCATAATCTGTTACGCAGATGTCTTCTATATCATATTTACTAACGAACAAAGTCATTAGTCACTGCCACCATGCACTCACTGCACTTGTCTTTGCTTGTCTTCATTTTCTTCAGTCACGTTTTCTAAGCTTTTGCTTTTTTCCTTCTTAATTCCTGAATAGATATAGTGTATAGGCCGCTGAAAATGCTACACCACATCACACGATCTTCAGTTATTTTCTCTATTTCTTTCTACAGTGTGTCCGGAAAAAGTAAACCACTGTATACATTTTTATAACTCCGGCAAACAACGTCGGATTTTAATCAAATTTTGCACCAACAATATGACATCCAATCGCAAACAAACCACCAAGTTTCAGTAAAATCTCTCAAGATCTGCAGTAGTTTCAGCAAGTTTAGCGAAGTCACCCCAAAACATGAAGTGTCCACTATTGTCCACTACAGACATGTGATTGACAAGGTGCAAAAGTCAAACATATTTAAAGTGTGCATTCAAAATGTTCTCCACGTGCTCGACTGCAAGCTCGAAGACGTGAACGTCACTGCCTGACTGCTTCATGGACGATCAACTGGTTGAATTTTCCCACTCTTCGATCAGACGCGACTTTAGCTGGGCGACGTCATGAATGCGGCTGTGGTACATACGCTCCTATAATGGAAACTGATATTTTTGTCATCGATATTTAAAGATTAATAACTCCAGTGTTAAGGAAAATTCAGGGGTCTTTCAGAGATTTAATCAAAATTCAGTGCACATAACTTTGTTAGGATCGTTGAGATTTGGCATTTCTATTCAATATTGTCTGTGGTTTACTTTCTTCTGGACACAGGTGTTTTCTTTCACGCGTTTTTTGGTTCACATGACTGCGCTGATGTTGCAGCTGAGTACGGCGATTACACAGAAGACGAGTTCGGGCCGAGTTGTGCGTACCTCAAACAACTCAAATTGTTGCCTCATCAGACCGAGGACATTGAACTGAAGATCATGGAACATCACAAGGATCATTTGTAAGACATCATTCACAGTTTTTCTGTGAAATTAGCTGTCGCATTTTAGCCCGCTTTGGAAACACAGAATTAACTAAAAGACCTGTTCTGACCGAGACTCTGAGACTAAGGTCACAGATTGCAAAACTATTACGGCACCAATTTGCCAAACCAGATTGCTTTGTCGCCGACACGTAACACGCTTCTAAAGTCTAGTTTTAGCAGTACGTAACGCAACGCAATGCAAAGTACCGCAACACGCAGCATCGCAACGCAATCGCAAGACTAAACGGAATTATGTATGCAACCCACAGCATGCAACAAAGCATGTTGGGGAGAGCTTGGAGCAAACTTGCGTTGCGTACCGTATTGCTGGAAACCACGCTGAAGACACATGGGCGCCACGTCGACACAACTGCCGTTAACAACACGACAATGGGCATAGTGTGCAAGAAGACGTTTAAAAACCATACCATGTCGTGTAGACTAATAAGTTCATTCTATGATTCTTTTGCTGACAGTAACGAATTACGCAGACTCAGAGAAGCTAGCCGTGCATAGGCCTATAGGCTATAGCCATGAAATGTTGTTTCTGGCATTATGATAATCTGTGTAACCTTTTTGTATAAACGTACAGTTATACTAGCATAACTATATTACAGTATACACATTTGTGTGTTTGTGATGTGTGAAAAGCGGCCAGAGTTCGGCGGTCGCTGATTTCAATCTGCTGGACACTGCACGAAAAGTTGAACTGTATGGCATCCAGATGCACTCGGCAAAGGTTGGCACTACGAGATAGGCCTACGATACGATATAGGCCTACTGTTGCTGCATCACAAGACAGTAGATAAACTTGCGAAAGTGTCGACATACACAGTGTAGGCCTATATATATATATTATTGTTTAAAAAGCTGCTGGTGTATTTCTTACATACCGGTATGCTAGGAGCAACCCTTGTCATTTAGAAGAAACTTGCAATCTTACAGGATGAGAAACCACGTTCAGCTCAAAATGTCGTACTTGGAACCTGCTGAAGAGAAATTATCTTCTTTATATATTTTAGGCCATATTGAATGTGTGAGATGCTACTATTGCGAATTTGCGATCGACGATCTATGTAGCGTGACTCGCATGAGCGTCTGTCTGCCAGTTGTCTGCATCTGTCACAGAGGCGACTGCTCTTATTCACGCCGCAGATGGCGCCATTTCGCCGCAGCCGTTACTCTATTACTGTAGCTACTTGTTTACATGTTTTTAGACGTAATTATTTATTGCACAAGTTAAACGTGCAGACGTTAACAGACAGACTTATGTATATGCAGTATATGGTTGAATGTATCCATCATACTTGTTTCTGTGCTGCTGCAGGACCACGAGGGCGTTGCACTGCAACTCTCTGTGGCTCACATGGGAGTTCTTGTCTTCCAGAATCAGACGAAAATCAACACGTTTTCGTGGGCAAAAATTCGCAAGCTGAGTTTCCGACGCAAAAAATTTCTGATCAAGTTACATCCTGAAGGCTGTGTTAGTTGTCTGTTTGCTGGTCGTTGTACTATACTTGCTTAGCCTGCTTAGTCTATAGTTTACGTAATATAGGCCTACATGTAAACTGTAAAAAAGTGTTACGTTCGATGCATGTGTACTGCTTTTCACCAATTCTAAACATTCGCGCACATAGTTGATACTGGAGATAGGACCCAGACTTCTACAGAAGGGGATTGTACAGTGAGAGTATATGTGGAAGGGATCAAAGTGCCCCACTTAGGTTAAAGAAGGCCTTCAGTGAAAGCCTTAATATAGGATCTTGTGACGAAGTCGCCAAGAAACTGAACAAAATGTCTTTTTAAATTTCATCCTCGCGCCACGTCGTTTAGACACAGCCGCGGATAGTCTGATTTCGCTGAAAATTTGCAAGGTGAGAGAGAGAGAATTTATTTTCCATATACAGTGTACATACTGAAATAATGTTAAAATAAGACATATTATGGAAGGCTGCCAGAATAGACCTACGCCCATCAATGCTGGCCACCTATGTCTAATTAATACAATATTATGTAATAGTGAAAGAAAAAAATAGAATAAACAGTACAAAAACGTACACTATAAGTTTGCTAGTGACACATATGAAGGTCCCGGAAGACTGGCAAGTGTAAAAATTGGAACCGTGAGTTGAAATGAGCCACTAGGGGGCATTCTTTTGAATTTCGTTTTGCGGTCACATCTCCTACACCGATCACAATATTTTCACAAAATTTGTTAGTTTTGTAGCAAGTTCATTTATTTGAGGAATAGCATGAAGGAAGCGAGTGAAAACTGAATGATTTTACAGCCCCTGGCGAGCGAGTTCCAGAAAGTTTTAGAGAAAGTGAGCGAGTCGAGAGCGTGCGAGCCAGCAGGTGAACGAGCGAGAACGAGCGAGTGCAAGGGAGTTCTGGCGAGCGCTAGCATGTCCTAGAGTGTGTGAGCGAGTTCTAGCGAGTTCGAGCGCAGCGCGAGGCTGCACGTGGCAATATAACTGTAATTTCCACATTTTCTAGGCGATTGATTTGTAATGAATTTGATTTGTAGACTTGTGGTGGCTGTAGGCTGTGGGGTTTTATATTTCCCTTCGTTTTCGTTATGTTTATTGCAATATTGTAATCCACAAGGAAACCACAGTTTGATTGGTCGACGTGAAAACAGTTAATCTATGGCTATCGGCGTTATGGATGTGACAGAGTTACTACAAAGATACGGTCGAGTTCTACTTCAGTTCTCGTAACTCTTGCAAGAACTTCTGGAAGCGTTGTGTTGAACACCACGCGTTCTTCCGCTGTCAGACCGTTAAGCGATGTCCTCGTAGTCGACCTCGGGTTGTCAGTCGAGGATCCTCGTTCCGGCAAGTGCACGCTGCGTTTGATGATTGATATCACATTCTGTTGCATATTTTGACTACAGTTTCTTATGCAGCTGCTGCATGCATAGAGTGAAGATGATCTAGGATTGAAGCGAGGGGTCACCGCTGGCGTTGTCGCGATGTGGGCTTTCACTCTTCTCTTGTTGTACGGCTTTGTGGCATTTCCGTTACTTTTATCTTATCAGGCGAAGCACAAATTCACTTAAACGGTCTGTAGGAGTGTTTTCAATGTCTCAGGTCTAACAAATCTGGGTTTCTAAGTTAGCAGCACTGTAACTGTTTTTCAAAGGCGGCCAGCACATATTGCACAGATTACAGGACCAGTACTCTATTGTAGAACAACAGCAACTTTAGTGGAGGGCTACAAGGTGTAAAGATCAGAAAAAAATGTGAAAACTTTAAGGGTCGATTGCACCATCGCCGTTCAGCGTTGAACTCGGATCAAATGGCCGCCGTTAACTGGTTTACGGCGATTGCGCGTTGCACCATTTTTAGATGAACTTGTTCATCCTTGAACTCAAGTTTAAACCTGAACCGCCGATTTTGAGCGATCAAGCGCTAAACTTTGCTTTCACAAAATTTACAAAATGGCGGTTCGTGTACATAATTACATGATATTTCTTGAACTTTTGAGATTGACGAACACAACCAGACGACGTGAAGTAAAAGAATAATAATAATAATAATAAACAGATTTGTATAGCGCCATAAGGTCGTAACTTCAGAGGCTCACGAAATACGATGATAGCGAGTTTCACGCACCATTCCGTCTCTTAAAGCTGACTGTTCACCATCTACTGTTGGACGTATGTCAGACAGTTCATTTGCCGTCACGGGAAATCGCTACAATTATGAATGACACTTCTATGGCGTCCTTCACGCCCTGCGGCCTGCAGGCCAGCGCTTACGCCTACCAGCCACAGCCTGCGACGTCTGATTTTTACACTTTGACGATCAGGTCCTAATATTGCGATTATTTTAGGTAATAAATGAAATACTAAGTCGATATTTTTTACCAAATGTGTTACCAGTATCTAGCAAAATGACGTTAAAGTGGTTATTTCACACTTACTACACACATGATGACGTGGCCATGACGCATAGGAGCATGTTGAAATTAAAACACGCATGAGCAACGAAATCTGTTCGAAAGTAGGTAGCGTAGCATGTGAATTCATCGGCTTACTTCCTTGTTTATTTGCTTCCATGTGTGTAGGCCTAATCAACAGACGTGTTCGTTCAGCCAATAGTAGTTCGTGAAATTAGGTGACCTACATAGGTCACGGGTTAAACTCAAGTTCAGTAGAAGTCGTTAATAAATTCGGGGTGCAACACAAATTCGTTGAACTTGAAGTTGAACTCGTTCTAGCAGTTGAACGAGTTCAGTTGATCCCAAGTTTGAACCGCGACGATGCAATCGGCCCTAAGGGACGTTCACCCCATGTCACCGTTGGTAACGATGCCACTGCCAAAAAGACTGCACGTCTGTTTGTGCTGCATTTTGCTGCAAGCTTGTCACTCTACTTTTCATCTAAGATGCTGTAAATGATACAACGTTGCTGATTTGCTGATTTGTCGTCTGTAGTTACACCGGTCGGACCCAGAAACAACTTCTGGAGTACGTGCGAGAAAACTGTGTAAAGCGGCCAGACTTCCATAGGTTCTCTTATTGCTCGTGTTCTGCTTTGTTAATAAGATGTGCTAACTGATGTGTCTAACTCTGGAACACGGTGGTGTGTGAACTATCTGGCACTATAGGCCGACTGAACAAGGTCTCAGGACTATTGTGATAGACTGATAGTTTCGATAATTTGTCTTTCAATTATATTATTGATGTTTTTCACGAAATTTTAACCTAGATAGCATAATGTGAAGTATTATGCATTATGTCCTGTACTGAAATTGTAGCAAAGTATTAGGTGAGATTTTGAAAATAAAAATTTATGGTGTGTTAATAATTAAGATGAGTGTAAATGTTTGCAGGTCAACAAGTCAGACTCGAGTATCAGCAAGTCAAACAACGACGCCGCGCACCTGCACGATGAGCTCACGTGACTTACGAGCTGCCCGTGCTGCACGCTCTGCTCGCTCAACTTCACCTGCTAAACCTCGCTCCTCGACGCTCAAGAACGGCACACAGGCACCGCCGCTACAGACTCGCTCCTTGCAGGCATTCCAGATGTCCACAGACGACCTGAAAAGCGAACGGACAGATCGGGAAGAGCGCCAGCACACCCTACCATCGGTCAACCGCAAAAAGTCGCCACAGGCTTCCGCAGAGTCGCGAAAAAGCGCCGTCGACGACTTTCATTATGAATATGACTACACTCGGCAGGGTTCCGTTAAAATAGAAACTGTCACCCCTGACGACGCCATTAACGAAGACTTTGAAAGGTATCGGCGTGACAATCTTTCGCAAGATTCATATCGGATCTCGGACAGTCGAGATTCGTCTGTTGATCGACTTGAAATGCGGCCGAAATCGGCAGACATCGAGGCAGAATTTATCGGCGCAGAACCGCTGGATGAGGCTCAACTGATACAAAAGCTGGAACATGAACAGCAGCTGCAGGAGAGTCGAAACATGGAAGAAGAGAATGACGACGACTTAAGCAAACTTCCGCAGAATGGCGACATACTCAGGAACGATGAAGAACCCGCAATCAATGAAGAAGTTCACATCATCCAAGCTGAATGGGATTTGCCAGAAAGTTGTCTGCAGACTGAGGTGGAGAAAGTCATTAGCATTGAGACGACAAGGATCGTGGAGACCATCGAAACGACTCGCGTTACTCCAGTGACAGAAACATATCTGCGACAGAAAAGACTGTCGAGAGAAAACGCCGTCAGAGTCGTTGACGAAGATGTAAGTAGTTCTGCTGCGGAAACTGAAAAGTGTGCTGATGACGTTGTCGACGTGCCTGGCCCGGAGTTTGCTGTGCCAGTGAGCATGAGTATTGACCAGGATGAAATGGAAATGTTTAGTGAAGAAAAGGTTAGATCGTTCATTGCTTCATTAATTGATGATGCCGTAAAAAAGACTGCTGAAGAAATGAAAGCTGAACTAAATGATGAGGAAATTGAAGTCAGAAAACCAGCAGAGTTAAATTTAGCTGTGACAGAGGAGCGCGAGTCTCCCGTTGAAGAAGTTACAGCTGAAGATATATCTCGTGATGAACCATTAACGTCTGCTAATGGTTATGACGCACCTGAAGCCAAAATCGAACTTGAAGGAAGTGAAAAACTGGAGTTGAGCGGTTGCAATTCTGAAGATACGACGGAAAGTCAAATAACTGTTGTTGAAGTGGAAGCAGATGACACTCAGCAAGAGACCGTTGTCATTTGTGAACGGTTAGGTAAACCATTAGACATGGCAGCTCATTTAGTATACGAGGAAGCTGCACAACAGTCTCTAACTGATGTAACTAGTCCAAGTGCCGAAGTTTTAGAGACAGCGGAACTGCCGACTGACACGAAGACTGAAGATGCAGACATCTGTCCAGACAGTGTACAGCCGTGTTTTGTAGCTGACCAACAGATTGAAAAAACTGCAGCTGCTGCTGAGATGGATGTAGCATCTGAAACGTTAGAGACTGCAGCGAATCAGACAGTGTCCAGCGCTGAAACCGAGAGGCAGGAAACTTTGCCAGTTGATTTAGCAGAAATCGACCAGAAGACTGTTGCACAGTCTGAAGACCAGGTGTCAGACGAAGTAGTGGAGCTGCGCAAAGATGCAGAGCGCGAACATGCTGCTGAAACGTCTGACGACATTTCGTACTTGCTCCACAAACGACACATAATTCCGGCAGTCGACAAGACGGCTGGCGACGCTCGACATAGTCTCTACGCAACGTTGCCTGCTCGACATCACACATCGCGCAGTCGGTCGTTATCACCAGGTCACAAGAAGCCTGCAACCTTGACAAGTGAACAAAAGAGGGCCCAGATGATGAAGGTAAAAGCCAGTTTAGTGTCAATGGCTGCCGAAATGGCTGCTCGAGGATCGCCAAAGTCTCCGGTTGGCACCAGTGCTCCGACGAAACGGGTGCTCGACTTCGTCGTTTGCAGTCGACTTCCGCCGCGAGATAGCTTCTCAAGTCGAGACGACACACTGAGTCCACCCGATGAATGTGACATAACTCTAGTTCCTCGGGAAATGAAGGTATCCTCGACAGAGAAGAAACCAGCTGACGAAAGTGAAACTAAACCTTCCGATTTACCCGAAAAAGCAGACGCCGAAGAAGCAGTTTGCTTAGAGGCAGAGTCAGCAGATGATTTAACGGAGAAAGCCTCTGGTCTGGAACAATTTCCGCCACCTGTCGATTCTTTCTCAGTCGAAGTCATGACACAAGAAGATGTTTCCATGAACTTAAACATTATTGAGAGAACTGTCACGGAGAAGGAAACAACTGAGGTAGAAAAACTTGAAACTCCAGAAAGCTTGGAGTCGGAGTCTGAATCGGAGAGCAAACCAGTCGGCGATAAAGCTGCAACACCGGAGCTAGAGGATGAAGTAAATCGGATACTCAGCGACTATGAACTACACGTAGCCGCGGGAGAAGACATCGGTAGTCCGGCGTCTGGAATGTCTGGAAAGTTTACAGACGAAGGTCCAGATGCTGAAGCAAATCATCGAGAGCTGGAAGGAGACTTACGGACGTTTTTGGAGCCCACGGAAGGCGCAGCATTGTCTGAAGATGGTGGCAGTATTCCACCTGTCATGGAGCATTCAGAAGCAGCTGCTGAATCATACGAGGCACATATACTACCTCCACCACCGTGCTTCGCGACCAATTCAGATGTCACAGAAAGTCCACCCCCAGAGATTAAAATCAAAATACGGCTTCCGGCGAGTCTACAGACGCGGGAAAGTCATGAGTTGTCAGGTGTTCACGAGTACGTGAACGGCGTAGTAACACATCCTGACGACTTTGAACATTATGAAACTGACGGTATAGCAAACGACGCTGCGAAGTTGGCGGCAGCCGAACAGCGCCTGCTGCTGCAGCTGCAAGCCAACGACCTGGCTGCATCAGCGGACAATGCCAGCTCATCATCACGTAGTCTCAACGACCAGCTTGACGCCGAAGTGGTTCACTCGTTTGCGTCTGTGCCGCCCGCGGTCGACGCCGCATGCCGCCTGTCGGAGAGCAGCGTGGACGGACAGGCGACCTGCGGCTTCGGCCGGAACGTGCACCTGCTTGACTGGCTTGAAGAGCAGGCCCAGCTGCGTGGCGTCTCCGTGTCCCCGCACGGCGCTGATGGCCACCCTGACGGCAACGCCATCTCAGACGAGGACGACGTCGAGCACGCCGTCTTCGAGGACAACCTTCAAGACATTTTCGCGGCACTCGAGGCTGAAGTGATGGCTAATCCATTTCTCGTACCAGTCACTCCACAAACCAGTGATATGTGCATTAATGCACTGACGTCAGATAGATTATCAATCGAAGATGATTCTAGTGTCGGTGCCTTTGAAGCATCCGGTGGTGTCATCGAAAGTACGTCTGGAGTGGATGGTCAACAAGAAGTTTTAGACGAAGAGCCGAAACACATCGGTGCAGTAGGCATTGCAGATGCTGATACAAACATTCGACGTTCTCGAGTTTCATTGTCTATATCATCAGAAGGTGAAGTAGTTGTTGAGCATCTGAACGACTTGTCGGACCCACTTGAAGTGCTCGAGATTGAATCCCGAGCGTTGCCGCCCCAGCCACGGGCGATGCCTGTACGCTGGTCTTCCGAGAGCGATAGCTTGTCAAATGAATGCGACGAGGAAGAGAAGTTGCAGGATGTTGGCGACGTTCTTGATCGCGTGGACGAAGGTCAACGGCTGAATCTCTCAGACCTTGACGACGAGGAACGTCTGCTGGCAGTAGGTGCTCGTCAAGTCCCCCTACAGTCCGACACGAGTTCCGGTTCTTCTGCTGCACGTGTTTGCGTTGAGGAGGAAGCAGACGCGTTGGCTGCGCTAGAAGAGGCAGACAATTTAACCTCCGCCGGCGCCGTTAGAGCACCACATAGTAACAGCGATGACGGCGACGACGCACACTCGGCGAGCAGTTCGAGCGCCGTCGATTCAGATCCAGCGGCGCTCGGCAACTTCGTGGAGCAAGTAATGTTGCACCACAGTGGCGGGTCGGAAATACTGGATGCATGCGAAGAGAAAACTCAGCCAGTGGCGGCAGCTGAGGGCGACATCGCTGGGAAACAAGATACCGAGACTGCAGACAAAGACACAGCACAAACCGAGTACACTTTAACACCTTCATGTGAGACAGGTGTTGTTTCTCAAGAGACAGAGATAAGTAAAGTCTCCGAGATGCCACAATCAGCCGAGGCCATTTCTGATGAGGATGAGGTCGAGAAAAGCATCGACGACAGTCTTCAGGATGTGTTCGCGGCACTTGCGGCTGATACGGCCAAGCGGTGTTCTCTTCCAGTCATTCCACAGACGTCAATTATGCTCGATCAGGACAGTTCCAGCGACGACAGAGAGGCGCTTCGTGAGCACAAAACAGCTATAGAAGATCCTGTAAGTAACGACGTGACCGACGATGGCGTCGGTGCTAAGGATTTCGGACAAGAAACTGCTGATACCGATGTCGATCGTTATGTATCGCCAACTAGTGTTAGCAAGTCTCCAGAAGTTGCTGCGCGTGAAGCACATCGTAGCCAGTCTGCTGACGGCAGCGAGAGCAGCACCGTTGAACTGGTTCGTGATGCTGACGATTTATCAGAACTAACCTTGACTGCTGGCACTCACTGCGGTCAAGACAGCCGTACTGAGGTGTGTCGTAGAGATTTGGCAGAATATGGTGTGCAAGACGACAGAGTGCAACAAGAGACAAATAGACAAGACTCAGAACCTACACAGATACCACCCGACAGTTCTTTTGCTTTGAAAAAATCAGCTGAAGACGAAGCGGAAAGAATAGTGAAAACTGTCATTTCACACGCGACAGAAACATTGGAACTCGATGCTAGATCTAGTCAAACGATAGACGTTGGAGACAGGTCAAATGAGAATGTGACAGCTGAAACACGTAGTAATGATGACGTAGTTGCCAGTGGCGTTATAACTGGAGCAGCTAATGAGAGGATGGACGTTGAAGTTGAAACTGCAGGTGGTGGCGCTGGATGTTCGAATGACAGAAGTGAGCCTTGTAGCTCACCACAAGACGCTGAAGACCGCGAAGTCGTAACCGAGAGCACAGAACAGTCTTAGCGTGGTTTATAAAGGTTTGGCAAACAGTATTTCGATGAACAAGAGCGGCTAACTGTGACTTGTCCCCACATACTGTTCAGTCTTATCGTCCAACCCGGTCCAGTCTGAGTGTGATGTCGAGTAATAACGAATCTCAAACCTTTCTTAACAACGACGTCTATCACATGTCCAGTCTACGAATTATGAAGCAAGATAGTAGTAGTAGTAACTTTCTTTAATAAAAAACTTTGTCAACTGCAAAGCTATATCAAATTATGGATATAAAAGTACACGAAGTAAAATACAATATAAGCCTAAACGATGTACATACATGGCA
>Ga0126335_1001799_pt1 | contig 12361 bp, 6 predicted proteins | sample OlaspJWI45metaG_FD_108409 | JGI IMG/M metagenome (GOLD analysis project Ga0126335, IMG submission 108409) | Marine gutless worms symbiont microbial communities from Oahu, Hawaii - Olavius sp. 1 OAHU.JWI-45 metaG | ecosystem: Host-associated > Annelida > Digestive system > Unclassified | place...
ACACTCCCTAAACAGCACAGTTTTCAGTTCTTGACGGAAGGCGACCAAAGTAGGCGCATTCCTGACACGAGTAGGCAGAGAGTTCCAGGCTCTTGCTGCAGCCGCCGGGAAGGCGCGGTCGCCCAGTGTTGAGCGTCGTGTTGACGCTGTGGTAGGCTGCATCGAATGCCTGAGACGCAGACTGTTGTTATCGATGTGTGCAGTATCTGTCTGTCTGCAAATTCAGCCAAGTGACAGCGTAAAACTTCTGTAATAGGGCTTTATCTGCGACTTAAAAACTAAAATCTTGTTAAATTTTGTTTTGGACTATTTACGATTTCCCGAGATATGGTGCAAAATCAGCATGGGTGTTTTTTATTGAAACTCAAACTCATATAGCTGCGACATGAGTTGAAAATGACGATGGATTGTTTAATTTTTATAGAAATCTGCGCCGTGTCGAAAGTGTCGAAGAAGGAAATCGGTCGAGTGTTCAAACTGATCTTGAAGAATCTTGAGACGAGTGTTGAACTTATCACAACCGGCGACTTCATGGTGAAATTCTTGACACTATGCTTGCTTTAAGGATATGACAGAATCCACATATCCAAATCTGACAGATTACGTCACCTTCTCCCAAATCCAAAATTTGGCGAATTTGAAAATGCATTTGTGATGGAAGCATGTTCAAAAAATATAATAAAATAACAATCTTGGTCACTGTAAACATTATAATAGCTAAAACATGAGTAGCACATTTTATCTTGAGATAGAGTATACAATAACTGAACATCTGTTATTGACTTTTTAAAGCAAATAATCATAATGGTTTTATTTTTTATTGCTAATTTGTGACTTTTTAACCTTTTTTGTTATAACTTGCCAAATTTTTAGTAATTGGCTGGTTATTTTAATCGTTCAGCAAATCAGAATTCGATAGATTTGGTGAATGAAAATTTGAATCCGATGAAAGCAGATCTTGGCTGGGTCTGTCACATCTTAAGCCTCATTGTAGTGGCAGTGTTTCTACTACTATGAAATTCATGATTTAAGATATAACTGACACAACTGTATTCAAAAGACATTCGAAAACCTTTATTTCGGAGAGCATTTCTAGATTTTACTCAGGTTTCTCATGATTTTTAAATTCTCACTCTTGTCGTTAAAGCGCTGGTAATTTTATATATGAACTAGCCATTCAGCCCGTCCCGCTAGTTTCTGCTCCATATATGTTGATGCATATGTGTATTTGTGTCTTTGGGTGTCTATGTGTGTTTGTGTGATTAGTGTTGTATTTTATTTATCTGTCATGCTTGTCTGGCTGCAATTTTGTGCGAAAAATAAACTATAAACAATATATATCTCGCCCACCCATGCCATTCTGCTGCCCGGTCAAAACATGTATGCTGCCTGCCCCCCCCCCGCACCACAGTGTATCACGCCTCCAGCAGCGAAGCCAACCTGTAGCTAATGCTGCCCAAGGCTATAGGCTAGGGCCACCAAGCGCCATCTACACCTCGCCGGCCGGTTTAGTGGGAAAACTAAATATGCCAATTTTCTGGCCCCTACCATGACCTCCCTCCTCCCCCCCCCAAATTTTTTGTGCCTAAAAATATCCCCGGGCATCCTAGAGTTACTCTGAAAATTTGGAGACAGTCACTCCTCCCGTTCTCAAGGTATAAACGAACATGCAGACAGGCACAAACTACGTTATATATACTAGCCATTCTGCCCGGCCGGTCGATGCAGATGAGTTTTGAGACGTTAAAGCTATGGCAATATATCTTCCATGTGGGTTCCGGGGCTTAGTTTATTTTTCCCACTCTGTCTCCTGAATGGATGTCATAAAAGGGGACTAAACCAGGCACCCCTCAATTTCTGCACATGGCCTCATCTGATTTCTGATGATGGACTGGAGTCAAAGAGGGAACGTTAACACAGCTGCTCTACTTACTATGTACGGTGCAATACTCTTGTTGCACGATGTTCTAGGCAACTTATAGGTCCAGCAGATTGGGTTTTTTGTCATACCATGACCCTTTCTTTGCAGTTTCCTACAGTTTATATTGTAACACGTTGGAGTGGTTCTGGTGTGATTGAAGCCTATCTCAGTGGCCAAATGGCTTCTCTCAGTGCTTTGACACTGCTTGTTCCTGTAACATTCATCCTCAAAATTACCTATAAAGTGTCGAGTTGGACATCAAGCCTCTACTCCTCAGTCTGTGGCATTAAACACGTGTCTTGCTGTGTAGAGTCGTTTCAGCTCAAATCTTGGTTTGTCATCGGTGATTCAGAAGGCTGCGATACACATCGCTCAGCGAGCCATGGAACTCGATCTTGTACCTGGGTACGAATATCTGTTCACTGAGTTTTTGTAGCAAGTATATTTGGGACGTGCCAGACGACAACTGTTGTGTGATTAATCATTGAGAAAACGTTGCGACTGCAAAGTTTGAAAATACTTGAAATTAACATACTTATTGAATGTCCTTGAAAATCCCTGAATATTTTGTGGGGGGATCATTTAAAATTGAAAAGTTTGTGATCAATGTGCTATCTGCACTTTTTTTTAGAAATAACGTAGTTAATATATGTACTCTGTGCAATAAGCCTACTGCGATTCGTAGACCACGGGCCTTCTAGCCAATAGCTCTGACGCAGAATACAGCCAGTGTTAAGATGGCCGCCAACATAGATTCACATACTGCTAGCATACCAACAACGATTTTAATATTTTGGATGCAGGTATTCCACACTGAATTACGATTCTATGCAAAAAGCAAACAACCTATTCTGTTCAAACTCGGCGATTCTGAAAATTAGTCACTGTTGTTAAATGATCTGTGATTGGTTCGTGAGAGCTCAAGGGTCGTGGCAGCTGACTGGCCTGAGGCCAATGCCATCTTGCATATGGCTGTTTTTGGCAATGCTGATCTCTATGGAGTAATCAGCAGTCAGGCATCTGAATAAATAAATATTCTATTGTTTGTGTCGTAGACTGATATTGCTATAGCGGGAACTGCAGTTCGAATTTGACAAACATTGACTCACCTTACCTTATCTTACATTCTCCCAGCATTGAAGCCACATCAGTTTGGCCCAATGCGCAGTTCCCAACATTGCGTCCCACTAGTCACGATTCATTAGCCGGATTTTCCAACTTGCAGTCATTCACCAGAGGCCGCTCTTAGCAGCATATTGGCTGTTTTTTCCAACGTATACCTACCCCTCTCCCTAAGGAGTGAACCGAAGTTTCTTCTTCTTCTCCACATGCAGGGCATGGTGGATTCGTACGGACCTTCGTGAATTTGTGGTTCTTGAAAATTACTTGAAACCATCACGATTGTCAGTACACAGAAACTGTGTGGATACCCAGTGCTGTTGATAATGCCACCAATTGATGTTGAATTGTCGTTCAGACGAAGTCCAGTCTCGGTTGCGGCAGCTGCAATCTTCATGGCATCGCAGGCATCCGAAGACAAGAAGACACAGAAAGGTATCATTTATTTGCCTAATTACTTATTTATTTAATTTGGTGACATTATTTTTTTGTTTAAAACGTAAGCTTTGAACCACACAATGGTCCATAAAAACATGGCAGTCTGTATTTGATTATAACTCTGGCTAATCTTAACTGACTTCTATGATTTTTGATCACTTTAATCGCGAAGGAATACTGCATACAACTGTAGTAAAATTTACTACTTCACCTTAATTGTGTGCACACCTTACCTGATAAAATATATCTACACTTTCACTGTTGTCCACTTCTTATTTCAACAGTATTTTCATAGTGACGCCATAAAAGTGTCGTCATTTGCTGATGACGTTTACTGTGAATTCTCCCATCAATGAATGGTGGTGTTATCTGTTGGCCTGTGTCGATGCTGAAGGCAACATTTTGAACCCTGCTTATGGCTGCTGTTCATGAAATGACAATGCTGGCATCGATGTTTCTGTTTTCCTTTGCTTTGAACATAGATGTACAAGAAATAATATGGTCTTTAACTGCAAAGGTGTTGCTTGATTTTACAAAGTGAGGTGTGCACACAATAAGGTGTTTGTGGTAAATTTTACCACATTTGCATTCAGAATTTCTCTGCATCAAAAAATTACAGAAATCGGTTTTGCTTAGCCCGAGTTATAGTCACATATACACCGTGGGCCATAAAAAACGTGCCACTTTATTTTCGACTATAACTCTGACATTTGTTGACAGATTTTTACACTTTTTGCACCGTTGGAAGGAGGAAAAACACGCTACATTTTACTTACTTAACGACTAGATGACGTCATAACTGCGTCACACTGCGCGTCACAAAACTTTACTTGAGTGTTTGTTACACTTAAGCAATTATGTTGAGTTTTGAAGATAAACTTTTGATTAATAATCTGTGGGAATATAAAGGATTTTCTTCCAGATGACTGATAAAAGAATTCCCCAACAAGAATTGGAAAAGACGCACGCTTGATGACACAGCATTTGCTGCCAGCAATGCACCACATTTCAGAAGAAAACATTCATATTTCAACAAGATTCTGCTCCCATGCATCGGGCTCGTGAAACAATCGAGCTGCTGTCTCGTATGACTCCCGACTTCATCGGACCAGAGATGTGGCCGCCTAATTCACCGGACTTAAATCCAGTCGATTATTCTATCTGGTCGGATGTGAAAGAACACGTATATCAACAGCGGATTCAGAACACTGATGAATTTCGGCAGCATCTGGTAGCCGTCTTGAAAGATCTGGAACACCACATTGTTGACACTGCCATTGATCAATGGCACCGTCATCTGACAGCCTGCATCAGAGCAAAAGGCAGACATTTTGAGCACAACCTGTAATAAACATTTTAACTTACTCGCTGACTGGTATTCACTGTTGTGTAATAAAACATAGTGAACATTGACGTCAATATGTGCTGTTTTATGTTGTTTCTTGTTTTACGAGGTAGAGTCGAGATATAGTTAAGGTGACGTGGTAAATTTTTATAAGATTCAGCAGAGTATTCCTTCCTGTATTCACTGTTACAAAAAGTGTAAAAATTGACAAAGAAACTTCGGAGTTATGGCGGAAAACAAAGTGGCACGTTTTTTATGGCCCACAGTGTAGACTGCCACTTTTTTTATAGACCACTGTGTTTAGTTTTAGGTCTAACTTCAGTTTAAAATCTTATTAGCATAGAAAAGTAAAGTGACTGCAAAGTTTGCTCATCAACCTCAAGTGTAAATTTTTGACCAAGCCACACCTCATCTGTCAGATTCATACACTTGAGCTGAAGTGGCACGCCGTGACATGTACAAACTGTTGCATCCGCTGCCAGATAGGGTCTTTTCTGAAGTGCTGTCTACCTGCCACCTCCACTCTTGTTGAGACAGCAACAGTGGTTTGCCGACGAGGCCAAGTGAATGAGTGATAAGATGCTTCTCGTTTTTTGCAGTGCAGTAGTTAGTATAAAGTCTGATGTGGCTGCACAGTGTGTGGCTGAATTTCCTGTTGTTATGATGTACGATCATTTATGTGCAAAAAGTGACGTAAGCTCATTTATTGTACGAGTTGATTTTTTATTAAAGCATCTGTGTTTTGAGGCCTCTAATTGCCGAGTCTCGGTCTTGAGACCCTTGGGTCTTGGTATTGAGAGCCGAAGTCGTTGTTCATGGTCACGGTTTTGAACAAATGAGTCTTGAATCAAAGCCTGCTGTTATGTGTAAAGTGGAACATAAAACCCGACTAACTCCAGACTTGGGTTCAAGTCCTGATTTATTCCAGACTGACAGCAAGACCAAGACATTCAAAATAGGGTCTTGAGACGTGCCGAGACCAATACTCGAGTCTTGAAAACTCTGACTAACTCAGACCGATTGTTTGTCATTTACAGAAATCGGAGACATTGCCGGTGTCGCAGAAGTAACAATCAAACATGTGTACAAGCTGATGTACCCTCGTGCCCATGATCTCTTTCCCGAAGACTTCCAGTTTGCCATCACACTTGACCAACTACCAATATAGACTGCTGCCGGGTGTATAATGTGGAAGTGTGAAAATGGCACCACATAATGTTAAAAGCATCTGACTACATAGGGTTAGGCTTTGGGTTAAGGTAAGTGGCTGCACCAGAGTGTCAACTGTCAAGGCAGCCAGGCGCCCAGTTTAAAAAAATTCTGAGGAAGAACTTTGAAGAAAGTTAGGCAAACGTTAGGAAAACATGCAATTTACAGAAATTCCTAGGAAAAACTTGGGAAAAGGTTAGCAAAACTTGTGCAAAATTTAGGAAAGTGTTCTAGGTGACTTAGGAAAACCTCAGATACATGAACAGGGTTAATAATTTTCGATATTAGTGGTATGGTTAGAATTAGGGTTGGGGCTAGTTCGATGTTGATGTTTTCATACTTTCACATCTTGTACTATCTCGTCTCCAAAATACTGCTGTTTATATTGCTTGCTTGACGATTAACTCTTTAATTATTTCGGTTTTGAGCCTTAACGAATGTCAACACTACCATATAGATAGTGCAAGATGTAAAGATGTGAAAACGTCAGCCGAGATATTTTGTGTTAAAACTTAACGGATATGGTGCATTTGAATGTACAAAGAAATTTTGAGCTTTTTGGGATTAAAAGTTGTTGTACCATCTGATATGCAACAGTTGACTTGTTATGCTGAATTTGCTTTATGTATAAACATGAGATCCTGCGAGGAGTACTGTGAAATTTTAATTTTGAAAACTTTCCTGGTAGTAATAATAAGCAAATTTATATTTCGCCATATGATCGTAACTTCAGACGGTGGTGAATTTAAATGGCATTGCTTAAGTTGCTAAGTTTTTGCCAACTTTGAATGTCTGTTGGTATCAATTAATCATTGCAGTGTCTAGGTTATTTTGTGTGGTAATCTTTTGTGTGTGGACGATTTTTGTAACTTATACATGTTACTTTTAGTGAGCTATATTTATCTGGTACATAATAAGATTTTCGTACATGTGTCCTGTTCTTGATGGTGTACTTGCCGTTATTAATAATGCTTGTAAAAAGGTAAAGGGCATACACTTGATATAGCGCCACTTGGTGAAGGAACCTCACTGCAGAAGCGCTCAGGTATAGCACGCATTGTCGAGGGATTTCACAGTTTTATCTGCACACCTATGTGTTTATCCACGCAATTAATTTAATTGCCTTTGCCTTCTCGGCCGAAGCTGTTACTCATTTTCCGACCCCGGAGGGATGGAAGGCTGAGTTGACCTAGGCACCACCATGGTGAGCAAACAGTCTGCCTAGAACCGCTGCGTGACAGCTATCACAGCTGTTCAAACCTCACTAGGCAACTGGAGCGCAGGGTCTGAGCATCGAAGTCACGCCTTCATCCCGTTGTCGTCGCCGCCAGTTTTGGTTCGCATCGTTCTACTCGATCTTCTCTCAAAATCACGTTTTGTTCTTTCGGTATGCAGCGCTCTGTCTCTGGAATCAACTTCGTGATTCTTTTCGTAAGCTTCTTGGCAAGCCTTCTCATTCCACTCATCTCAGTTCATCTTCTATGTCATCACATTCATTATCTGTCAGTCTTTCGCTCTAGCGTGAAAACTTACCTTTTTCACACATCTTTTCCACCGTAGTCATTTCACCCTCACCTCAGGACTGACTTTACACATTTTGGCGTATGATTCAGCAGCTGGATTTGATTACGTGTAGTAGACTAAGTTGGCTTTTGACTATACGCTAAACTCTGCATTTTCTTTTCTTTATCTTATGAGGTGGGACTGTTGCGATCGATGATCCCAGCGTCTGTCAGTCTCTAAGTGTGTCTGTCATGCGGCTTAGGCTGAGCAAGACCGGATTGAGGTCCTGCTTGCGGTAGAGAATTTTGGGGACCCAAGGAACATTGTATTATACCGGAGTTTATACGGCTTTCGCCAAAGTACGTTAGCCACTTGTTTTAATAATGTTGATAATTTAAAATTGTTATTTTTGTGTTTACTCTACGGCAGTGGTAATTAAGCTATGTCTGAGGGGAGCACAAACCTGCGCGCGGCTGTTTTTTGCTGTCATGACCTTGACCTTAAACCCATGACCTTGAAACTGGACCCTGACCCAGATATCCTAAAGATGTAGCCCCACTCCGAAAACGAAGTTGCTAGGTCAAGCCATTGTCAAGGTATAGCCTGAACTGAAAAAATGTGAAAATAGCTCTCAATTTCAAGGTCAATTGTCATCAACTTCCAACCACTTATACCGTTCACCATTCCTACCGAGTCGCATCAGTAGTTTTCGAGATTTTGTGCGGACCGACGCACAGACAGATAGACAGACGCCGCCAAAAACAAAACCTGCTCGCGGCAGCATAGGCAACGCGCAAGTAAAAGGCGTTCACTAGCCGTTGGTCTACAAACGGCAAAACTTGAGGGCTGACGTTCTGCAGCGAGGTAGACCTACAGCAAGATCAGGTTATTCCGCCTCGGATCACTTGTCGATAGAATTTCTGTATAATATATATGTCTATAATTTAGTAATTTTGATACTGCTGGCCGTTTCAGTCAAGTAGGCTAATCCGGAACTCGGCCATTTAGCAGCACTTTGACATCTTTCACTGTTCCGTTCAGTCATTTGTCCAGCAAACGCGGCACTGATCCTAATTGTACTCGGCTATTTATGTCACTTGAAACGGCTGGTCGCACAAACCGGTCAGATCTGTTAAGCAATTATTGTAATTGTTATAGCTGTCTTCGCCATTGTGGTTGCAATATGTCAACTGTAGACTGTGAAGATTGCATGGGGCGTGATGAAACCCGTGGTAACTGATGCAGCTCGACTGGCTTAAGGTATTCGAAGTCCGTGTAGGATGATGGGCCAAGGCACATGTGACGACACTTAATATAGCGCTGGTTACTTCTAGGCTTATACCTATAGATGGTTTAACTGCTGCCCGCAGACAGTCACCCATCTAACTACTAACCGGGCCCGACGTTGATTAACTCGTTGATCTTGACCAACTCGCTAACCACTACGCCACGCCGCCAACGGATCTGACGCACCGAAGCGCGGCTGGTTTGGAGAATTATCTGTGGAACCACATCACACTGGTTGGTATCGTGCATTTCCGTTTAAGAGCTGGACAAAATGTAATTAACTGCCTCGTTGCAAATTAACAGGAAGCTATAGGCTAACGTTATAGCAGGTAGAATAAGATGGGAGACGCGAATGCAGTGCAATAAGTTCTGGCGAATGTTTATTGTTAATCATCACTATTGCTTCGAATCTATTAAATAGACTGCGTGTACAGGCACTTCTTCCGGCAAACATCAATAAATGTAGCTGTTGTGTAAAATGGCCGCGGTTAGCTTACAGCCAGTGATGTCCGACGGTATCACAGAGTCGGACTCGAGTCCGCATTTTTAGAATTCGGAATTGGACTCGTACTCGAAGTTCGAGTACTCGGACTTACCGGAATAGACTACAGTTATATATGACTAAAAAGTTAAGTTTAATGATCTCGTAACAGTTTTCAACTGCAAATTTGGCAGATTTGATAGTTTTCTCATTGTCTGATCTCAGTGACTGTAAGAAACCTGTAGAGACCTACAGACTGCGTTTTGTTAGATTGTGAATGCTGAATTTTAGTTATATTCGGACTGAACTCAAACTTTATCTGAAAGTCTGTGGACTCGAACTCGGACTGGTGACCAGTGGACTCGGACTCAGACTTGGACTCGGACTTACTGGACTACATCACTGGTTATAACGTGGTATAAGTAGCCAGAGTAATTTGGCTAAGGCCGCATCGAACACTCTTGCCGTTGGGGATGGGGAGCCCCGACCATCTAGGGTTCTTTCTTCACCCCAAACAGGACGTCGATCCGTTCAGCCGTTTTTGCACAGTCCGCCCGCGTGAGATCAGACTGACAGACGCCGGGGTCATCTACCGCAATAGTCTGTACCCCATGCATTCAATGATGCCCAAGTCAAATCAGTTAGGTGCAGTTTATAAACGAAAAAAACGTGTGAGTTTAGAGACGGTTTTTGCCTCCCGACGCAGTGTTAGGGCGATGTTAGCTATGGAGGCGTGTCTGTTTGTCTGCGTGTCTGTCAACGTTCATGTATTGTGACCAAATGACTGAGTCGACCATCACGCAACCTTCACCACATTGTAGCCCAGCCATTCTAGTTTTTCCATACCAAATATGAACCCGATAGCTCGAGGGGACCCCCCTCATTTAGGGTGCCAAATAAGAGAGAGGTAGGTAAAAGTCGGAAAATCCGGCCGCACGGTGACGTCGTCAGCCAATCGTGATGCAGCAACGTGACGTTATCGCCTATTAATAGCGCATGGCGTTACTATGGGCCAGTTATCGCGCAGTTTATTTATAGCGTCGGGTTGGGCGGTTTGTCAGCGATAGCTAAGTTTCCTCTTGGAAGACAGCATTAAGCGTAGGTGACGTCCTCTGACAGACTGTTCCAGAGGCGGCTGCCAGCTACCAGAAATGCTCGATCACCAACAGCTATAAGACGTAGGCCCGTAATGCATGTCGCCTAGAAATGGTCACTTATTGTTGACGCCGCTCACCGCGCATGCGCAGGTTAATATTGGACCGACTTCCGGTCGAGGTTGGATTACGGGGGCAAGCCGGAGGCCCCGCGGGGCGCTGAAAGGGGTCACGACCCCCGGGTTAGCGACCAGGCAGCGAGGAGTACCCGTGGGCTGTGACGAGAATGAAGTGGACAAGGCTAACCATCAGTCACCACAAGAAATGACCACTAGGCCCACTCTAGTACTGACCACAGCACAGAACGATTGCGAAGAGCGCCGGACTTAATATCGCTGGTGATGTTTTCCGGAACGAAAACGAAAAGTAGGAATAAAAATAATTTTAAGCAAAACTAATAATGGCAGTAGTGCTGTCAAAATGGAAGACTTCTATACACGGTGGATCAAGAAAACAGCACGATGCATAAAACTGCTCAACCTTAAAGTTATTTCGAAAATGAGAACCGAATATATATAAATATTTATTCACCGAAAAAACGGCAGCATCAAAAGAAAAAAGAAAAACACAACAGCGCAAGCATAAATACAACAGCAACAGAATATATGCATTAGACGAAAAAAGTTGATCAAGAACTAAAAAAACATGATAATATAAACGGGTAAAAGGATTAAACAAGAGGCCAAAATAATTGACAAAGGCTGCACCGAATGACCCCCCACACAGTGAAGCCGAGATGAGCCGCGGTTCAGACAGACGGACAGACACCGCGCACATCGGTAACAATAGTCTGCATCTCATGCATTCGATGCAGCCTAGCAATAATCTGGCATTGCTTCGACAAAGTAATTTTTCAAGCGCAAATAAAAAACTGAAATTATTTTCCGTACAACTGAAATTATGAGATCGAAATGAAAATGCAAACGTAAAAGCTGCTACCGTATTTTCGGTGAATAAAGATTTATATAAAAGAAAAATTTGAATTAAAGTAATAAGTATTGTCTGGTCTAAAATCGCACTGATTGATGAGCTTAATAGCGAGTCTTGCTCGAACTCGAGTCAAATTGCGACCGAGCAAGCGACCACATAATTTGCCGGAGCGTTTTGTAGTCCACGTGTATAGGCTACTCACTCGTGCAGACAATGTCGGCAATCTTTGTGTTGTTATACAGGGTGTCCCAATAAAAGGTAGGAAGCCAATTTTGTCTTTTCTGCGTTTATAGCTTTCACAAAATGTTCCGATAAACCTTGACGTTAGATGCAGAGCGTTATTACAGCGAGTAGGCTATTATTAAGCTGCATCGAATGCAGTCTGTCTAACAGGCGGCTTAAATCGACTTCACTGTGCAAAAACGGCTGAACAGATCAAGATCCTGTTTGGGGTGAACACTATTGGTGTCCAAGAAACATTGTGTTAGACGGGGGGTTTTGATCCCGCCCACGGCGAGGGGAAGAGGATTCGATGCAGCTTTCACTAAATTACTTTGGCCTCTTGTAGAAATTAGGCACCGACTGCTGATTATAGTGAATGATAAACAATATCAACGTTGGCTGGGATTGAGAAGGCAAACGCGTGGTTCGTTTCGTTCATAGGTATAAACTCGTGGGTCTCTGCAAGTAAAACTATGTGATCCTTTGACAACGCGTGTCATAACAGGCTGATCGGTTTTGCAGTATAAGCTTCCCTCATAAAGAAGCGCCATATCAAGAGTGAATTGGTGGCTCAATGGTTAGCTTGGAGGCTTGTGACCCGTGAGGTCGTGAGTTTAACGCTGGTATAGCCAGGGATGTGGTCTCGGTCTCGACGTCTCGGTCTCGAGACGGTCTCGAGACGCACCAACGTCTCGTCTCGGTCTCGGCTATTTACGTCTCGTGCCCAAGACGTTATTTTCGACCAAATTATG
>Ga0126335_1001800_pt1 | contig 12361 bp, 15 predicted proteins | sample OlaspJWI45metaG_FD_108409 | JGI IMG/M metagenome (GOLD analysis project Ga0126335, IMG submission 108409) | Marine gutless worms symbiont microbial communities from Oahu, Hawaii - Olavius sp. 1 OAHU.JWI-45 metaG | ecosystem: Host-associated > Annelida > Digestive system > Unclassified | place...
AAGAAGTAATTATAAAAGAAAAAATTATCCGTTAGATTGACCTTAAAATACTGCAGTAAAAATAGAAAATTACTGCAAAGTGTTCATAGCGCTGATTTGCGTGCAAAATTCAGGTATAAATTGCCACATTCAAAATAATTACGTAGAAAGCCGAAGAAATTGCCTAATGAATTATCATTACGAAGATAGTTATGGTGGAGGAATTTATAATGAAGGAGTATTAGAAGTAATCAATTCAATTGTTTCAGATAATAAAACAGACTCAGGATGCTGTTCACCCGCTACTTATATATGCGATTGTGGTGTTGGCTCTGGTGGTGGTGTCTACTCAATTGGTTCCTTTAAAGCTATGAATTCAGTATTCGTTAATAATGAAGCTTTTAATGGAGCAGCGTTATTCGTAAACACTAATACTCATATTACAAATTCAATATTTTGGGATAATGTCAATAGTAGTTACGGTTGCATTGCATGGGGATATTATGATGGTAATACAATAATCAATATCGATAATGCGTCAATTACTTATAGTGATGTCGAAGGGGGATACACGGGAAAAGGAAATATCAGCATGAATCCATTGTTTGTTGACTCAGGAATCGGCGATTACCACCTATCAGAAGGTTCACCATGTATAAACACAGGAACGGGTGAAGGAACTCCAAACACTGATATTGATGGGATTTCACGGCCTCAAGGAAATGGTTATGATATGGGGGCGTTTGAATATGCCGAATCAAGAATTAATGCGATGCAATGGATACAATTGTTACTTTTTGGGGAATAGTTACTAAGGGGTACTAAAGTTTATAGACACTGAGCAGCAAGTATATATCGGCAGTTTGGATGCCTCACTGCTGTCCTGTTAAGTTTTGCAACAAAGATTGTAACATATTGTAATAAATATAAATATATTCAATTTAGGGGTGTCCGCGATTTGAAATCCGATTCCATATGGTCTACATCCTTCGCACATTTAATAATTGTGCCAAAGGAGACCGGCTATGAAGCAAGGAAGCACCGTATTTGCTCAGGTCATGGACTTTTTACCTAAGCGGCAATTCCGTCGTTGTGTCGGGCGGTATCATGGCGATTTCCGTGTTCGCTCATTTAAATGCTTCGATAAATTTCTTTGTATGGCTTTTACATTCGGAATAAATAAGGTTATTGACAAAGTTGACGTAATTATGCACCCATAGCTACAGATAACTCTAATCGGAGGACTCAATGCCGCGAAGAGCCAGATTGGATGCTCCGGTGTAGATTTTCACATTAAATAAACAATCTTTTTCTGATTAAATTGAACAGCAGATCGTATTTTCATTTTTTATGAACCCGGTCTGATCAATGAATGATCAGACCGGAAGCGGGTTAAGCCGGGATATTATCTAATAGATCGTCTGGAGGATCCGGATCCTTGTCAATGCACAATTGCATAAATTCTTCCAGATAGGTCTCCCAGAGTATATTTTCCAGATCAGCCATTGTTTCCCACAAGACAAACAATTTTTTTACAAGCAGCTTTTCTTCCATTATCCTCTGCCTTGCCATTGAGTCATCAGAACAATTCGGTTGCTGCCAGGCGGACGTGTTCAGCGGTTACCGTTGTGGATTTTTCATTGGCAGCGGCCATCAAGGCGCCCCGGGCCAGGTGATTGGTTTTGCGCAACAGTCCACCTGAGCCCTGATGGATAGCGGTCATCGCAGGCTCTTCAAACAGATTGGTTTTAACGCCGGCCAACCGCAGGTGATGGTCGATGTAGCGATGCATACCGGCCAGATCCGGTCCCTGCAAATGACTTCGGGCCACGACTCTGGAGGCCAGCGGTTCGGAGCTGCGATAGGTTAACTTATCGATTAGATTCGATTGACCGGCCAGCACGATGGGCAAAAAGTGTTTGGAGTCTTTTTCATACTGACACAGGGTGTGCAGTTCGGCCAATACCTCCAGGCGCAGCAAGGAGGCCTCATCGATGATCAGCACGGCTCTGATTTTTTTGTCGAACACCAGGTTGGTAATTTCGGTGCGGATCAAGCCAGTCATGACCGCTTTTGAGTTGGAAGGTCTTACCAGCCCCATCTCTGCAGCGATTTGCCGATATAGTTCCATGATTGAGCCACTGGTGGCCAGCACGTAAAAGCATTTGTATTCGGCCGGATGCAGCTTTGCGCCCGCATAGCGCAAGGCCGTGGATTTACCCGAACCGATCTCACCGGTTACAACCGCCATCGCGCCGATGCGCAGCGCATAGTCAAATCGTCTGACAACCCCGCTTAACTCATCGGTTTGCAGGATTTGATCCAGACTCAGATCGGCGCCGAAGGGCTCTTTTTCAAGACCAAAAAAACTACGATAGGTTTGGGTCATCGGTCAGCCTCCTTTGGTTAGAGCAGTTTCCCGCCGCGGTAGGTTTGGTGCTGTTGGGCACTGGTGATCTGAGTCTGACGGTTTTTGTCGCGTTTGACCCGACAGTTCACGTGCAGATTCACCGGCCGGGCCATACCGTAGGAGCGTTGTTTAAAGACAATCTCGACCTGATCCGGGACCTGGTTGTGATAGAGCAGCTCGACCTGTTGGCCGATCAGGGCCACCGGAGCTTCGAACAGACGGCCGTTGAGGGTGATGGTTCGGTCTTTGGCCACCCGGCGCCGGGCCCTTTGGCGGAAGTAATCTTTTAGGTTGTCCGGTGCCGACCGAAGGCACTGCAGTTGGCTGGTAAAACGGGCAAAAGGGCTTTGCCCGGTGGCGCTGTGGCGGCGCTGGTGATACAGCTGGCTCAGCCACAGATCAAAGGCCTCGTTCAAATCATCCAGGCTGAGCCCTTGAAAGCCGGACAGATAATCCCCGCGCACGGTTCTAAAAAACCGTTCAATCTTACCCTTGCCTTCCGGCTGATAAGGCTTGGCGTGGATCAGCGCAATGCCCAGGGCCGCGGTCACGTGCTCCAGATGGCGACTGCGGAAGGCCGGCCCGTTGTCCACATACAGTTTGCGCGGCAAACCGCGCCGTAAAAGGGCGCGCTCCAGACAATCCAGATAGCAGGACAGCTTTTCGGACAGATAAAACTGCCCGTGGGTGATCAGCCGGGAGTGGTCATCGATAATGGCCACCAGGTAGGTTTTACGCCGTTTGCCGTCCATTTTGACCCGCGGGCCGTGCATAATGTCGCTTTGCCACAGATCGTTGGGCAGTTCGGCCTCAAACTTGCGCCGGTCAACCGGTACACCGGCGGCCGATCCGATCAAACCGTGACGGCGCAAAAACCGGTAAACGGTCGAAGGGCTCAGGCGTGTATCCGGCCCGGCCAGGCCGCGTTGATGCATTTGTGCAATCAATTGCTTGACGGTGGCCTTGGGCAGCTGGCGGCGCAGTTCGATCAGCCCCAGGGTCGTGTCCTGATCCAGGGCCCGGCTTTTGCCACAATCCGAACGGGCCGCCGGATATAGCGACTCCAAACGGCCGTTGCTGTTTTTGTACAGCCGCATCCAGCGCAGCACCGTCGAGCGGCTGATACGAGTCTTGTTGGAAAACGGGATCTGCCATTTGCGGGCGCACTTTTCCCGGATCAACCGTTCCTGCTCGCCGGCAGCCAGCTGAACACCGTTGACCAGATCGCAAATCACCCCGAACCGGAAGGCCGCTACCTGCTTTTTGTCTTGTTCTGTCATAAAGTCCTCCTTGTGTTGGGTTTGGACCATCGCTTTATGACAGATTATCGCTTCGCGCTACGGCAGCCTTCGGTAGGGTGGCTAAAATTAAAGCTTGCAGCTGATTAAATGGTACTGCTGACCGGTACCCGGTCACAGGCCAGCAGGTGATCAAATGCAGCTAAAAGCCGGTCGTTCCAACGATCGCCCAGATAGGCTTTGACGTTGCGCTTCAAACCCTTGAGCCAGTGACGCTGGCGGCTGATCGAGAGGCCCGGCAAGTATTTACCGGCTGACAAACGGCACTGCAAGCTGCTGCGGATCGTGCTGATGGCGGCCTGAAAACGACGAAAAAATCCCTTCGAGCGAAGCCGGATCACGCAACCGCATTGCGGACAGCGGTAGCGGCGAAGGAAAACACCGGCCGGCAAACCATCAAAATAAACCAGCACAAACCCATGCTTCCATACCCGACTCGCCTTACATCGCGGGCAGCAACCGGGCCGAGACCATGGATATTTTTTCTGATGCTCAAAAAGCTGCTTGAAATTAACCGAAACAAAGATTATCATTTTTCTCGCTTGTGGGCGGATCACTTGTTGGTCCGCACCGGTTTTGGGCGGATGGAGCCGCACACTCCGCCGCCCTTTTTTCAAATAAAAAAGCCTCTGAAACGAGGCTCATTTAATTCGATAATCTCTGCTTGTCTGTCAATCTTTCTTGAAAAAAATCCCCTACCAGCTATTCATAGATTGTGGCATCCTACACCGGGAACCCTACGCCACGTAATGATACGTGGAATCAATAAACGCAGGATTGTCAACGATGTGGTTGATCGCAAGAACTTCGTTAAGCATCTGGGAACGCTTTCGGCCGAAACAAAGACCCGCATTTATGCCTGGGCGCTGATGACCAATCATGCTCATATACTATTGCCAAGCGCAGAAATCGGGCTTTCCGGCTTTATGCGTCATTTACTGACAGGATATGCCATCTCCTAAAACCGACATCACCGACGCTGGGGTATTAATGGGTAAGGTTAAAAATGTGTGGCAGGATCGCGACTACGTCTTGAAATGGTTTGTAAAAAAGAAGGTGTGGCTGAAAAGAATTATCGCAAATATGTCAAAAAGGGTATCGATGAAGGGCGCCGGCCGGAACTTGTCGGTGGAGGGTTAATTCGATCCTTAGGTGGTTGGTCAGCAGTCAAAGCATTGCGCCGTTCAGAGGGCCGTGAATTAAGTGACGATCGGATATTGGGCAGTGGTGAATTTGTAGAGCGGATAATCAAAGAAGCTGAGGCCAATATCAGGTATCAATTTTCGACCAATAATGATCCGGAAAAAATTAATGAATCTGGGTATCTGGAATACCCAAGTGAATTAATTTTGCGTAAGTGTGACCGTATATGTCACAATCACCTGTTATGATGGGCCAAACTCAATAAAAGGAGGCCGATCATGACAGATTTCATTATCCTTGAAGATTTTCCGAAAAGCGAGATTGATTTTGAGAATCGCTTTTCAAATGATCAAGCTTGTTATCAGTATCTGTTCCAGTTGAAATGGCCAGACGGCTTTAAATGCTCAAGTTGCGGGCATCGCGCCTTCTGGATTAGTTCCAAGAACATTTACATTTGCACTCGCTGTGAACACAACTTTTCATTAACAGCCGGTACGATTATGCATGGTACTAAAAAGCCTGTCAGGTATTGGTTCAAAGCCATGTGGTGGTTCACTACCAGAAAGTCCGGTGTTAATGCCGTCAATTTGAAGGATCTTTTAGGCTTTGGCAGTTACGACACCGCCTGGCGATGGCTTCAAAAGCTGCGAAGATGAACAATCCGCAAAGGTCGTGAGAAATTGTCCGGTACCGTCGAAGTTGACGAATTTTATATCGGGGGCCAGCATCCCGGAAAAAGAGGCCGGGGCTCAACCGGCAAATCAATTGTGATTACCGCCGTTGAAAAACAAGGCCGACAGATTGGCCGCATACGTATGCAGGTCATCCCCAATTGTTCATCAGCTTCAATCCTGTCGTTTATCTATGATAACGTTGAACCTGGTAGCATCATCATTTCTGATGGTTGGAAAGGCTACTTGCCACTTGACGATGAAAGATACACGCATGCTCCTCTTATCTTAGACACGATGCCGGATAAAGAAAGCGCCCTGTCCGGCGTTCATTTAATCGCCTCGTTGGTCAAACGATTAATGATCGGAACGTTTCAGGGAAGCTTCGGTACAAAGTACTTACAGTACTATTTGGATGAATATGTATTCCGTTTCAATCGTTGAAAGTCACTATCAGTGGGCAAAAAGTTTATGCGAATCGTTCAACAAGCTGTAAATTCAACACGAATAACGTATGCCCAGACTCAACTGGAGGGTAAATAGGGGACGTTATTGACGAAATTGACATAATAATGCAGCCATAGCTAAAAATACCTCTAATCGGAGGACTCAATGCCGCGAAGAGCTAGATTGGATGCTCCGGGAACCCTGCACCACGTAATGATCCGGGGGATCGACCAGCACAGGATTGTCAACGATGTACATCCATTTAAACCCACTGCGGGCCAAACTATTTAAAAGCTTAGATAAACTGGATCGCTATCGCTGGAGTTGTCATGGGATCTTAATGGGTAAAGTTAAAAATGAGTGGCAGGATTGCGACTACGTATTGAAATGGTTTGGCAAAAAAAGAAGGTGTTGCAAAAAAGAATTATCGCAACTATGTCAAAAAAGGCATCGATGCAGGGCGTTGGCCGGAGCTTGTCGGTGGTGGATTAATCCGATCTTTATTAGGTGGTTGGTCAGCAATCAAAGCAATGCGCCGATCAGAGGACCGTGAATTAAGCGAAGATCGAATATTGGGCTTTGTCCCCATATAGTTGACAATTCGATTTATCTTTGATATGCTCGCTTCCAACAATAACCTATAAATTGGAGGCGAGCAATGAATGAAATTGGTGATGCTTTTTGTCCAAATAAACAGTGTAAAGAGTACGGATTGCAAAATCATGGTAATATCACGGTTCGCGGCAAATATGGTAAAGACAAGACAAAAGAGTTGCTATATTGCCGAACATGCAGCAAACGCTTTGCACCGACGAGAGCAACTGCTTTTTTTGGACTTCATTTACCAGATGAAAAAATTGAGCAAATTATTCATCACGCGGCAGAGGGTGTTGGTGTAAGAGCTACCGCCCGACTTCTGGGCATAAATAAGGATACTGTAAATAGGGTGATACTTCGTGCCGGTGAGCATTGCGAATTAATCCTTTCAAGCCTTTTGCGTTCATTGAAATTAAAAGAGACTCAGTTAGATGAATTGTGGTCATTTGTAAAAAAAAGAAAAGTGTTGGCGAACAAGAGCTGGGCACAAAGTGGATCTGGACAGCCATTGACACGCCGACAAGATTAATTGTTTGCTATCTCATAGACGTTAATAGGGGACGTTGTTGACAAAATTGACGTAATAATATTACGTAGCTGCAAAAATCTATAATAGGAGGACTCAATGCCGCGACGAGCCAGATTGGATGCTCCGGGAACCCTGCACCACGTAATGATCCGTGGAATCAATAAGCGAAAGAAGCTGAGGCCAGTATCAGTTATCAATTTCCGGCCAAGGATGATCCGGAAAAATTAATGAATTTATCGTCAAAGTATGTAAAAATGAAAGCATATCAATTGAGGAGCTAAAAGCAGGCGGCCGACGCAGGCAGGCGAGCAGGGCTCGGGCTCACCTTGCGATAGGGTTGGTTAAGACGCATGGGGTACCATTAGCAGAGGTTGCCAGACACGTAGGTGCTTCGACTTCGCCCGTATCAAAAATGGTCACACGGGCGAATTAATAGGCAATTCTGTCAACAACGTCCCGTAAAAGTCTTATAATGGGTTTTACTTAGCTTTTGGATAAACAAATTTAAATAAGTGGGGCGCCCCCTTTCTGGTCCCAGTGCTTATCTAACTCTTGAAAGCTATGCGCCCCAGCCCAATAGGGGCATCGTTCCTTTGCTGCCGACTCAGGTGCGTTGAATGACAGGTTCTACGATCCAGGTGATTTTGCACAAGGGAACTCTGATCCTTCTTGTCATTGTGAGGTACCAAATCGCGGTTGGAGGTGATTTGCCGCCGATCGTCCGGGTGTGTTCGAAGCGACCTTCAAATGCCCGACAATTCCGTAATCAGGATCCCACACATTCCCTGAGGCGTCAAAATTGTATATTCGACCCCATAACGATATAACGCCATCTTCGGGCTTCGCTCCTCCATCGGTGTGGGTCATTTGGCCACCTTTTTGCTGATTGTAGCCTGGACACGTGAACCTGCCATTAGAATATCTTATTCGATAGGTTTCCCCGCCTTTCAGGCTGCCCATGGGATCGGTTCGCCAATCGCCGGAATAAAACGAATCGTCAAATTTACCGGCCGTCTTGTCAAACACCACTATAAACAGCGCCCCGGATTGAATGTGTCTGATCCAGCCGGCAAGACTATTGGGCCGGGCTGTTGCGGATAGTGGTTCATTATGAGATGGGTTCGATGCGGCCACCTGGAAGGGCACTGTGGCCACTTCGGTGCCGTTGGAATCGGAATCGTGCATGCGTATATCATACTTGCCCGAAGCGTCCGGGGCTCGGAAGATCAGTTGGCCGGCGGTCTTTTTACGCAGATATTGGTAGCTCAAATCATGCTTGTCGTTTTGGGCTTCAGAACCGTGAGGCACAGCGGAGGGGATGATTCCGATCCAGGCCGTGTTGGCAAAGCTTGCTGGTGCACTGAAGGTGACCCGGATGTTTTCCGAAGGCCGGTAGATACCTTTGTCCAGCTGAAGCGAAATACCCTTTGAAGTATGCTCGACCCTAAAGGTTACTGAGGCCACCTCGGTGCCGTTGGAATCGGTATCGTGCATGCGCATGTCATATGAGCCCGAAGCGTCCGGGGCTTGGAAGGTCAGTTGGCCGGCGGTCTTTTTTCGTAGATATTGATAGCTCAAATCATACTTGTCGTTTTGGGCTTCAGAACCGTGGGGCACATTGGAGGGGATGATTCCGATCCAGGCCGAGCCGGAAAAGCTGTCCGGTGCACCGAAGGTGACCCGGATATTTTCCGAAGGCCGGTAAATACCTTTGTCCAGTTGAAGCCAACCCTGTTTTCCCGCCCTTGCAATCAGCTGCGCGGACGACTGCTCCGACGTCGCTGCCTTCTGCGGTCGGGCCTTGAGTATATGAGCCTGACCGGTCGGGAGGCGGTCGGCATTTTCCTGCTGTAAGAATCGATGATAACCCTGCAGGGTGTTGCCGGGTCCATCGTCGCCGAATGCATTGGTGGCTAATACCAGAATCAACAGAGACTTGAACACGAGATTACTGAATAAAGTTTTCATAACCGCTGACCTCCACAATAGTTTTGCTGTTCCCTGACAGCCCTGCTGCCAACTTTCCTTCGCAGAACCCACGGGCCGACTCGTAAACTTCGCCTGTCCTTTGGACAGGGATACTGTGGAGCAAAATTCGAGCCAAGCTGCTTGGATAAGGATGTGTCTAAATATCAGCGTCTTAGTTCGGTATCTTCTCTGAAATCTTAATAGAATCGAGTCAATATCGAGACAACGGCAACCGCCTGTACGTCAAAAAAATGGCTGTACTATTCCTACTTTGTCACATTTATTCAGGGTTCAAACGTTCTTTCAGACTTTGTATACGATAAGCCGACTCCATAGCTCTTTGTCGTTTTTCATGGCGCATTTGTAGCTGTTTAAATATTTCTTCTTCGGATGCCTTCTTGTTGGGAAGATAATGAGTAAGCAACTCTATGGTGTCATTACTGCTCAGCAAGGGATAGTCGGAGCTGTTTTTGATTTGCTGTTCTAACAGAAACAGCATCGCCAGCATTACCATGGTCATGTGATGATGCCAACTGCGCCAGCCTCTGGCCTGGTATTGCCCCATGCCGCACTGATTTTTGGCGTCTTGAAAAACACGCTCCACCAAATAGCGCTGGTCCTGCATGTACACAAGGTTGGGCAGTGAAACTGATGACGGGGCGTTGCTTATGCTGTACTTGATATCACTGGTGCCGATCGTTTTTCGTGCCACAAGTCGCCAGCATTGCGCCTTGGGCTCTTTGCCGTCCCAAAGCCATATGCGTCGATGCAAAACGGCTACCTTTAGTTTGCCCTTGCTGGTGTCCCTGATATCGAGCTTTTTCCAGGCGCTTTCAGGTTGCTGTTCGCACCAGCGGTCGGCTCGAATCGGTTTTATCTTTGCCTTTAAACGTGTTGGGCGGCGACCTTTTTTGGTCTTTTTGGCCGGAACATAAGGCTGCGGATTGTTAAGGTAGATGCGTTGATCCTTGTGAATATCGGCCACAAAGACCTCGCCCAGGTCGTTTAAGGAACGCAAAAAGCCAGGATCTTGGCCATAGAAGGCATCACAGCCGACCCAATTAAAGTGTGCACCGCGCACACGGGCGGCAATCACCATCTGGACGGCCAAGTCCTGCTTGCGCTGATACTCTATAAATTCTTCAGGAACGCCGGCATTACGGCAACGCTCTTTATCATCAGTCCAGGATCTTGGTAAAAACAGGCGACAATCGATCGGTACGACATGCTGCTGATGGGCAAGGACCGCAAAGACACCAACCTGACAATTGTCAACTTTGCCCTTTTGGCCGCAATACTGGTGTGCTACGCCAACGGATTGGTGACCTTTTTTGGGAAGGCCGGTTTCGTCAATAAGCAGACAGCTGTCATCTTTACTGCCGATCAGTTTGTTGGCATCATGACAAAGTTGATCAATGACAGCATTTTCCTGCCATGGAGACTTGGAAAGAAAATGCTGATAGGCTTGGTCGTTGGTGTTGGGGACTACCTCTGCCATCCGTTCCATGTTCTTTTTTTTGGCCTGAAACAAACCTTTGAGGTATTGCTCAGCCCACAGACTTGAATCGCGAGTCTTGGATTTAGACAAATGGCTGTATCTATTTTAAAATACAGCAAGATCCGTGGCTGCTCCCCGAAGGGGGCTGTTGGCATGGCGAAAGTCTCCTTTAGTTTTTTGGTTGTTCCGGCGGGCTGTTGGTGTTTAGCCCGATTCCCCATCGGCTTCTCTTTTTCATGGAGAATTTAATACTAAATTTTAAACGTATTTTCAATACTATATAACTTGTTTTTTCAAATTTTTAATGTGACAAAGTAGGACTATGATAGGAGTACCTTTTTCATGTCGATGTCATATTTCCGCATGCGGTTCCATACAGTGCCCCGACTAACGCCCAGCATTTTGGCAGCCTTTGACCTGTTTCCCAATGATTGCTTCAGTGCTTTAATTAAGGCGGATTTTTCAGAAATGTTTGGCTCTCCAGCTTTACTGGCATGATCAGCTTTCTCTTCAGTGCTTAAATAATTTGGTAATTGCTCAACACCAATCAAACCATTTGCTTGCAGTACGAATGAATATTGAAGAGCACTCTTTAACTCACGAACGTTTCCCGGCCAGCATAGGACATAATCCGTTTTATTGCTTCCTTTGACAATCCTTTTATCCTTTTACCCGTCAGCCGCTGCAACCGGTACACAAAGGTGTCTATCAGAATCGGAATGTCTTCCACACGATCTCGCAAAGGCGGAAGATCAATCGGAATAACATTGATGCGGAAGAACAAATCTTCACGAAATTTACCCCCAGTCATCAGTTCTCTGAGGTTTTTATTTGTTGCAGCTATAATCCGGACATCGACGGAAATCGGCCGGTTTTCACCCACCCTTTCAATTTGCATGGATTCAAGAACTCTTAGCAGCTTAACCTGCACAGATAGCGGGATATCGCCGATTTCGTCCAGGAAGAGGGTCCCGCCGTTGGCATATTCAAACCGACCAATGCGATGTCTATAGGATATTTTGGGGACGCCCCACACTTTTACAGTTTACAAAATCTAATGCCTCCGATACACGGACATTATGCCGCAAAAATTACGAATCGATGTTCCGGAGCACTGCATCACATATCCGTTCGAGGAATTGAGCGAAGGAGATTGCATCTTTTATTATCCGGTTTGAGTCAGTCTGTCACCCGCGGTGAAAGATAGCAGATAGTAGCGGTTTTCAGCTTCTGGAAGTATAACTGTAAATATGTGGGGCGTCTCCTTTCTCTGACCCTATCTTGCAGGTGAAACTACATGTTTGGGGACATTCCTTCATTGCTTGATATCCTATCAAAACCATTCCCTATCTTCCCAAATTGATTATTTACCGGTGATTAGCTTATACTGATTTTTCCTTACTAATTTTTCACCGCGTGTTGCAGACTGACTCACTGTCGGTTCGGATATTTTTAACCCGAATATTTCATGAAATTTTTTCAAAGGGGTTTTGAAAAGAAAACATATCATTTATATATCTAAGAGTCCGGGGCATTCAGGTATCGTACAAAATGTTACATTAGCAACGACCGAAAGAATTGAAAAAGTTTCATCCTCCGGGCTAAACGGAGACTTCCATGGCCTGCGTTATTCGAGGTTCGCGGTAGGCGGACTACGGCTTTACCAGGTCCATGAAAGTCTTCGTTTGGTGAAATATCCTGTCTCATCCTAAGATCTCATTACACTCCACCCATCTTTTATCCCAAAAATAATTATCGCCATCCCGCATAGATTAGCGTTAAAGTTAAGAGAGACAGGGAGTTTTGATGGTTTCACTTAGC
>Ga0126335_1001801_pt1 | contig 12358 bp, 6 predicted proteins | sample OlaspJWI45metaG_FD_108409 | JGI IMG/M metagenome (GOLD analysis project Ga0126335, IMG submission 108409) | Marine gutless worms symbiont microbial communities from Oahu, Hawaii - Olavius sp. 1 OAHU.JWI-45 metaG | ecosystem: Host-associated > Annelida > Digestive system > Unclassified | place...
CCGGTTCCAGAACCGGATAATTGTTTTGCATTGTTTTATTTCGTGATTAATGCATGCATTTCACACGTAATAATAACGTTAATACGTTATTTTCTAATCCCGAAATCCCGGGATTTGGTCTCTTATAATCCTGGGATTTCCGGATTGAAAAATGGTCCGGGATCCCGGTATCCCGGATCCCGGGATTGCAATCTCTAACTATAACCAAGCAGCAGTAAAAAGAGAAAACTAAACACTTCACGACCTGAAATCTTTTCTGGAACAGATTATTGTAAATATACCACGGTCTGTTTCCTGCAAATAGTGTGCATTTTGATACGTTAAATGGCATATTTGTTTGGCCAAAATGCTTTTATTACCATTTTGCACCGCATTGACAACATCAAGCACTACTGCACTAGCACTTAAAATGCTATGCTGTCACCATGACAAAAGACAACTACAGTGCCTATAGTCAATGTATGGCGTTTCTATGATCTCAATGCTAAAGTGCAATTGTTTCTGAGTTCAAGAACGAAGAGCACAAAACTGCTGGAACACTTCGAGTACATGAAGATCAATGTCACTAGTGAACAATAGTGTCTCCAGTGTGTTGATGTAACTGTACACTTGCTCATGATGCTACACACAACAAGCCACTGTCACGGTAAAACCACAGTCTATGTCACAGCTCTAATCACCTGTATAAAATGAATTTCAGCATCCATGTCTTACATCATCTTCAGCATAATACAGTTACATCATCGGAAACTGGTCAAGTAACAGACTGTCACAACAAGATTACTGCAATTTAAACTGGGTGAGAAAAACCAGACCATTTTTACAAGACCTCTGAATTTCTGGACTTTATGGCACAATATAAATTTGTTTGTTTTAACTTTTAATTGCAACTATATCAAAAAATAAAGTAATGAAGTGTATGCTGTGATGCATGCATGCATGGAGATACAAGTCTAGATTCAAACAGAATAGTCTCTGAGCTTAAGTCCGAGAATTAAAGGAAAACTGCACTGCACTTGTAAACTGTGATATTATCCATGATCTGACATTTTCTGACATGCAACTGCATGAGGCAAGTGACATAGCTAAGAACCAATCCTTCTTGTGGATTTACTTTGGCCTTTTCTAGTGGAAAAAATTGTAAAACTTACAAGCAAGAAGAACTGCTGAAGCCGTTCAATGATCCACTTGTACCAGGGTGTGTTGTAGTCGCAACGTCGGGCTTCACAGTGACTCAAATGATCACTAAGGACGTGAATAAACCTCTACATTCATGCATGCATCACAAATGCTCACATTACTGTAATTCTTCTAATAGAATCCCCCGGCTTGTATTAGAACAATACTGTCCGAAATTGGATCCCCAGCTTGTATTAGAGACCCACATTCTATTAGAACCACACAGTTCACCGATGAACATGTATTCCAAGATTCTCGGCATTGTATTTATTATGGCAAAGTGAAACGTTTTTGCCTTTAGGACGTTAGGATGCCATCATGACGTACCAGTATGTAACACGTCAAAATGATGCAATGTACCGCAGTCCTACGTATCATTAGCTCTGTGGTATTTGCCATTAGACCCCGGCTTCTATTAGAGGAAATACAGTATGGTAATGCTGGACTTGCTTCATTCTTACAACATCAACGCCAGAAACACATCACTAGTTTTTAAAAATGAAAACAATTAATTTACATAAAACACAAGTCATATATATTACATGAAGCTAGCAAATATGCATTCAAAAGCCAACATATAGCCAGTTTAGTCCACCACATAACAGGCAAATAAATAATTAATGGTGTTACATGCGCTGCTGGTGCTATCAAGAACATGCTCGGTCTAAAGGATAACGATTATTATAATATCAAGCATACAATAAATTAAAGTACACAACGTTATACACTACGAATATCCCGAATGTTATTACTGTTTATAAGGCCAACTGAAACCAAAAGGGGAAACTGCGGCAACTAAAACAGCAAATAGAAAAGCAGCAGAATATGCAGCAACATGGACGGTAGCGTAGGTCAGGTGCAGCATACTCCGCGGCGAGAAGGCGACGGCTTCAATGACCCCGGTCAAGACCGTCTGCGAATGGACGAGACAGCGGCGGCTCAGTGCACCCGGTCCAGTCTGTCGGCAACTGGACGACAAGACGGCGGCGGCTCTGTGAACCCGGTCGAGACTGTCAGTGTCCGAACTTGTCAGCGACGTCAACGTCCACCAGTCAGCACCACACCAGTGACTGTTGGCGATGTTACACCAATACGCGACTTGTCTCCTCAACTCGTATCAGCATGATAGCTGAAGTTCGGTAGCAGAAAGTTCGCCTCGTCAGAACGGCAGAACTTTCTCGTCTGTACTGTTTAACTGCAACAGTAAAACTGCAGTACGTCTTACTCCGACGTTTCTCAAACGTAAAGTGACTGTCCTGCACACTTCAGACAGCCAGCTCACACGTATGATGATATCGCCTCTGCCAGCCAGGTGTTCAGACAGTTCAGACAGACATTAGACGCGCAGGCACACTCGCCCTTGTAATGTCTCCCGCCATGTTACGGCGCAATATAAGTCGTCGTCTTATTATTGTTATTATTATTAGAGTTAAATTCGCACCGCTGAGAACAACAGACGCACTTGTCAGTGACATGCCTCCATAGACTGGGCAACAACCCGCAGCGCGAAAAACAACTAAGAGAAATGAAATGTGGGTCAAAAAACGACAGGCCAACAATGTCTGTAAGATGGGCCAAATACGGGCCTAAAACAATGGGAAATTAAACTGCAACAAAAACTAGAATATATGTAAACAATGCGTATGGCTCAGACGGTGCCCACTTGATATCAAACTGTATTAAACATCAGTGAGTATGACAGTCAGTATGAATTCTTTTCAGCATTGCTGCAGCTTGGGACAATGTGACCGACAGATTGATGTCAGATAAACAGAATCGTGGACAGACACTGCATACACTCAAAACATAATACCTCTGCAGCCGATCTATAAAACCAAGAGCAGAAGTCTAAGAAAAGCCAAAGTCCCTGAAGTCAGTCCACTTTGTGGCTGCATCACAACACAAAGCAGATAAGTTGTATTACCTGAAAGATAATGAGGAAAAGGTTCTTCTGTGCCTGATGGATCTCTTCCAACTTCTCTTCTTCACGTTCAATAGCTTCTTTGTTCGGCACAACTCGGTCATCGTCGACTGAAAAGTCATCCCGTTTCTGCTGAAAACAGAAGAATATCAAAAAGTGAAATAACAAAACAGTACAAAAACAATGAATTCAAAGCCAACAACAAATTCATAAACACACTTTATTAATACCACATGAAACTGCTCTACACTGCCTTTGACTTATTCAACATGACATTCCAAACAACAATACTGTTGTGGATAGAAACCAGCAACTACCAGCGACGAACATACGCAGCTCACCTTGCGTTCATAATCCTTCAGTCTGTCACGCATATCTTCGATGGTTTTCCGTAGCTGGTTTACCTGTTTGCTCATTTTGATTACTGTCGAATGCAGGATCTCCCACACATAGAAACTACACAGAGCAGCAGTTATATGGTAACTATGAATAATCCAATTTAGCAACTGAGTGGCACAGCAAGAATAAAAGTGAGTGCTATGTCTCAGTACCATATGCATATGGCACTATACAGCAACAACGAGGATGGTTTTTACTATTGATCATCGTAGCCACACAAGCAAGCTACCAATCCAACCATTGCTCTTTTATACTCAAATAACCAACAGATTCAGATTATGTCACTATTATTACACAGCATGACATTCCTCACATATCATGGACATTTCTAATTATTGATACAAAACCCTGGCCTACGTGCTAGCAGAAAAGATTCTGCCATCATGCATCAGTTCTTTCCAACAGTATGCATGTACAACTGTGCACAACTGTGGCATAGAGAACAGAGTACAGCAGAAAACATGCCTGTCAGTCTTCATTCTATTCTGCATATTATCAGCACACACGATCAGATGTTGTCTACGACGGGAGCAAATTCCAAGCTACATGCAACATATATATAAATGAACATTACTTGGTAAGTTCAGATGCCATTTCTGCCGAGAAGATCCACTTGGCAACAGCATGGCACTCAACAATCTGAGTCTTCACGAGTTTGTCAACGACAACAACCTGCATCTGCAGTGTACACAAGACAATACAGATTTGATAATTGTAAATCACAAATATATCAAATAGCAGTCAGCAGAAATACATTGTTACTTCTCACAGAAACAGGAACTAGTCTAAAAACCTGTTGGTGAGACTTGTATATGTCAAATACACTTCGTAGAATGCATATCTGAGCATCATCTGATGTCTTGGAATCCTTTGTAGACCCGAGTGTCTTCAACAGAGGATGAAACCTACAAAACAAAGTTTTCAATTATTGATAGAACAGAAAACTAAATGACATGGTAAAAAAGAAGTCTTTGCAATGATGATGACAATTCTAAATGTCACATGACAACTAACTCCAATTTCAACACAAACAATATGACAGCTATACACAAATATATTTATAACACTTCCACCAAGTTGTGATCATTCGAAAGAGCTCAGCTTATTAACTGGGAGATCCAATGCACTAAGAAAGTGCGCTGTTTTAACTTTTTATTTATTCATTAGTAAGAGATAACATTCATTTTCTGCTTCAGCTCCTTGGGTTCAATGCCGACGGTGCTGACCACACATCACTTACATGTCAGCTTTTCTCATCTTTTACTGTACTATTTCTTTATTTTTGCTCCTCATGCAAAATATCTAGTCTATACTTAAGCTGTTCTGCTATAAAGTGAGAAAGTAATAATATTGCAATCTATTGATTACCATGGCAACTAGAATATCAACATGAAACACTTACTTAGCTACTGCAGCGAATGTGTGACTAAATGACTTTGACGAAAGAGACAGAAGAGTCTGAACAAAGACGTCAATCTTTAGTGGATCACATCCTACAAATCAAACACACCAGACGCATCAGTTATCATTCAGCATCATTCCCACATAACTGACCAACAGCAATGCATAATAGCCTCATACTGGGCAGAGGCATAGTAACTGGTTATTCCTCTACTAGAATAGAATAGAAAGGTCACACACACACACATCACAGAGCAACAAAAGCACAACTGCCAATGTCAAGCATTTGTAAACACATTTCGCTAACATCATAAAGCAACACAGAATCTATTTTAACATAAAGTTTGCAAGGACATTTAGTCACACTTCACAGAACATCATGCACAACATTTACATGTGTAATATCACCACATAACAAATCTGCACTTACCAAGTGAGTCGTGCATTGGACTTTGTAAATCAAGCAGAATTTCTTCAGCTTCAATCACTGAACACTTAGATCGAATTGCTTCTTTCAACTTGGTAGCAACCACTACACCTGCCTGTGCCCCTACAGACCACCAAGCACATTAACGTTGTCACATTTTGTCACTGTGCTTTACACCTTTCCTACAAATTTTTACAACCTGCATGCCCATAGTGCTGGCAACATATATTCTAAGAGCATATACTGTCAATACTTTGCACATCTTCACATCACATTACTTATATGTCTAAGTAATTTATAATGAGTAATTACTTAATAAAAACAACAACAGTATTAACTATAAGAGATGTCACATACATACAAGTTTAAATTACGATATCGCAATTAAAGCTATACAGCTGCAAGTGCAAGCTAGTCTACTGCTTAACTACTTGAATACTGATTGTTAAACTGCACTGCTGCGAACAAGCATCTAAAACACCTGCAAACAAGACCTGTGAGTACACACCGTCACGCTCGTACTTGTAATGTGGTGCTGGCTTCACTGGAACCAACTTACTGAAGTCAGCTGGCACAATCTCTGACACACGCTGATGATAGGACAACCTAGGTCATGTACACAACACCAAGATAATGACAGATGTATCACATATGACATAGGTTTATTGACAGAACTGCATTCAAATGTTCACAACAGATAGGACTATAAACCATAACACTATTGAAGCAACGGTTCTTGCATATTTCACAACAAAATATTACATTTTTCAAAAATAACAATAATGAATAAACAAATGGGGTTGTTGACGGCACTGTGTGAAAACGAAACTGTGCCGACACACTTCACGTAACTAGGTCTTCCAGCTTTGGCTAGCGGTATCTTTACAGCTGCAAAGCTGCTGCCATGAAATTCTTTTACTTAAATATAGCAATAAGATTTTTAATCATACCTCTTTAATTATTTTCTTTTGGTGCGAAAATAGCAGTTACTAAAATAGGATATCATTAAAATACTATTACTATGCACATTTCGGGATTTGCTGGTTAATTGTTATACCAGAGTAACTGGATTTGTTAACTCCATTTTAAGTCAACAGTCTAGCAACTGAGAAAGCCACCAAACTTTTTTTCACTATGAACATTAAACAACCAGTTAAGTTCAGTGTGCATGTGTACAGGGTGTGACAAAAGACAATCCCCAATATTCAGGGATTTTAAGATCCTGAGAACATGCATGGTCTTAAGACTTTGTGTTCTCGATCTCAGCCTCAGTATCATCAAGTACTAATCTTGGTCTAATGCGTGTTGGTCTTGTGGCCTCAGATCGATCACTTGCTCCTAATCAACTTCATTAACTAGCAAGTCATGGTAGGCCAGAGCCTATCACTGACTCATTGTCATTGTGCATCTTGTTAATGACATTACCACAAGACATGTCAACTGCTGAACATCTGAAAAGTTTTATGGTACAAAATATTCTGTTTAGTGTTTAACTGTTTACAGGACTCATTTCTCATCATGAAAATTAACTTTTGTGCATGTATATGTGTCGTGGTTATATTTTTGCAAAGAATATAAACATGCCAATTTATATCATTATCACATGCGTTTGAATAGATTAAGATTGGTTTCAGAGCACTGTAAAAATGTTCTCGACCCCAGTCTCACTGTTTGTTTCTGACATCGTTAACAAGCTTGGAAATATTTACATGTCACACGGCTATGTAGAATGTTATATAGGCCTAGGCCTATGCCCTACAGACAGAGAGTCGGCCTCTCTGATCAGCTAGATGACCATCGATTTGTCTAAGCCTAGACCATACCTATTACCATGTGACATGCATGCATTATAGTTATGTGCAATTTTTCTAAGCCGTCCTTTATTGATTTGCCACACAATTCATTTTCTCATGTTACCTTGACCGTGAAAGCATATAACTGAGGTACTGAAAATTAAAGATTTTGAGCAGATGCACAGGCATAGCAAAATGAAGTTAGTAGATCAAAAAGTCATGGCCTTCCCCGGCACTGTTTTCTGTATCAATTCGACAATTGTATGAAAACCCAAATGCACCTTTTGTTGTTCATAGAATGTCTCAGAATTTTATACACCTTCAAACAGCAGAATTAACTTATTTCTTAATTAATTCTTTTTACCATATACCAGTGTTATGGCCTGTAGCATTGCTGCAGCTGCTGGCACTAGGGTCTACTTGCTCATCACCACCTAGCGAACTACATTTGGTGGCTATAACCTCATTAATAATAATACTAAATCAGTTAATTTCTGAGTCAACAACATCCTACACAACTTAACTTATAATACTAACTAACCCTTACAATACAGACATGACAAACTGACGATACTAATTATTACAGTCAAGAATTAGTAACAATAATGATAAAAGCTACAAAGCACACATAACTAAACAATTTGAATCTTTAACTAATTAATGCACAAAAATTAACACCTAATATACAAACCTCATACACTTTAGTAAACTTTCCTTGACAAATTTCGGCTTTGGCATCTCTTGGTCCATAGTAAGGCAATCATTCCAGTCATCCCAACTCCACTTGAACTGGAAGTTGCTCAAATGATAGGAAAACCAGTTTGCAAAACTAAACAGTTCAACAAATACAACAGTAACAAAAACCAGTCGTGGTCATAACTAACAGTAAATGTTGCTATAAACAGTACAGGATTTCTCTAGAATTCTGCATTATGGCATTTATGGACAATACAAGTATGTATGTATGTATGTATGGGAAAATTTACAAGTGCACGTCCAGAGGCCAAACCGAAGAGATGTGTCTTGAGCCTGCTACAAAAAAGTGTAAGTGTCAGTGTTGGATCATGAAGTGACGATGCCAGATTATTCCAGTTTTGGAGTGCAGGCTGCAAAGCTGTGTGGTCCGGAGCTGTACGTGCGACAGGCAAGCACCTGTAAGTCCCCATGAGTGGCAGAGCGCAGGCGACTGATACTTGCTATGACTGGAACGCACAGCTCCTGGAGGTACTGCGGTGCAGTTAGATGGAGACACTTGAAGATGATCGTGCAGAGCTTGAAAACCAATCTCTCTGGAACTGGCAACCAGTGAAGATCACCTCAAAGTGTCGGTCTTATGTGCTCAAACTTCCACACTATGAGTCATGCCGCAGAATGCAAAACTGACTGCAGTGTATTCAATCAGAACAAAATGCACTTTTCATCAGAAAGACTGAAAAGCTGGTAATCTACGCATCTTCAAGCACACAGCCAGTCGGTCCATAGTCTAGTCTACCCACTGTACCATCCACTCACAACTATTACACTACTAACTACTTTCAGCTTGTGTAAAATTTAAAACCTAGTATTCTTCAGCACTTGAAACAAACACTCTCATAAGCAACTTGACTGTTGTAAGTAAACAGAGTTTTTACTTAAAAGAACAGACAGCATTAAAGCATGGAAGGCTTTTTCTGCACCAACTAAGATTATTTGCTAACCAATGCAGCAAACAACACAAAGCTAAGACTGCTGGCTTAATCAGTATACATACACACAGGCCTACATACATACCGCTCAATGCACGACGCATTCATTGTGTCCAGCTTCTCATAGAGAATCTCTGTTGCTTGTGCAAGCTAAATCAAGAGTTAACGAAAATAAATGCCAAACAGTACAGATAGGAAGTAGATGAATGCGGTCTACCCGTACCTGCGGGTACGGATAGATATCTTACAGGTCATGTCAGGTACGACGTCAATGGTTACCCGCAAGGAACACAACTTTTCATGATTTCGAAGCTGTATGGAATGTAACATGTGAAAACCACATGCTATTGGTAGTCTATAATCATACAGTTAGTGACTATCGTATAACAAAGAGAACAAATGGATAAAGACAACAAAATACCAATACTAAAAAATATTTTTAAAATGTGTTTTATTCTGTCGCTTTAAAACAAAGAAACTAGTTGTTTTGAAAAAACATTTGTTTTAAAACAAACTCACACCTAACTGGAAATAAGGGAATAAATTTATCTAGGCCTAGATAAATTTATTCCCTTATTTCCAGTTATGTGTGAAAAAAATGCAGTAAACGAACAGTAACACAGTGTTTCACAAAAGAGGCGCTATATCAAGTGTATACTGAGTAATACTGACTTTACTTTGGCTGTTCAAAATTTTGGATGTATTGAGTATTTCTGTTGCTGAAATTGTGCTATGCACTTTGCCATGCAAGAATATAATATGACCCGCTGACTTCTTTGTATTGACAATATCGGTAATCTGCATGATGTAGACACTCCATAGGGTCGCCTTGCCTTTATAAATTGGCAGTACCACACTTGATTTCCAATCTTCGGGGATGCTCCCTTCTTTCACAATACCATTACATAAACCTACTATCCATTGTGTTCCAATATCCCCTGTGGCTTGTATCATTTCTGCTACCAGCCCCGACAATCCTGGGGCTTTATGTCTTTTCATCTTCTTCAGTACTGCTCTCACTTCGTCCATCCTGATACAATCTGCTGGTCCTTCCTTAACCTCAGCCGATATCTTACGGTCCCAAACACTCTTCATTCATTAATTTCTCCATGTACTCCTTCCATGAATCTTGAATACCTTTATCATCTACAATCACTTCCCACATGCTCCTTTTATACAGTTTAACTCAATTATATCCTGTCTTTCTTTAACCATCTGCTTTGCCATTCGGAAAATTTCATTTTGAGACTCATTCAAGAGTCATTCAAGTCATTTGCCCATTCCTTCTGTTTCTTTACCTTTGCTGAAGAGATAATCCTCTTTGCATTTTGTCTACTCTTCCTGTACTCCATCCTTGCCTCATTCGTGTTTTCTTTCTTCCACTTTCCGTACTTTGTCTTCTTTTCCCTAACCGTTTCAGCAACCTCCTCGTTCCACCACCATGTTTCCTTGTGCTTGCGTGTCATACCACATATGTCCTGAGCTGATTGCATCATTATACCTTTCATCTGTAGCCAGTAATCATTTACATCCAGGCCGTTCCATTTTGCTTCCTCTACCTTATCTCCGACCATGCATCTGTAGTCCTCACATGTCTTTTCCTCCTTAAACTTCCACTAGTTAAACTTCCATACACGCACTCTTGGCTCAAACTTCCTATGCTAACTTTTTGTTGTTTTAAACCACATGTCCATTACTAACAGTTTATGTTTTGGGACACATTTCTCACTTGAAATAACCTTGACGTTACGAACCTTGGCTTTATCCTCCTGCCAAACCATAATGTAATCAACTGTACTTTTCACCGGACCAGCTACACATGTTACCAACTTGGCTTCCTGCTTCGTAAAAAGTGGGTTGCAGATGACTAAGTTTAGCCCATCTGCAAACTCCAATATCCTGCAACCATCAGCGTTCCTAGAACCGAACCCAAAACCACCATGTGTCCCATCATAGCCAACATTACTACTTCCGATATGCCCATTCATGTCTCCAGCAAACACAACCATTTCATTTTGGGGTACACAGCTTACCAAATGAAATACTTCGTTCCAAAATGACTCCTTTTCCTCATCAGGTTTCCCTGAGTGCGGAACATATACCGTGAAAACATTTAGCAAGCAGTCACCCAAGACCATCTTCAGCACCAGTACTCTCTCACTGTGCCTTTCTACACCAACAACACTGTCGATCCATTTCTCGGCTACAAATATCCATACACCATCAGTCTTTGCCTTACTTCCCATCCAAAACAGCTTATACCTTTTGCCTATAGCACCAAAGAACCTACACCCACTACCTCTCCACCGAGTTTCCTGAACACACGCCACATCTCCGCCTCTCCGCCAATGCCTCCACTTAGTTCACCCGACCGACCTGTGAGTGAGTCAATATTCCAGGTAGGAATCCAAGTATTAACGAAAAAATCATGTTGTCCAGCAGTACACAATCTACAGTGTGTGCATTATGCTACAATTTCACTGTGCTCCAGGAAGAGACAAATAGTAGTATTTTGTGTGTAACTCTGACAAATTCAAATGCATCATCAATCGATTCAATCATATTTTGGCAATCAACATGACAACAGACACATGTAACTATTAATACAATGTCCACTTCCCCTAATTACCACTGTAACTATATCTTGCAAAATAAAATGCTTGCCACATCAAAATATACAAAATGCATAAAGTGTTCACATCAAGAAACAACCATCACTAGTGACACAATACTGAAGTCACAATTGCAATGCTGTACTAGCAGTTGTGGTATATTTTGTAACTGTGTTCGACTTCTGCACTACTGCAGTGATTCATGGCAGAAATTATGAAAATAAATCCAGGTTTGTTCAGTTACATACAGAATATTGTCGCTCTTTTTCTGTGACACAGTGTATGTGTGCATCTGTAATGTTCTGTATCCAGCAAATCAATTTTCATTTTCCAGATTACAGCATCGTACTGCATTAACAAACGCATACTATACGTGAACATTAAAGACAACAAGAAATGCATATGCATAAATATATATATAACCCATTAGGAAACCTAAACTCCGGTCGCAGCCCGGAGAGCAAAGCTCATTAGAAGCGCCTCATTGTAGCGCGTATTCGATGCGGCTATCGCTAAATTACTTTGTCGTCTTGTTTCTCGTTGCTTCTATAAGTCGATTTGTGTTTGTTTCCACGACAACGTTGAATTGAGCGGTATTCGTTGCATTCAAGAAAAAGTTTATAGACAGTCGCCAGATGGCGCCACGGAAATGTTTTTACCTATTTTCTTGGCTGTTTGTAGAATATGAGATAAGTTACACAGCTTAAGTAATATATTATGTACCTGTAGCATTTTTATTAAAATGTGAGCACAGATCTAATATTTATGCACACGTTACAGCGTATTTGTTAATTATCTACCTAAAACACAGGAAAAAAGTATTTTTTTACCATTGTAACAATTGTCCGATATAAAGGTGTTCGTGTAAAACACCGGAATAAAGTATTTTTTTATCATTCAGTACAACGTTACAGCCAGAATTTCGTTACACTTTCGTCTAC
>Ga0126335_1001802_pt1 | contig 12357 bp, 6 predicted proteins | sample OlaspJWI45metaG_FD_108409 | JGI IMG/M metagenome (GOLD analysis project Ga0126335, IMG submission 108409) | Marine gutless worms symbiont microbial communities from Oahu, Hawaii - Olavius sp. 1 OAHU.JWI-45 metaG | ecosystem: Host-associated > Annelida > Digestive system > Unclassified | place...
GCCGTATATATATAGTCTAAGCAGCAACGCGTGTATAGCCTGTGTTCGGCCAACGTGATTATTGGGGCGTGACGACAGTTTATTTATAGTACACGCGCAGGGTCGATTTAGACTGAGCCGGCAATGAGTCACGTGTAGGATTTCCGTAAACGTATTTTCCCGGCATGATGACCACTAAAACGAGTTTGCTTATTGTGTTCGCGTGTCTGTCTTTATGTAGGCCTATGTATGTATGTTTGTTCGTTTATAACTCGGGAACGGGACGGGCGATTGTCTCAAAATTTTACGGTGCCCCAGGAATGGTTTTACGCGCAAAAATTTGAGAAGGTTGTCATGGATAGAGGCCAGAAAATTGCCATTTTAGTGTTTCGCGGGAGCGGCCGGCCATGCACCACGGCAGGCACGTTCGGCACTGCGATGGGCACTAGACAGGTATAGGCGCACACACAGGCTCAAGCGTACAATGCGCAGACGCAAAAGAAGCAGGCATTGGTGCTGACGGGCCGGCATGTATACTACACACGGGTACGGAAAGCGGGGGTCTTGGGCGGGCGAAAAGCGGACGGGGCTGCCTATGTAGTGCCTGACTGGGCGGGAAGAATGGCTATAACTAATGCAGTGATTTATGAGCGTAATAATTAACTAATGAAACAATCAGACATTTACGCTTATATTAATTTCAACTTGAAAATTATTTAACTACTACACATTTTACATTACACGTACTCCTATAATCGATTTTATGGCTCGTTTTAATCCCTCGGTCTATGCCGAGTAGCTGGCTAAATACACAATTTAAGAAACTATTTTTTAAAAACATAAAATAATAGATTGATTTGTATGGACTTCACGAGTGCCTTTTGTCTGCGTAATTAGGTACCACGCGACGTAAAAAAACTGTTTCAGGTGTGCTTTGTTGTTTTGCAATTTGATCCATCAGCTGCCTGCAATACAGAAATGTGTTAACAGTTTACATTTTTACACCACTAAAACATAGCTGACTAGAGCTTTAGAGCTTTGTCCGTAATATCGGTAACTAGACGTTTCATTGATCAGTAGTGGACCAGTAGCGACAGTGACGTCGTCAGCGTGAATCGACTGGACTTGACATAGCAAAAGTGACCGTGTCGTTGGTTCAACTTGTTTGTCGCTCGGATTGTTTACATATACGAAATGAAGGTCGCCGACCGGCCTAAATTTCACGGCGACAGGTTGCAGCTTGGAGAGAATGCACAACTCACGTATATTTAGAGTTAATGCATACAGCGAGCGAGTCTCTACGATGTTTGCCTGGAGGCCTAGCGGCGCCAGCCGAAGCTGCTGCAAGCATGCAAGCTGCGGCAGCTGCGCCCGGCAGTCCAGCGGCGAGAGAGAGGGCCAAACTCCTTACGTGTCCTATTTCTGTTTCGCCAGCGAGTTCTGCCGCCGGGAAGCTGAAGAGAAGCGGCTGCTGCTGCAGCTGTTGCCATGGTGTATAGGCGATCGGCAGCTATTATCAGCACACGACGGCTAAACGATAGCTCGCAACGTGGCTTTCGCCCGGTCATCGCTGTGTCCAATAGTTATAATGCTGTAAACTAGTAACATCGCAGTTCTACAAATAGCTAAGAACTTGTCATTGTATCCAGTTAGAGAAAAATAATGGCATAAGCATTATCGAAATCACCAACAGCAATTTCTTAAGACTTACTCAAGAAGTTTAGACCAAAGACTGCCTGCAGTAAATAATTTTTGAATTTGTTTAAAAGATCGCTGTGATTGTAGTTGTACGTCATTAATCTCAAAATATTTGTGACAAGAAAAGTCGTGCATTTGATTTTGCTCGTGTTGGTTCAAATTCATTGTGTTCACGATACAACAATACTACAATTGTTTGTCAGTTTCAATCTCAATTTCTCAGTTTTTAAACTTCATCGAATGCTTGAGATGAGTACTATTGCGATCGATTATTCCGGCGTCTGTCATTCACACGGTTGAGTGGATCGAGGTCCTGTTGGTGAGGATGACTCTTGTGGATCCAAGGCACATTGTATAAGGTGGGAGTCCTCATCACCCACGGCGATGGGGGGTTCGATGCGGCCTTCGCCAAATTACTTTGGTTATTTGTTATTTGTTGTGCGCTGGACGTACCTGACCTGACGTGATAGCTTAACGAGTTTTGAATTTTATTGAATTTCGGTTCTTTGACAGCAGTATTACGTGTACTCGTAGGCTATATTTCTGTACTACGACTGAGTGTTTCCAAATATCTGTCGTTGCCCGTCTTAATCAAAATCATCAATCTATTTGATTGTAATGAAATTATAATTACCTCGGTTAAAATTCATTACATTTGTTACCTGTTATGTACCGAATGAGACGTAAAAATAAACATCTGCGATCTTACTTACACTAACAAACTTTTTGGGGCGGGCGTTTAAGACACTTTGTCCCGGCTGACCACGTTGCTGAGGAGCGGGAGGGCGGCAGTCAACTCGTTCCTATGTTAGCTCGTAATTGGACCTCGTGAGGGTTGAGTTAAGGTCAGGACTAAGGTTAGATTTGCCTTGGGGACGAGTTGACACACCCCGGCATCTGCCTGTCGTAACACAGTGTGTCCGAGAAAAAGTAAACCAGTGTATACATTTTTATAACTCCGGCCAACAACATCAGATTTTAACCAAATTCTGCACCAACAATATGACATCTATTCGCAAACAAATCACCAAATCTCAATAAAATCTGCCAACGTCTGCAAAACGTACAACAAGTTTAGCGAGGTCACCTGAAAACACAAAGTGTCCACTATTGACAACGTTTAGACATGTGACCGTGAAGTGCAAAAGTCAAACACATTTAAAGTCTGCGTTCAAACTATTCCCCACGCACTCAAATGCAAGCTTGAAGACGTGAACGTCACTGTCTGACTGCTTCATCGATGATCAGTTGATCATTTGGTTGAAATGTTCCCACTCTTCGATAAAACGCGACTTCAGCTGGGCGACGTCGTGAATCCGGCTGCGGTACACACGCTCCTGCAGCTTTCCCAGATCTGGTAGCCTACTGGGCTGAAGTTGCCTGGACAGGGAATTGCAGCAATGAAGCCTGGTGTTTCACAGGTTAACAGTTGCACGGTTTTCACGCGACCTATATGAGCAGAAGTGTTGTCCTGCCAGCGAAGGTCCCTTCCGGACCAGTGACTGCACTAATTAACATGACGGCAACTAATAGATTTTGTCGTCGATATTTGAAGATTAATAACTCCATTGTTAATTAATATCTTCTAACGATTTTTTTGCAGTTTTTTCGAAGATATATCCAGAATCCAGTGCATATAATTTTGTTATGATGCGTTGAGATTTGACATTTCTATCAAATATTGTCCGTGGTTTACTTTTTTCCCGGACACAAGGTATTTGCATTTTGTTTGTGGCTTCGTGTCGGTTAATTTATACTTGTCAGCAGACAGTTGTGGATAATGCGACGTGGTGGCGTGCAGGACACGAAGACTGATCGAGTGCTGGTAAGCAAAGCGCTGTTGCCGCTCGTCTGTGCTGCCGTAGCATGACGACTGGTGGCAGATTCGATTTCGACGACGGCGGCACTTACTGCGGAGGTTGGGAGGACGGCAAAGCACACGGCTTCGGCGTTTGTACGGGACCAAAGGGCCAGGGAGAGTACGCTGGGGCGTGGCACTGTGGCTACGAGATCAGGTCGGTCTGGGCGTTACTGGTGTATTTGTCGTAATAGAACTTAATGTTACAACGCCAATCCGAATAACATACCCGTCAGATGTCATTGTCAGGTGTATTGCTTGTAAGTTAATTTTGTGCGAGCTGTCTTACTACACAACCACTGTATCCTGGATTCCAGTTTTCGAATGTCGTATTTCACTCAGAAATGATCATTTTGTGAAAACACGACATTTTTGGAGATAATATTACATAGAGTGTCAACGGATTATCTTGCATTTGATATGAGAAAAGAAAAGCTTATTTATTTTTGTAGTTGTTCTGTAACTGGCTCATCATAGCCAATCAGAAAACGCACACAATGAAGGTGGACGTCGTCGTAGGTATATGAAGTGCATTGCGAAAAAAGTAAGTTAAGTTGGTGGTTGACAGCGGCGTGTACACATGGACGAGCGGAAACAACTATCGTGGTCAGTGGACGCAAGGCAAGCGACACGGCGTCGGCATCGAGACGAAAGGCCGATGGATCTACCGGGGCGAGTGGACTCAGGGCTTCAAGGGTCGATACGGGGTCCGACAGAGCTCGACAACAGGGGCAACGTACGAGGGAACGTGGACCACCGGTCTACAGGACGGATACGGCGTCGAAACCTACGCTGACGGAGGTATGTTATGACCAGCAGCGATGCGGCATGCTACAACCAATGTTCCCGTAGCGCGGTATATCAGTCTGTCTGTTATGCGGCTGCGATGTGCAAGAACGGCTAAACGGGTCGAGGTCTTGTTCGAGGTAGAGTCTTCTGTGAACCAAGGCATGTTAGACGGGGGTCCCGATTCTCCTACTGCGAAAGGGTGTTGGGGAAAAATTTTTGCGATTGCAAAGTGTAGGAAAATTGCATTCGGTTCGGCCTTCGCCAAATTGCTTTAGCCTCTTGTAATAAGCCGCAGCACACCCTGAACTGTTTTTTGCGTTTCGGTGCGAAGATGCAAGCTGTTAGCACTGATGCTAGGAAGAACTCCAAATTCAAGGCATAGCACTGAAGATCAAGGATTCTGTGTTCATAAAAATCTGTTTGCTGCAGGCGAGAAGCATGTATACAAGTCCTTTGTGCACAGAAGACTGGCATTTCACATGCTACTATGGAGTAATACAGCTTACAATTGCGGTATTCAGGAAACTGTAGAGGTATACAAGACAGCGAAGAAAAGTCTAAAACGGTTGAAAATTACATAAGCGCGTGTGAAAAGAGACAATCTGCGAATCAGGTTTCGGCGGATTTGTTGACAGTCAGACTGTTGCCAGAGTTGGAATCGGAACTACACGATGCGGTTACGGTTATTATGGTTTAACGTCGCTTAGCATAATATAGATGATCAGCGATGCATGGTGTTGAATCGCAAAAGGTGCGGCAGCTGAATACCAGGAAATGGAGCTGAGGTTGCTGTGTGAGCGGTTTTTGATGTCAGTGACTGAGGTACTGTAGGTTAAGAGCCCGCAAAGAGAGTTAGACTTAACCAGCTTGTCAGTCGAGTCAGGGCGTTATTCCTGTAAGCGCAGCATTTCGCGAACGCCGGTTCAGCAGAATGAATGCTGTTTTCACTGAGTACAAGACACGCCTAATTAGCGGTAAGCAACACAGCATCAGTTACTGTTATTTCTTTGTGCGGGCCAGAGGTCAACAGGTGCGAGCTACTGTTGTAGATATGGCTTGCTGGCAACTGGCATGATGCTAATTGCACCAATGCTCTGAGCGTACTAAACGTAGTCTAAACTCTCCCGATAGACAGTGTGTCCCTATTGAACGCTTTGTTGCGTAAAATGAGTTGTTCTTGTGTATTTTAAGTTGTCTATCAGCATAAGAAATTTCAGTTAGTTTGCAAAGACAAACGTATGTTAGGACTATATTTTTTCATAAGAAAAATATCGTTGTCTATTTGTGCTCTAAATTGTTGTACTTACTATTTACAGGATTTCTGCAGTGTTTGATTTAACTACGTACTTAATTATACTGAAAGTTAATCTGTGCCAATGTTTTAACACTTGTTTGCAATTTGTTTGTTTTCGGTTCTGTGTGACTTGTAGGCCTATAGTTAATGTCATATACACGTAGGAACAACGTAGTATTTCAAGATTTGTTTATATTATATTTTTAAGCAGCATCGAATGCATGAGATGCAGCCTATTGTTACCGATGAGTGCGGTGTCTGTCCGTCAGTCTGTCTGTCTGTTACGCTGCTCAACTCGGCTTCACTATGCAAAAACGCCTAAAAGGATCAAGATGCTGTTTGGGGCGAACACTCTTGGGGCCCATGGAACATTGTGTTACACGGGGGTCAGGAGCCCCCACAAAGAAGGGGAGGGGAAGTTCAGGAAAATTTGGCCAATTGTGGACCTGCTGCATATCTCAGGAAAGGCTTAAGCTATGGACTTGAAATTTTGCTTGGCTATTGAGGGCTGGGGGCCCTAGCAAAAACTATGCAAAAATAGATCATAGGGGGTCGGGCGGGGTCATATGCCCTATTTCTAAATTTTGGGACCCCCTCGTATCTCGGGAATGGCGGCGGGGTGCCGTGACATGGGTAAACACATTATACTGTGTTGGGTTCCCAGTCATGTTAGCATATTCGGAAATGAAATGGCTGACTCAGCTGCCAAAAGTGGACTAAACGAATTTGTTATAAATATCAGAATTCCTTCTACGGATTTATATTCAGGCATTAAGGAATTGTGCAAATCAGAATGGCAGCAGTCCTGCATACCATCACGCCTTTTCTGGGCACAAACAGAAACATAAATGGCTTGAGTCATCGTGACTCAGTTGTCATCACAAGGTTGAGAATTGGACATAGGCTCACACACTCGTATTTGTTATCCAAGGAGAATCGCCTCGAGTGTTTCTATTGTCACGTTACACTCACGGTCAAATCTTTCCTGGTGGAATGTTCATTCTTATCTATGGAAAGATTAGTCCATTTATCTGGTACTTCGCTCAGAAACTTCTTTGAACATGTCGATCCATCTGCTATTATCAACTTTATCAAAGTTGATAATGATCGCATATAGTTTTAGGTTTTTCCGATATCAATATTGGTTTACGCTTTTTACATTGCTCTTATGTGCTCTTAACATTTATTACCCCATCTTGATTTTATCCATTATTGTTGACTGCTATTTTCTTCTTTCTCATACTGCTTTTAACATTTGATGGCACAAAGTAGCCTACACTGCTGATCTGCCGTTAAGAAAATACCCACTGACTCACGCCGTGGCATACTTTTAAATTTAGGACCCCATCTTATCTCCGGAACGGCTGGAGCTAGGGGGCCCCGAAAACTATGCAAAAGTAAGTTATAGGGGGTCAGGACAGGATCACGTGACCTACTTTTAACTACTGGACCCCACACATCTCAGGAACGGCTAAAGCTACAGCGCATTAGAGACCTTGTGATAATAGCGCTATACAAATCTACACTTTACCTTACCTTACCTTACCTGCGCGTGAAGTCTGTGGGCGCATTCGATACAGCCTTTGAGAAATTACTTTGTCCTCTTGTTTCGATTCTTGCAAACTATGATGGTAAGTTAGTGATAATCGAAAGGAATTTAGTCTGGCTTATTGTGGAGGCTAAGGATCTACAACCACCAACAGGTATGGCCTAAACCTGAATGTACAGCTCCCACCTCTATACCGGGTGAGTCAGAAAAGTAGTTCCCTAAGAAATATTGCCCTTAACTTTGTCAAATCTTAACCAATTTTCAAAATTCTTTCACTGCTGGAAGGAGTACTTTATTTGCAACAACAAACCTACGGTTCCCACCACACCTTAAATATGCTGCTGCACTACCTTGGGAAGTGAAAAGGGTTCAAATTTGCTGCAAATCTGAAAGACAATGCAAACGAAATGCATTGATTTTACATGCATCGTTTCAACGGATCTTGCTTATTGACATATTATTTACTTGCCTTTACGTCAGTTTATGGTTCCTGTTAAATATTCTTTTAAATAACAGACTGTTTTATGTAAAGAGGTCTACGTGTTGACAGCGACCTTGCTAATTGGGCACGCGACGCTGTTCCAGTTTTTTTAATTGGACTAGGTCTGAACAACTCCGACCTCAACTTGATCCACTAGAAGATATGGGGTGTAGTCTAGCAGCAAGTTTATCAGTAGCGGGTGCATAAAATTGATGAAGTGAAGCAATACTTACTGAACATTTGGCTTGGCATGGACCACCACATTACGACAATGCAGTTGACGAGGGACGTAGGCATTCTAGAGCATGTATGCAGGCAAATGTGGACACTTGAGCAATTGTTGTGACAGTATTAATAATATTAATATCTATTGAGCTATATGACATAAAACGTTTCATTTCTTGTCACACATGAGTACAATTTTTAAGTTGTGTCTTTTGTAATTTGTCACAAGTTTTAACTTTTTACATCCCAAGGTAGACTTTGGTAGTGCATTTGCACCAACATAATTAGGCCTAAGGTGCGGTGGAAATATTACAAGGATTTTTTGTTGTTGTAAATTTCATACTCTTTCCAGCGGTGAAAATATTTTGGCAACCGGTTAAGGTTAAGGTTTAAGTTAAGGCCAATTTTTAAGGTCGATTACTTAAGGGATTTTTTTGACTCACCCGGTAGAGAAATTGCAACGAGTAGGTGTGTGGAAGAATGGCTATCGACAGCGTTATAATAAACATTACGTCGTCGAGCAAATATGGTACTGACTAGTAATCGCGTACCTGTCCGTCAGGTACAGGAGTGGCTTGGGACACTGGACTGAACCACAGATGGTGTTATTTTGCCTGCTTAAAGTTTTTTTGTAACTTCGTAAGACTTGAATGAGCGAAGTATGGGTACCCTCGGTAGCTGCTAAATTATGGAGTGTGTGTATATACTTGAGCCGACCTTAATTGCACTATAGCGATTGTGCGCGTCGTCTAACCTTAATGGCGCCTTTGATGAGTTTTCTACTGGGTTGGCATAAACAGTGTACACAGCAACGTCTATCAGCTTGCGTAAGTCGTCCGTCGAGGAAGGAGCTGTTGCATTGATGTGTACGGAGCTGGCAGTGATGAGATCGGTCAGACAAACGGTTGAGGTGAGGCGCGTGCCCGGAAGCCGCCCCATCCACACCTCTCATCGTCGTGTGCGCCGCCGCCCAACAGCTGCTGCAACTGCTGATGTGACGGCACACGTACAGTAGCTGTCTGGCAGCCAGGTGATGATGCAGCGTACCTTCCTCGCAGAGTGGTCATGCCTGTCGGCTACAGCGGAGTCAGAATCCTTCAGCTCAGCTGTGTATATAGACCAGCAGCTCCGCATTGCATTCATTGTGACGTGTGTAGGCGTACAGTACTTGAGCTCATATAATTGTAGCAAGTCTATCCGTCTTAACGATGTCGGCGACTATATGTGCTCAGCCTTCATGCAGTGAATTAACTCAGTCTGTAGAGCTTGAAAGTTTTCTTCATCTATTTTCTTTCTTTTCACGGAGTTCTACGTACAGCAACGCATAGAATCTATGCTTTTCAAGTGCGGACGAGACGGTTTCATTAATTTGCCACAGTTATTTATACCCCGTATAGCTGTCATTCAAGGTCGTCGTCATATATGATGTTCTGTGGTGATTTATTGTTATGTTTGAATCTTACGTTATTTTCTAATCAATCAATAATCGTTTAATAGACAAAATGACAACGCATTTTGACACACAATGAGAGATATAGCTACAACATACAATAAAACGTAACATACAAGTTTGTAACATAGTCCGATATTTAGTCAGTATGCGTGCAGATATAACCCATTAGGAAACCTAAACTCCGGGCGCAAGCCCGGAGAGCGGAGCTCATTAGAAGCGGCTGGTCCCATGTCCTCCCGCCGCCATTTTAACTATCACTTCGCTCAAACCACACTGTTATTTCAGATTTCTAGCACTAAAAAAGAAGAAGTTGACAAATTTCACACTATAGAACAATACATTCAATTTGTCTACTACTTACCTGTCAATTCTGCAGTGCACTAATTACTGTTGTTATACGACATTAACCCACGCCCAATAATTCCTTCGTCGCGATAAAAGCAGAATCTATTTTTAGCCTGACCAATCACAGCGCTATAGTGTTTCGGCTGTTGCGGTCGTTTTTAGATACAAACAATTTGCTGTTTTGCCGGTTTCCGGTGTTCGTGAGTTTTAGATACAGTTTTGCCGATCTTCGGCAGCATCTAACTCTGTCAATCATGGCTAATTTTCAAAATGGAGACCAGCAAAAGACGTCAAATACCGACGACGAACTCGTGTAAAAATTTCAGCTTCAGAGGCCTTCGAATAAAGAAAAATTTCGTCACTACTTCCGTCACTGTCAGAAACTACAGACTAGTCAGCAGCGGCAACGGCTAATTCAATACGCACACGCGCGCGATCTTACTATGGCCACAGCCGGCCGGGCCTTCGGCCCGGAACCCTGCTGCGCCCGGTATAACATTCTGATGATGAAGTTACAATCCACAAGGTTTGAGGTTCTCTCTGATAGAGTCCTGTCGTGTGCTCTGGGTCGTAAACCATATCTAGTTGTGGAGCATTGGTTGAAAATCTGAAAATGGCCAAATTTTCCCATAAAACACCGATATTTAATGCTCCTGCTGATGGTGACCTTGCTGTCCGATGTGAAAAATCAGAATTGTGGCGGGACTATTAAGTTCGGTTCACACCAACGGTGTTCATTGCCCGTGAAAACGCCTAGTGTGAACCGAGCATTAGAAGGTGAAACAGTGGCGGTATATTGAGTTATTTTGATGCTTATGCGGAGTATGAGTGACGGACGGACCAATGGACATCGTCAGCTGCATTGTTTGACGACTCATCTTCATCTAGCCGTATTTATTTAGAACCTGGTAACACCAAGTGAAATGCCAAGGCCGTCAGCACTTACAGGCATCACAGCACACACTCAAAAACACTTTACATCAAGTGACAAAGCACAAAAAAGAAAAAAAAGAAAAAAGAAAGAAAAAAATATATATAAGTGACTCTGAGTTAAGTACTGTACTGCACATATAGTCGCAATCATCGTTAAGACGGATATACTTGCTACAATTATATGAGCGTCAAGTACTGTACGCCTACCGGTCTTAAAGAGCATTAGAAATTTACATACTGCGACAAGTCAACACGCTCAATGAAGGATTTAATCTTTCGCAGACTGGCAAAATCTTCCACTGTTGCTGGCAAGCTATTCCAAATTTTAACAACGCGGTTTCCAAAAAACTACTTTCGAACATCGACACAACTGCGACGAACAATTTACTAACATGTCCACGTGTTGTTTCATTTGGACTGATAAGGAAAAACTTAAGGCAATCCAGATCCACCAAACCAAAAATCATGTGCTGTAGTAACTTATGTGGTGATTTTGAAAGCTAGAATGACGAAGCCAGCGATGGGCAGTAAGAATGTTTGAGAATATGTTTAACCATTTTACATAGATTATGACCCACGAGTGTGACGTACGTCGTATATGACTTCCAGTCAGGCAGAATTACCGCAGCAGCACCTGTCGATGCATGGTCCATGCATCGAGCTTTAGCAGCAGCTTATTGAGTAAAATAGACGGACAAGAGGTGAGTTGATCACGTTACAAACGCTGCTACTGGCTGGCTGACCTAGAATGACTAACGCAGCCCAGATGATGTGCAAAGCAACTTAGTCATAAATTGCACCTGTCGTTGCCATGAAGTCTGTTTTATTGAATCACTTCCACTCTCAGGGGTTACGGAGTACAACTGAATAAGGTCCGGCGTGCAGACGCTAATTTTCAAATCGATACGCTTATCAACATGCTATGCAATCCTATTTATTATTTGTGCCGACGCGCTACGTTCGTGTTCTTTTTCATATAAACGCAGAAACTGATACTGTATCTCATCATGCTGCATCCACAGTTATATAGGCCTATAATTAGTTATTAATAACATAACTTGATAAGCATTCGTGTCTTGCTTGAGTAATTGAAGTTATGACAGTGATATTTATTACATTTTTGTTGTTGTTTTTTAATCAATAGGCCTATCGTAATAAAGGGTATGGTTTGGAATTGCGTATTCTGCGTCCGAAAATGGTATTTGTTGTGTATTATCTAAGTACTGATATTGTAAGTGTAAATCATTTTGTTTGCTAGTTTTTTTTGTGCTGCCAATTAAGTTGGCGAATAAAGTTCTAGGCCCTATATATTTAGCACGAACTTAACAGCGAGCAAATTTCGATTAGGCCTATAACTAGTTTAATCGCTTAAAATTTTGGTTGCGTGAAATACGGAATGATACAATATCGCTACAAGTATAGGATACAACAGTAGGCCTATACTTTACCAGCTTGGAAACGGAAATATATTGTAGGTCTATCGTGCTTCACTACTACCGTTAGCCTATAGGCTTATCGGTATGGGCCTATAGAACGGTGCGCCACGGTAACTACTGGAATGATTGAGTGTTGCTGCTTTCCTCTCTTTCCGACGTATACTGCGTCTCCATAATTGTAACCTTAGCAGTAAGTCGGTGGCCGAGTGGTTAGCGTGCCGGACTCAGGCTCGGAAGAGCACGGGTTCGAATCGCAGTCGCGGCGCTGTCGAGTAACAGTCTTGGGCAAACTGTTCGCACCCAGTGTGCCTAGGTCA
>Ga0126335_1001803_pt1 | contig 12355 bp, 6 predicted proteins | sample OlaspJWI45metaG_FD_108409 | JGI IMG/M metagenome (GOLD analysis project Ga0126335, IMG submission 108409) | Marine gutless worms symbiont microbial communities from Oahu, Hawaii - Olavius sp. 1 OAHU.JWI-45 metaG | ecosystem: Host-associated > Annelida > Digestive system > Unclassified | place...
AACGTCCCACTCGACACTTTATAGGTCATTTCGGGGACGATTTTTACAGGCCAGATGACCCAACCAACAGCGTCAAAGCACTGAAGGAAGCCAGGTGGCCACTGAGATAGGCTTCAGTCCCACAAGAACCACTCCACTGTGTTACAATATGAACTAGGCTAACTGTAGGCAACTGCCTCTAGGCTAATCACAGCGTAAGGGTCCCAGTGTGACAAAAATCCAATCTACTGGACCTATAAGCTGCCTAGAACATCGTGCAACAAGAGTATTGCACTGTGCTATAGTAACTAGAGCAGCTGTGTTAATGTTCCCTCTTTTATATAAGCCAACTAACTTTGATGATGTTTCCGGAACATAGGACAAACCTTGTAAGTTTGGTAGATCAGAATTTTTTGGAAAATTTTTATAGTAAATCATTATTTTCTCTACTGAAGTAGGTTACCTTTAAACACTGTGACACTGTGCATTGCATTATGAAATCTACCAAGAAAATACAAATAATTGTTACCAAAGAAACTAACATTGAAACAGTCTGCCTAAAATATCAAACCAACAAGCCAGAATCATCGTCGGCACTGAAACAATTTCAGCATAAGTTCCCCTGAAAATTTGGGGATCAAGGGTGAAATGCCAGGTTCGGTCAGGTTTCCGGAAACATCAACAATTTTTCCAGTTCAATTATACGACCTTGAGATATGAACGAAAATTACGATGACGCAAACACGTTGGCGCTGCAACATTTATCAGTGAGCCGCAAGAATGATAACAACGAAGGACTTAATGTAACAATCATCAACAAAACATTTACACTATGATGAGCGTAACAAACTGCAGCCAGTCATACGGCATCATAACTGCAGTAGACACATGATAAATACTTCTGATAAATTGTCAGACAAATCAAAACTAAAGGTATACAAGTAGTTTAACAATCCAATAACTTAACAATCTGTTTCTACGCAACAGCAACTGTTAAATATGCCCAAACAAGTGGTCAAAGCTAACTGGCAAAGTAGACAGCAATTGTTTCTTCTCGTATTAATGGCCCTCTCAAGTCAGAAAATGCATACCAAATGCTAAGCTAACTGGAGCAGTCAAACAACAAACTTCACAATTACTGTTCATGACAATAAACACCATGTTATTCGAAAATATCTTCAACAGCTACAAGAATCAGGTGTTAACTGCATTTTGGACTGTTCAAGTTACTATGATAAAAATCTAGATAATTTCCTAAAGAAGGGAGCTTGTATCACTGTAGCAGTGTTATGGTACATAGTAATAAGTTTGTGGTTCAAAAATTACGTTTTACCACATTACATCAAGTCGTACTGTGAACATAATAGAAACGCGACGACATACAGCACTGTTTCACCACAACCAAAATCATTACCTAAACAAAGTGTGTAACACCACAAACTGGAAACAAATAACTCGTTCATACATCCACACACTAAAGGGTTAAACGGCAACAGTTTCTGAGATTCATACAACTAGCATCATTTTCTCACGTATGTCAGGGAAATAGAATCATCATGTGCACAAGAACCAGAGATAGTTGACGCATCTGAACTGAATGATGCCAAAATACAAGATACCCAATATTCTGCAACTTATATTGTACATGGACTTCGTTGCATGCACACGGTGAGTCACATACTGTATTATACTGAGTCAAAAGTTGCAGGATTTCACAGTCAATATAGAAAACTGTCCTATGATTCCAATCTTCAGCATACAATTACTACGTAATAATTTACTCATTAACTACTAAACAAATGGCTGATGATATTCACAGCACGACTAAATAAAGACAAAAGCTAACACTGTGCTCCTGCATGCTAGGACGGTGTCATGGTTGAAATTTTCTGATGAATGTAAGCAATTCTGCATAGACAACACTCAATAGATCTCTCTGGGTTTAGAACACAGATCAACCAAGTAGAAGTACACCACCCAAGCTATTCAGTTATGACTATGAGAGTTCACAATATGACCAATTCCATGCAATAATACACCACACTTACATCAATAAGGAATTTACATATATTGCAAATGCCAACATAATTGCAAAGTGCTTACCGCACCACATAAACTTGCATAACAAGATTACGGCATGCAATAGCATCTATGGCATACACAAACCATCACGATTCAGTTCAGAGCGGCCGATAAACAAAAGAAACGAAATGCAGCGGGCACAGTAAGCTGATTGTCAATCAACAATGCCGACAACATTTACTGGTCGGCAGCAATGGCTCTGTAGTCACGGACGGATGGACAAAGTAATCTACAGTCACGTGACACTGTACACTGATCTACACTGGGAACATACAAAGCCTATGGACAGATTGGTCTCAGTCGCGGACGAGTCGATAGATGTGATGCTGAGCGCCATGTTCGCTCGTCGACACTTCAAATACGTACGCAATACAGAGCAGCGTCTCGTTTGTGTCACGATTTATAACAACCTGCCAGACAAACACAGACCACATTAGATGTTCAACATAAAAACTTGCATTTGCTGACAACCTTACAATGATTGCAATTCACATGACCTTACGGAAAACTATTGCTACTGGTCGTTTTAACAATGATATGAATGACAATTATGTTAAAGAGGATAACATAATGCCTCTTGGTGTATGCATTAAACAACGGACAGTATTTGTATTTTCTGTAGATAAACAGTGGGTAGATCTTTCTCATCAAAACTGCTGCAGTTTTCAGACCATAGTTGTTCCGCATGGTTATGGCAAAAATAAAGTGCGTTGAAAAGTGCATTTGTGATCAATCTCAAGCTAGGTTCTCTGGTGTATATGTGTCTTGCTTGAAAGTTAAAACATAAATCAAAGAGGCTGAAATAAACAAACATTCATGTCTGCATGACGTCAGCTTAACACAGAGTACACAAAACTTGCATCACAGAACAGCTAAAACTTGAGTATGCATGATTTCTAACCAATAATGTAATAATTATAGATAAGTTAGTACAGAATTGGTTGCACAGAGCAGAAAATTTTAGTTCCTAACAGAAAGGAATAATTATACAAAATTCACCCTGTAAAAATGTAAAGTGCGTTCACAGAATAAAGTGCATCGAAGTGCGCACACTTTTCGCCAAAGATAAAGTGGGTTTTGCAAATGCTCAACAAATGTGTTTCAGACAACGTGACTAACAGAGACAGAATCAATGACAGACGCTACACCACACCCATCGGATAACATAATGCCTCTTGGTGGCGAAGGCAGAACAAGAAGCCAAAGTAATTTGGCAAAGGCTGCATCAAATGCACTGCACACACGTCACACAGCATAGAGTCCAGCTGCAGCCATTCCAGAGATACGATGGAGAGTAAGACATCAGAAGTAGATCACGTGGCCCTGACCTGGGCAACTCTCCATCCCCCTCACTGTGACTGTGGGGGGATCAGCACTGCCATCTAACACAATGATCCTTGGGCCAGAAACAGTGTTCATGATAAACAGGATCTTGATCTGAACCATTACACAGTGAAGCTGACTTGAGTCGCATAATAAACAGACTGACGGACATCAAACAGTCTGCATCTCATGCATTCGATGCAGCCTAGAAAGTCAATAAGAAAGGAAACTACTGTATGAATAAACAATAGCATTTTACAAAAGTTGCAAGTCTGGGATACGTTTCACATGACCCAACTTTGAGTTTTGGTCTTGGGGCTGGCAGAAAACAGTAAATGCAAGAAATATGTAAAATAAAAAACACCAAAGCTATAATAAGAGAAATTTTCTCCACAAAATCCAGATCTGCTGCTAAAAGCACAAATGGCAACAGGCATATACAACCACCAATGATAGAGAGTAGAGATTAAAAAAGCTGCTGCTGTGTGCTATGACACTGCCAAAACAATAAAAAGTCAAATAACGCAACGAGACCTGCAGGACGGTAAAGTTCTCGAGCACACTGTTCATCATGTATTTCTCTGGAAGCTGTTTGAGCTTGAGAATGAAGTTAATCATGTACTCGCACATTGGAGATCGATGAATTCCGTAGACATAGCGGCCGTTTTCAACGTGACTATACTCGGTCTGAGCCAAACAAAACAATCAACACTTTTGTTAATACTAATAACCCAACCAGACTTGGTATGCTCAGTCCACTATAGACTATAACAGTCCACTGCAAACTTCAACCACGTAAAAAACATATAACAACTGGCCACAGACAAACACACAAAGCAGAAATAACACGCCCAAAGCTAAGGCAAATAACAAATAGGGGGTCTTGACTATTCGGCCAAATACGAACAAAATACGAACAGTTGCGTTGAACTTCGAAGCATGTCATTGTCATTCATATCATTGTTAACATTAACATTGTTATACTAGACATTCACTCACGTTCTGCGTCATCATTAGTATGAGTCTAAAATACATATGTACTCACAAAATCATCAAACTCACTAAAAACTAATTCAAAGTTAAGTGAAAAAGTAGTGATCGAAGATGGCTGCCGCTACTGACCAGTCACTGTCGTGACTAACCGCTGTTACTGCAGTGCAAATGAATGACTGTTTGTATTCGGTCTACTTTTTGCAGTATTATTCGGCTGAATATGAATACACTATTCGGCCTACTATTCAGCAGGAATAGAATACGAATAGAATATTCGATACAGCCCTACATAAAACCCATAAACATAAACCACAAATTAATGCAAAACTAAACCACTGAAACTGAGAACATGTTTGAGTGCATTTTACACCATCTGGCCCAGAAATGAAGCAGGCACATTTTACACATTCTAAGGTCCTCAGCCCACATTACGAGCAAAAGCAGAAGAGCAAAAATACATGCAAGCATGTATGTGGTATATCACAGTTAACAATCAGTCATATGCAAGGCTACCTTTAACGCCAAAAGACAAGAAATACTGTGTCACTGACCTCAACTTTTTCTACTACTTGTTTGCCAAATGAGCAGACTTTGGTAGAACACTGGATTGTCATATCGGCCGTACTCTCAAACCTGTGTAAATGCAAGAAATCTTAAAGAATTATGCAGATGACAATAGCAGAAGTTACAAAGGCAGAAATCATTGACAACTGTTATTTCAATCCCAGTAAAATAAAATATAATGTGCCATTCTCTGGCTGTATTTTGCATATTACTGTACCTAAAATTGCCTTTTTGCCATACTTATGAGACCCTACAAACGTGTTAACCCTTACACCGCCGTTACCAAAAGGGTTCGGTTCTCAAGCTACTGCAGCAGAACGCTACTACCGACTATAGTCAGATATGTCATTACATTGACAGGCATTGAGCACCGGTACTCAGGATGCTGTTAATGGCCTGCTTCCTGTTGATAGTGAATAATTCTATAAGATAAGAGGTAATTAGATAATATAACTGCCATGAACTGCAACAAACGGCATCTCTGACACAACACTAAATGACTGTCTGACTGACAGTCTAACCTTGATGTGGAGTCAGGCATCAGGTTGCAGCTGCTGGCACATGACAGCGTTGGCACCCTGCTGACACTGGTAGGCCTACAAGTGTAGTGTAGAAGTTAGCGTACAAGTTGCGTAGACTGCCGTCTTGTTGAGATTATCCTTTCAAGCTTGTTCCTTCGCTCATCTTAGTCTGCGTATTGTAGTAATGCTGTCAACTGTTCCCGACAGCAGTAGGCCTAAGTCTATAGTTCTCTTCTAACTGCCTTACTGACGACTATCACAGCTACTGTTTACTGTAAAACAAACCCAATACGCGTGGAAAAGATGCTTCTATTAAGCCTCCAGTGATGTTTACCTCAATATTTGTAAAAAAAAGTATTTGGCGTCCAGTGACCCAGAACTCACAGAGTATTTGGCGGTGTAAGGGTTAAAACTAGCTGAAGCTGTGTTTCATCTAATAACTTCCAAGTTCCCACGCCGGAACTTCTCAGGCGGAGTTAAACTTATCACATGCTGATGTGTTTTAGGACAACTTTCTATTCGTTCTGGTACACACAAGACTACAGGTACGGTCACATTTACATGACAAGAGATAAATCACAACCCTGCATTGTGTATGTAGTAGAATATAGAGAGACAAATGCACTTACAGGCTGGAAACGCCGTAGAAGTTGCCAGCTTCGCTTTGTACGCTGACGTTTATATCAGCCTGTCATAGCCAAACACAGAGTAATACAACTAAAACAGCATAATGCAAATACAGAATGGATCCACTTAATTACTAAATGTCCAAAATTTCTCAAAAGTGACAAATTTTTTCAAGATGGCATTTCACCGACTCGAACACAATGGCACAAAGAGTGAATACCAGAGAAGGCTGGCAAATAAAATGCAACACGGGAATGAATTCGACAACAACTAAAACAACACACACACACACATGCACACACAATATGCTTACCCAGAATTTAACGAGAAAAAATGCTGACTGGGGGCCTTTGTCATACAGTTCTTTCAATCCCCCTCGTTTGTCTGGAAATTTGTCAGCAATCTGTCGAATATCCACAGCCTGTAGGCACAAAGTAAGAAAATATGGAGGTATACTTTGCAACAAACAATTCAATGCAAACTGTACTGCACAAGTCAACCAATCAAGACTACTAATGAATGCTGCTGTTACATCAGAAATGGATATCTCAAAGCCATACAGACATGCAAAACACAACTCAGTACACAATATCATAAATATTGCAGAAACAGCTGATTGGAAGATTTTTAAAAATTTGCATGCAAACACAAAATTGACTAAACAAAAACACAATCAAACACTTTGGGCATGTTTCTGCTTAACAATGTGCAGCTGTCTAATAACAATTCACAGTAACATAGGAAAGTGATCGAACCTCAAGTTGTGGATCTGCATAGCTTACATTGCTGCCGATGTGGACAAAAAGATGCTTGTTATACTGGCAGACACAAAAATAAACAGTTTCAACATTGCACGAACCAGCAACTCTGCCAACAAATAATTTAAACTTATTTTACATAACAAAATAAAAACGATATGAACCAGACAGACCAAAATGACCAAAATTTATTATTGCTCATGCTTTGTTAGCAGTAAGCCTATTCAGAAATGCAACAATGGCCCTATTATTACTCAAAAAATATTAATTATAAGAAGCAGAAAAGAAAAACAGTAAGCAGGAGAAATGCACGGGTCCATTACCGCGTCGGTGTCGGGATGAAGCTGTTGTTCTAAGAACGCTGAGAACTCAACCATTCTCAGTCGTGGACCGGCGATGCTTCGCCCGACCCATGCCGGGTGAATCTCATTCACCACTGGCTTTGAATCTCCTGTGCTGGAACCAAGGCAACTGGGTTGAATGCCATAGATCGGCTTTACACTGACATACACACAACAGCATATGCAATACAAAATAGCCTTTACTGCATGCATGCATCATAGCTAATTAACCACAGCCATTACACATATAATATACAAATCATCTGAAATATGAAACAAATGTATTCTAACAAATTTCAATTTCACAGTGTATTTTACACTTTGCTCTACATCTGCTGCTAGTCAACAGCATATTTTCTGTAGACATTAACGTCAAGTACAAACTACAAAGTACATCAAATTCTGAAATTATTTGAAGATAGCTGAAAACTTACTCCAATGAAGCAAACTGTGGCCAGAATAAAAATTTAATATTTCTTAAACTTAAAGAGTGTTTCAGTATTATATTGTGCGAATGTGACAGCATCACATAAACAGATTTGACACATTTTATCTTCTAACAAAGACCTTATACTGCTATTGTGACATACAGAAAACAATACACAAAATGCTTACTCTTGCGTGACAGCATTTGATGACCACGGCTGCAATGCAAATGTAATATTCACTTGAGGAATACATACAGATCATTTCTGCCAATGTCAGAGATTAAACAATTTGTTGAATTAAAACATTTTAGTATTTTATACACAGACTAAACAGACTAGAGTGAGAGCACTACAATGATGCTATATGATTCATAACTAGCAAAGGTGCATAAATATTATGATCGTTTGCATTACTAGCAACTTATAACATCTAATTTTATGCAAAAAACTATAAAAAATGTAACGAGTGGCAAAAAGTCAATGTGACAAAACATTTACAAATAGGTGATAATAAAATATACATGAAAGCAGTTACACATTCTGTACTGACAGCAGCAGAAAATTTACAATATACAGGAAAATAGAAAAAAAACAATCACTGATTTCTAATCACTGTTAGTTGGAGCCAGATAAACCAAGCAAAGCAAGTTCAACCCAAGGTAGTTCAGCATGCAGTACATGTTATGTAACGTATCACACTATGCACAAGGAAATACATAAAAGGGAAAGTCAGCAGCAGAAACAGTGCTGCCCCAAATGCACAAATGTTAACTATTTCATTGTACCAAACATCGCAAACGTCATGCATCATCACTAAACTATAGAGCTGCATGACAATTTTTAGCAACAAGTATTATGCACATTCCACTGGCATTATGAAACTAAAACAGTTGATGCCATTGTTGTCAGCAGCATAAATTTCTCATTATTATGCATTCATATGCACATAATTATGAGGCTAACCCACATATTTTATAAGACTGAGAATTACAAAAATATTCAGAGCTGCAGTTATAAATTAATTAACCATAGAAATCTGTATAGCAATGGAGCTGAACCACAAATTCATACCGACACCTAACCTGCTGCAGACTGTTACGAGAGGACTGAAGACCAGTGACTGTTATGTTGTTGGTTAGTCCGGTGCTGGATATTGGTGTCTTAGTACGCAACGCGGCTGCCGACACAATCTGAGCTGATGACATGGCTGCCATGCTCTGTACCACCCACTCCCGAGTGCCTTGGTCCTGCCACCCATCAGTACATGCACACATTATCTGCAATGTTTACAGATAACACCACCGCAACTTTCGTACTCGACTCACAAGCATCCAACTAAGTAAGCTACCTCTCCTGCACTCTCTTCTTGGTCTGATAAACTGCTGTTGACTTGTTGCAGTCAGTCCTGTCAAGCCTCATGTATTCAGCTTACTCACGTCTTTATGTATCACACGCGGTAGCATATGAACCAACCAGTTCAATAAACCAAGCCAACTGCATTCAGTCATCACCTTTCTTCAGTACAGACCACAAGCCACTAACATGATCAGCTAGTTCAGGGCATCATGCAGCAACCAGCTCACATACAGAAATCACACATGCATATTTAGTACGTTTTCCCATCAATCAACTTTTCCAACAATCGACTGTCATAAACCAATCATGAAACAGATGGCACTGTTACAGTACTTGGCAACAACTGCAAGCTCACAACTATCCAAAGAACAAATAATTTACGCACAAAGACAAGACTTCATACTCAGTAATTGCAGTTTTTGTTGCAGTCTAGTACATATTATCCGCACCTATTTCTCATTTTAATCTCAAAAAATGAATCACTTTTACATAATTGAATCACGCTACAATGTTTGGCAAACTTCATCCTCACAAAAATGGAGAAAGTGAACAAATACCACAGTAAATTTTTATACGGTCATTATCCAGCTTGCAGAAAAGCCGAGTAAAGCACAATGCAGATCATATATGTTGCATTTAACTCTGGCCAGCCAAAACGCAACCCCATGCAGCATACACGTTATCTTCAACAAGTAACTAACCACACTACTGGTATAAGCCGAGTACGGCGTTCCAAGTGGGGACATTTGAGGATAGAGAAATGGTGGAATAACAGATTTGCCAGAACCCGAGCCAGGAACCGGCTGGATGGCAGTGGCTGATATTATCTGTGCTGAAGACATAGACGATAGGGCCTGAAGTGCCTGGTCCTTTGAAGCCTGATCCTGTCAAAGTGTAAGACCATTATTATATAAAATCTCCAATCCATAGTAGAACTAACTCTACTATTACTACTTACACTGCTACCAAGACCTGTTTCCAAAATGGTGTGATATGCTTTGCTTACTCAATTGCTAATACTAAAATAATAAAATTTAATAATAACACAGACTATGCAAATAATCAGTTACTAATAACAACAACAACAACAACCGTTTAACAGCCTTTGTTCCGGGACAACCCGGGTAGGCCGGTACCAGAGAAACACTCTGCATTCTGCCTTAGCATAGGGCTGTGCTGCGTTCAGGCTGGGTTTCCCCACCTCCCGTCTTCTGGATTTTTATGGAGCAGGGGAAGATAATGGAGGCAGAGGCACCGACAGTCCGGGTTGGCGCCACCCCAACCGGACTAACGGCGACCCCACCCTCTGGCCAGATGCCCTTCCTGCCGCAAGCATCTGGCCTTCAACATAAATGCATTTCCTGTCTTCAGCACACAATCCACTACATCTGTGTTGAAGAGGCAACATAATGAAAGAGAAATTCTCTAGTAGCAACATTTTTAAACTCAATAGCATACAGCTGTGTTTCTGTTAAAACAAAGTATAAAAGCCAAACTATTTCACCTTTAGCTGTGCCTGAATTTCTTTGGCTTTGCGCCGGGCCATCACTTGAATGTGACTAGACACCTGCTTCCGAGAACGCATCTTTCCTGTCCGTAGTTTGATGTACCGTGCTATCAGCTCGTTGCGACCTACGATAACATTGTTATTACACAACAATTACACTGCTGAACAGTTCTTTAGGCCAAAAAATTAGATGTGTGTTTCGGGAAACATGGCCCTAAAAAGTGAGGGTCGGTAGGTCGGTTAAATTTTTTTATTCATTCTCACAGCCACTTGTGCTTGCTGTATATGGTATTATATTGTGGATACCAGATAAACAAGCATGAACTGTGTAAATGCTATGTTCTTATTAAACAGCCTTCTTATTAAACAGCCTACACTGTGTGACATTATTATTCAGTTTTTTTTCGGTGCCAACACCTCCGTTGCCATTTTGTCACAGCATGCACTAAAATTTGAAACTGCTTGAAATCACTGATGTCAAAAACGGCCAAAGGCACAATATATACGAAAGAAAACAGACAAAAATTGCATTGAAAAATGGGCACTTTTGGGAAGCCAAAAAAATCGTTAGGGTCGGTGACTATTTGTTCGGATCGGTCGGGATTCCCAAAACACACCCCTTTTTTGTTTGGCCTTACAACAAAATACACTATGAAAAATACCGAGAGACAACAGCAATGGATAGTTTGGCTGTGATCTACACCGATGACCCCAAAAGCAATGCCAAATGTGGCTCTTGCCTGTACCATATGTTCATAAAGTCTGGTCACTCTAGGAACAAAGGAACTCCAGCTATTCTCCAAAAACTGAAACAGACAATACCTAGATATAATATGTCCCCATCTAAAACAGGTGTATAAAAATCTGCGAGCTGTCAAAGTACAGTAGATGAAACTTCATGAACTGGGCATACACCACTTCAACAACTGACTTATGAACCCAGATTTTTTTCAACTACGAAACTCTTATCGCAACCATAACAGCAGACCTTGCAAGCTTACCATACATCTTTCCTTCGTCAGAAAGGATGATTTTCCGTCGTCCACATGGCGGGTAGATGGCAAGCGCCTCCTGAAAGCTCTGTTCGATGTCAGCACTCCAGACTCCCTCAGCATCGTTGGACACATCATCACCATCAGCAGACATGTTACTGTCATCATCAGTCCTACCCACCTGTCCTCCACTTGTGTTACTGGCATTACTGATGTTGTCCATCGCAAAACTGGACTCCGGCTGACTGTAGTACCACCAGAATGGATCTCCTCGCCCCGAACACCTGCGTTAACCATCACAGCAAGCCACTGTAGATATCTATATCAAAAACTTCTAACCATCGGCGGATTTAGTTTCTTGACAGATTTAGTATCTTGTTTCAAGACACATGGTTACTACTTTAGCCGCCAGCAACGTAAGTTGCCGGAGGCTATATGTGTTACTGACAGGTTATTTTTTAGTCAACCGCTCTTAATGTGACGAACCGCTGATTGCCACCGGGTAAAAAGTATACCAATGCTTATATAACCGAGGTGTCCGCAGATAATCCCTACAAACCACTCTACCACTCTATAAGCTATTGTTCCTACCTCCCTTATTTTTATGTGGCTGAAAGACCCTGACGCGCCTTCTGAACGCTGTGATTAAGAACAGAGCAAAAATTCAAAAACATAAAACAATAGCTAATAGCACCGATGTATGGGCTCTCGTCTGCCGCAGACCACGAGCAGCTAGCGCCCCCAACTCTGAGATCCATTTGCCCAATCGGGGCCCCTAAAGTGCGACATTTGGAAAAATGGATACATCGCTCTAACTCAGCCGCACGTGAACAGGTTGCATTCAAATTTGGCTAGATGGTACTGTGTGGCACCGCGGAAGCTGC
>Ga0126335_1001805_pt1 | contig 12350 bp, 10 predicted proteins | sample OlaspJWI45metaG_FD_108409 | JGI IMG/M metagenome (GOLD analysis project Ga0126335, IMG submission 108409) | Marine gutless worms symbiont microbial communities from Oahu, Hawaii - Olavius sp. 1 OAHU.JWI-45 metaG | ecosystem: Host-associated > Annelida > Digestive system > Unclassified | place...
ATACACCTACTTCGGCTTTGAGGTACGACGCAAACATTAAGGTAAACAGGTAAAGGTAGAAAATTACTTGATATAGGAGACAACCTCATTAGAGAAGCGCTCAGGTATGGCACGCGTTGTCAAGGGACCACGCAGTTTTACCTGCCACCCACGAATGGAATAAACCATACGTGCGTTTTACTTTCTGGCTGAAGCTGCATGGTCCTCATTTACCGACCCCGGACGCTGCAGAGGGATAGAAGGCTGAGTTGGTAACTAAGTAGGCTACAACTATTCTAGCACCGGCCTGGTCAGTTTAATCTGCTGCACTTGCGGTAACCGACGTAGCCTGCACAGGTAGGCTACTGCTAGTCTAGTAAGCTTATAATATGCACAGGTGGTTAGCAGTGATGGCAATTTTAAAAAATTTCAGCTATCAGTATCTATTGAGATTTTGTACAGTTTGGTAAATATTTGTGTGATGTTTACGTTGTCTTTGTGTATTTCTTGCATAGTGTAGTAACGTTCGCTGTTTCTATTGTTTTATCGTTTCACTCATGTCGTATGTTCGTTTAACTTTTACCGACTTGTCAGAGGCTTGAGAAACCCTTTGCTGTATAGTAAATTTGATTTGATAATTAACGTGACCATAGTGTTCATGACTAGCATAGTGACCAGTATAGTGTTCATGTCTGTGTTATGCAGTAATATTTCGAGTGTTGCTGTGGTGATACGTACGACAGACTCGGGCCAGCAGACATTGTGATACGCTGTGTGCTCAGCGGTGACCGTGCACTGCTTGTTCACTCAGGTTCCCTCATGTTCTCCAAGGCTTGCGTGGAGCCCCGTTCATACTGCGCGCCGCCCCATACAGTTCCGCAAGCGGCAGTCTGCAGAAACCGAACATGTCTTGAATAGAGCGGACTATTGCGTAGTTTTCCGCAACTGTCCGCAGTAGTCTGTGCGGTTCCGCATAGGTCCATATAAATTACATGGATGCGGACAAATGACGACACTTGTGTACGCTCTGCGATAGGTATAGGTTTATGTCTGCATTTGCGTCAGCAACGTTATGCGGTACCGTACGGTGCTGTGCGGTATCATGCGGACATATATGCGTTGCGGACTCGTGCAGTTCTGCGCGCGGTGTGAAGTGAACCAGGCTTTACATTGACATGCGTTCATACTGTGTATAGATGACATGATATAGTATGAATTATTACAGTAACTACAGGAATGGTTCGCGCTGTTCGTCCGTTTGTCCCCGTCTGTGCGTCACACACAAATATCTCTAAAACTAAGGAAGAGAGAGCTGGTTATTAGGCAACCTTATCGCAGAAGCACTCAGGTATGGCACACGTTGTCAACGGATTTCACAGTTTTACCTGTAAGCACCGGTGTGTTTATCAACGAATGGAATGAACCATAGCTGCTTTTGTCTTCCAGCCGAAGCTGGTCCTCATTTACCGACCCCAGAAGGATGATAGGCTGAGTTGTCCTAGGCACCGTAGCAGTGAGTAAACAGTCTGCGCAGTTAACGATGCTGTTGTTGTGCACTGTTTTGAAATGTACAGTATGTCCCGTTAGTTTCCACGGTGTTAGCTGCACATACAGCTATAGTCCACACTGTCTCACTTCAGCAAGCGAAAGGCCATGTTTCCGTAACGGAACGTGTGTAGGTGGGTGTCAAACTGGGTGGACTGGTCAAGACTGTCACATACGCCACAATTAACGTAAGACGAGAATTAAGTCGCTCTTATGTATTAAGAACGCTGGATTAGTTTGTAAGAGGTCATGCGACGCCGCCATGTGTTCGATGCGGCTAATGTTAACATTCCTGCTTGTGAGTTTGTCTTTTCGCTTGTGTCGGACTCATAACCGTCGGATACAAAGAGTTGTAGGCCTAATCTGACATGCTGAGCCGTACGGGCGAAATCTGAGTACAGACCGAAAACTAGTCACTTTCGACACCTTGACCTAGGCCTACATGTAGGCCACTGCCAACGGACGGCTTGTTAACTTTCTGGGCGTTCTTATTTGTGTGGTCATGTGAGTGTGATTCAGATCGGTATTCGAAATTTATTCTGCGGTTACTTGTGAAGTTGTCAGTCATGACATTCGAAAACTTTTAGAACTGTTCTGACATACATAACGTTCCTATTCTCATCCTTTTTCACGAAAATGTTATTGGCGTCAAAGCTGGTCTGCAAAAGCAGACTACACTTTTACCACAGTTTTAAAATTCACAAACACGAATCCTATACGTTGAACTGTCCATTTCTCGTGTTGATCATGTGACTCTCTGCTCTCTTGCATCAAAAATAGCCAGCTTTTTTTCTTGGCCAGAAACATAATCTTTATAACATACAGATAAACGTAGCCCTACCGCCTACTAGGACGTTTGTTCTATGCAGTTATGCGTCAATAATGTTCCGCTGACAGACTATGCCACTTTGGCCAGTTCAAGCATAACTAAGTCATATCGACAGACTACAGCCAAAACTTCCTATAATTAGTAGCTCGAAAACTCACCGACAGAAACTGGGACCAAGCAACAAACGCGCAAATATTATGCCTGAAAATAAATAATGGAAGACGTTTGCACGGACAGAAGAATGAAATTAAGCGAGCGGCAACAGTCAGTATCATCAAGTGTTGTATTAACGAGCACCTATCTGTTGATTGTCGGGCGGTCAGAATGTCAATTATACGTCTGTTATGGTCTCGTCAGTCGTTGGCGGCAGTGACAATGCTTTCGTGTATCTACTTCCGTGTTGGCTTGTGCCGGCGTCACCGTTGACAATACCCGTCGAAGGCTCGAACTCACCAGTCCTTAGTAGGCGACCAGACATCTCGTCACAGCCTCGGGTTACCTCGATCGCTGCGCGCGTTACCCCTTGCTGCTCCTTCCGGACGCTGACTGACCGCTTCCGGTCGGCAAGTGAGGACAGCAGGGCGACGAGGTCGGCGGTTCGTGGTGGGGGACGCGTCAGAAAGTCGTCGGGTAGGGCGACACCTAGCGGCTTAAACACGAGGTCACATACGTCGCGCATGTACGACTCAGCAGTCACTCGACGTCGCACGAAGTTTGACAGCAGCGTCGACAGTTGGGTACCGGGCGGCGGTGACCGACTGACGGACCCGGAAGAACAGGTTTCTGCGCATGTGCAGTAGCTGCGCAGCATGTCTACCGACGCAAGACGACGTAAGGGACTGTAGACACGATGAATGTCGTCGTAACGAACAGTCACCTATACAGACATAAACATTAAGCACAAGACGACGATGAGTACTAATCGTAATAATTACTTAAATTTGACATTTTTAGCACACGCTATTTTTATTTAAGTGCGTACTTTAATTATCCGTTATTCACTGCTCACGAGCAATGACACACCCTCGTGGAGTTAACTGTTACGAAGTTGGCCACGACAGCGTTTCTAGTCAAGCCTCTTCACTCACGAAACCACAATTATAAATTCGATTTTTGTTAGAATCCTAGAAGAAATCAACAGGTACTGTCAACTGTCAAGTGAATTGCCGAATATATACGTCAATTTCTGCTATTTTTTTGTTTTCCAAAAAAGATATAAAGAGACAAATGAAACTAAACAAGTAGTAATTGACTCGTTTATGTTTCATATATGAATAATAACAGATAATATCAACAAGACTAGACCTCCTCTGAGAAGGACGCTTCGTCCTCCGAGTTGAGTCGATAGCAGCCGTTGACATGATCTCGCTCTATGATCTGACCGCGATAGCCGTAACGCATCGGTTCACAGCGCGGCGACGTGTGGTACGTCCACGGAGATGGCGACGACACTGGCCAAGTCGCTCCGTCGTCACTCGCCTCTGAGCTGCCACCACCGCCGACACTCGAGCTCAGAGCCGAGACGCGGCCTGAGGACCTCGCCGGACTCCCCTGTAGTCCTCCAGTCAGTGACGCAGACATCGCGGTCCCACCATTGCCGCCATTAGCCACAGTGGACAGCGTCAGCTCGCGCCGCAATGCCGGCTTCTTGAACACATCGTGTAAGTTCCACTTGAGCTCGCGGTTACCGATGAAGACCGACACGACGGCGGCGGCGGCGGGCGGTGGACGACCGCGGACGACACCGCGGACTAGCGCTCCGTGGTCGAGGGTACGACTACAACGACGAGTGGCCTGGAGGATACAGTCAACAGCATGTCGAGCCAACATTCGGAATGCAACGGCTTCATTGATGAGTGCTAGCTGGTACTCGAAAATACGACCGAGTTCCGAGGCAGCTTGATGAGCCATATCACTGGCTAGATCGCGGGCCACGGACATGCGTCGTTCTACGGCCGCTGATCCCTCCTGCTTCAGACTCTGTACCGCCGGGTACCTGCAGCACACACAGTGGGCCTACATGTAAGCGCTGCATAAATCTCCCGTTATTATGGGTCCTCTTTCTTCGAGGCTATGCACTGATCACGTGCAACAACTTTTATGCAACTTTTATATGGGGTACAAGTTCTCTGATCGTCATTCATCTGATCTGCGACATGACAACCAACAAATACACTGTATTCTTTATTACAAAGTGGTGCAGAATCACTAATCGTATAGTATTCCAGACCATACTGACAATTAAGATATCATAAACAGGAATATTGAAAATTTTGAAAACTTAACAATATTATGATAACAAAATCAAAAGACGACATGCCTTGCTGGATCAATAGTAAGAAAGTACTCTCTGTTTTCTGTTCTGGTCGAGCCGTCTTTGGCGGTCAACAGATCGACGGGAATGGCGTCCGACTCAAGATACTGCAGCAAAGAGACGGTTTGATTAGCGCGGTCTGGCCGTATAGCGACGGACACGGCAGCCAGCTGGTTTAACGGCGCCAGACATTGAAACGCGTCACAGAACACTGTCACGAAGTTGCGTTCGAAGTCGCCGATTTTTCGACGCACAGTCGCTGTGTCGGGGAATTCCTCCGGCATTACAGCTATGCACGCACATCAACGACTACATCTCTGCATTGACTCATTCGCCGTTGTTTCGAATTCAACGCTTTTCTCATATTAACTGATCTGTGAAACACTTGATGTTATAAAGGTTACACGACACGGTGCGTTGTTCGCGTGTCTTGAGAACCGCTAAGACGGCGGAAAAAACTATCAGCCAAATATAGTAATTGGTATTACTGAAACATGTGAAGTAGCCAAATCGATGATCACATGATTATATCGGAAATTCGACAGGTAAAGTGGAGTTTACCTTTGAAGGCGCTGATGCTGGCGACAGAACTACGAGCGGACGCCTTGCGTGACGCAGCACGACTACTGTGACCTGTGACTGATCCAGGACGTGAGTTCGCCGTCGACGTCGCTGACGTCTGCAGGTCGCTGCCGACACTCCGGTTGAGTTCCATGCCGCGCGGCAGTGACTGCGCTCGGCGTCGGTCGTCAAGCATCGCCAAAGTCTCCATGCTACGCCGGTAGACGCGAACCTCGAGCGCCGGCTGAACGTCCATGCAGCTCGACGTACGAGATGAGTCGGCCAGAGCGTCTCGACTACTGCCATGAACCGTCTTGAGATCACTACATTCAGTTACATCATTACCACGTTCACTGAGCGATCATACCAGTGATCACACCATGTGTAAACAACAGACCAAAGTAATTTGGCAAAGGCTGCATCAAATGCACCGCACATACTGCACGCGCTAGAGTCTCCAGCTTCAGCCGTTCCTGGGATATGTAGCCGGTCCACAATTGGCAAAATTTTTCCCAACTCTTACTCCCCCTGTTTGTGGGTGATCAAAAAAATGCAATTTTAATTTTTGGCAGGCAACGTCTTAAAGAAACTGCAACGAATCGCCCATTTACCTAATTATTGTAGTTACTATACCTTGGAATATAAAATATTAAAATCTCCATTATTACATCACAGTGTGAGAACAAAGGGATGCACAACTGTTCGTATCGTCAACAACAGAAAAATCATCGTTAGTAACTCCAGCATTGTGACGCTGGAGTCTGTAGCATTGTTAAGTATGTTTGCTGTGGGCCTTGACGCCTGCGAGAGACTGGCTGTTCGTGTTGACTTTGCACACATCGCAAAATGTATTAACATTCTCGACAGTCCGTGCACCGTGGCGATGTCCACTGTCACCACAGCGATCAGCTAAGCAAATTTGTGAATTATCTGAATAAAATGATTCAATAGGCCTACAGCAAGTATCAGTTTCCGTTTGGATATTATTTTGCCAGACTCTCATTTACTGTAATGCTTTTCCTCTCACATAGCCTTGACTAAATGGTTATCTTCTGTTAACGGTATTTTTCGTGACGTCACATTACGTCATTGCAGGTTAATGACGTGTTAGTAGTAGTGAAATGTTTAGCATTTTCCGTTCCCAGAATTATCGATATGACGCGTGCCAAAAATTACGAAAATATATCCAGATTTGTTAAAGCTATACACAAAATACTAGTGTTCTCTTTTTTCTGGGACATGATGTATATGTGAGTGATCGCAAGAAAATCAAACTGAAAGTATATAGGCAGGCAATGTTACATTAAATTGAATGATTTACTGCGTGTCGCTTGAAACGTAGATGAATTTGTATATGAGTGAGCAGAGTTTAATAAGTTAACTGTTTAGAAGTCTGGTGTTCTTTAAGCACAAGAACTGCTGTGCTAACCTGTAAGATCGGTAGATTTTGACGTTTAGTTTAATCCGCGGCTGATCGATGTCGTTTCGCTGTCGACGCTGCTGGTCAGCGTAGCCGGACCTAGCGACCACCTGCAGGTCAGGGCATGAATTGAGTTTGCTGTAGTTTGTCTGACCGTTTCCACCACGCTGGGTCGAGCTGCCCTGACCAGCATCGACTGCTGAGTCAGGCCAGCTATTCACGTCTGGCGCTCCATGACGGTTTGTCCTGTCGTGCCGACGCGATGTCCTTGAGTTGCTGCGAAACAGATCGCGTACGTCACGTGGCCAACTTCGTCCCGACGACGCGTTACCCATCAGCTACTAACAGCCTGTAGATATACAACAAGTCAACGACTGAAGTATTTGTCGAGACTGCATGGCAGTAACACTAGCAACTAACCCTCATATCACGTCGAGCGACGCTCAGCTGGATGTAACATAATACACGGTGGTCCGTAAAAAAGTACCACTTTTATTTTGGCTGTAATTTTGTTAAATCTTAACCATTCTTGAAAATTCTTCCATTGTTGAAAAGAGAATGAGATTTGCAACAAAAATCATGTACTACTTTTCACCGTGCCTTAACAATATCTCTCCACTACCTTGAGAAAGTTAGAAAACCTAATTGGTTTAAAAATTACAAATGTAGCAACTGAAAACGTGTCACAGACCACAAAAACGAAAGCGTCATGTTGAACAGCCTTTGATACTGTTCAATAGTTCAATAGCTTCTAAAGTGTACATCGTTTGCCCGCACATATGCGTGACGATGCCCAAGCCACTCGTCAATTGTATCATCAATCGCGCTATGGTCCATTCTGTGGCAAAGATTCAGCAAGTGCTGCTTTACTTCGTCAATATTATGCGCTCATGACTGATGAACTCGCTACTGCATGACACCATAAAATCCTGTAGTAGACAAAACTGACGTTGGGCCTGTTCGGTGAACACCGACCTGGGCGAATGAAAGATGTGTTGCGTACAGTGTAGCGTGTACGGTCACTGCGGTGTGCAGCGGCATTGTCATCATTGAAGCCTAACGATACAAAGCCGTTTGCTATTTCAAAGAATATTTAACAGGAACCAAAAACTAAAGTAATAATTAAGCAAGTAGGCATAAGTAAGTAAGCTAGATGCACTAAAATGGGTTTATGTAAAAACAAATACATTTTGTTCATAATTTTTGCTATATTAGCGGCAAATTAGGATTTTTAAATTTCCAGCGGTATAGTGCAGTGACATATTAAACTGTGGTGAAACTTAATAACGCCTTTGTTGCAAATTTCATTCGCTCTCCAACAATAAAAGAATTTTCAAGATCAGATAAGACTTAACAAAATTACAGCCAAAATAAAAGTGGCACCTTAATGGACCACAGTGTATTATGCATATGGAAACGATATCGACAATGACTAGCTGACGTTGAAGCAGTTGTATTCTGTATGCGAAGATTGCGAACGAGACAGAAGCATATAGGTACATGCCGGTATTATCATCGTCAGTCATAATCGTATCATTCACAAATCCATCGATATTTTTCGTCGTCTATTTTTCATCCCATTCATCCCGTCCCATTCAGTCTTCCAAATCTTTCGCCGGCTTTAGATGCTGCAACATCAGCAGCGCCGGTGTAGCAGCGGCGGCGGCAGCGGATGCAGGAAGACATTTATCACCTGCACTCAGCGAGACTCGCATCTCCATCATCAGAGACCCTTCACACTCAGCCAATACGACCAATGTACGGCACGTGTGCACGCGACGGTGAGTAAAGTGAGAAGATTAGTAACACTGCAGTGCGTTGCGGCCCTCGACAGTCCTCTCGTAAATTATTCAACGCCAGCACTACTCGTCTGTGGACACCAGTCGTCCAGCAACACCAGTAAAAAACGGACTGCGATGATGACAACGATGACTGATTATGATGATATGATCATGAGACAATAGGCAGCAGCAGCAGCAGCAAGGCAAAGCCGTATGCCTTCACGCAATGTAGGCCTAATCTCACTCGACGTCAATCGTCGGCCATGCACTGACGGCCAGTAACGATGTACTGCTACACTGGAGCTGCCGGCAGCGGCAGCCAGCGAAATAGGCCCCGAGGACCATAGACAGAAGCCAAGAAATCAGACTGGATGGCCGATGTCTGTCCAGTTTATGATTCTTGATAGTGCGCTGCATTCGGTTATGTGCTGTGCTGATGAACGGCGCGTTTTACTGCCTCTTCAGTTACGACATTGTGCATATAATTATATGCATACAGTGTAAGAATTTTGTCATCTATAACGCATTAACGATAACTATAGTTTAAATACCACGATAGACTCTACTACTCAGTTTTTAAATATGAAATAAATATAAATATGAAGCTTTCTGTTATCAGCATCGCGTTAGTTCGGTTGAGAGCTCGAAGTGTCTCATACGCGACGGTCAGCTGAACGATGTGTTGCAATGTAACTGGTGCCAGTTAAGTTTCTTGTGTGTCTGAAAAAAACTCGACATGATACAAAAAGAATCGGAAATCCCCCCAACAGTAACTACTGCAGAACTACGTATCGAGCAATATTGCCACCCACAGACGGTGATGCACTTTCCAACCGAGTCACGCGGTGAAAATAACGTTGCGCTGCAGATACGTCACTGGTCGAGCTCTCAACCGAACCAACGCGCTGCTTCTTTGCCATCAATAAAAGACTCTAATTTCACCGTCGACACGCTGACTGCCTCCGTAAACGCATTCGGTAACTCTGCTGATCCTGGATTGCCTATCGCCATCAAGCTCAGCTCTTCGCGACCATCAGTAAGCGATTGAGCGTCTAGCAATCGATAGACCGTGTAGTCAGTCGCAATGTTGCCAGTGCTCCATTCTCTCTTAGCTTAGTTGATCGCACATAAAACGTATCAGTTATGGCAATACCAAACCGGAAGTTTTTAAACGATTTTAAAACTGTTTTGTCACTTTCTATTCGTAACGGTATTTGATCAAAGATGAACGCCCCTGAACATGATGATGGTTATGTGTTGACATACACATTTCACTTCTGCACAGATCGGCTAGAACACGTTTAAGAACACATCCACTGGCAATGACTCACAATTCACAATACGCCTCAGTCAATCTCAGTGCATCACAATGTGCTTCAATACCCTGAACACCTGTCAAACGCGTTGCGTTATCATTTCTTGTTACTATGAATACAATTTAAGTTCTGAGATATAACAGCGCTGCCTACGACTGCACGGATTTTTTTTGATTTTAGGCTAACATAACGAATATTAATAAAACCGTAAAAATAACGTCAATAAAATATACAGCGAAACGTTAAAATTCCATATACCTTGTTCTGTTAAAATGTGTGATGTCAACCAGTAACAGTCCTTACAATCATGGGTTTCGCTGATAATCTTTCCCCAGTACCACGATGTGACTACTGTAACAGTGTTTACTATATGGTGCAAGTGCAGTTCACATCCGACCTCTGCAAAATGTGCTCAACGCTGTTCAACCTGTTGCGCGTAAAGGAAAGTATGACAAAGTATGACAAAGTATGACAGCATCACCACTGACCTCCGCGACGTTCTACACTGGCTGCCCGTGCAGCAACGTACTGAATATAAGGTCAGTCTACTTATAAGTGCCTTCACCAGGCAGCTCCATTGTATCTGACCGAGATGTGCGTACCAGTCTCAGCAATTCAGCGGCGATGTGGTTTACGGTCAGCAGTAAGCCTACGCGGAGATTTGGAGGTCCCACGATGTAATATGGCAAGATATGGACAAAGGAGCTTCTACGTTTCTGGACCATCACTGTGGAACTCTTTGCCGCTGACTGTTCGTGATTCGTCACTAACTCTAACACAGTTTTGTACGAGGCTAAAGACATTTCTGTTTATTCGAGATTACGGGACATCACCATAGCGCCTCCGTGACAGCCTAGGCTGTAAGGACCGCTGTGCGAACATAAATTTTCATACTTACTTACTTTACTTACTTACCATGAAAACATTGGCTTTTCTATCAGATTGTTAATACGACCTGACTAAACCAGGCAGTGTACTGGCCAAATATGCTGACGATACGTATCTCATACTGCCAGCTAATAATGTCGACAGTCGGCCACTCGAATTAGACAACATTGAAAGGTGGGGTAAGGAAAATAACCTGGTACTGAATCGTTCCAAGACCGTTGTAATTGTGATCACGAATGGGATTAAGAAGTGTCTTGCCAGTCAACCACCACCGCTATCAGGCATTAGTCGTACATCTACCATCAATATACTTGGCACTACCATCTCATACAAACTGTCCGTTAGTGACCACATCACCGATATCGTTCGCAAATGTTCACAAACTGTACGCACTGACAATACTCCGGGCTCATGGCCTGTGTGACACTGCACTCCAGTCATCTACAAGGCGGTCGTTGTCGCCAGGCTACTATACGCCTGTAATGCCTGGTGGGGTTTCACGACCTCAGCTAACCGACAACGATTTGTAGGCTTAGGCTCTAAGAGTCTCTACGTCGAACATAACCTCATTTCGTTCAGCCGCGTAAGATAGACAGAGATACAGACTGACACACCACGCTACGGGATCGTCGGTCGCAATAGGCCGCATGATGCACGTTGTGTGTTTGATGCGGCCTAAAAAGAGGAGTAGGCCAAAATTATATGTCGGCTTACGTTTTTTAAAATTTGGCTTCGTGAAATTGTACGTGACTTCTTCAGTGGCCGCACTTCTAGCGGTAGCCTACGGCACAGGGGCCACATTTACAAGTATATGACATCGTCATTAACGCATATAGCTATAGCTCTGGCTGTCGAAAACGCTGTCCGACACCATTATTTGTCCATGCATGGCGCTCCAACAGTCCGCATTGCGAGCACGATAACACCTAGCTTGCAACAATCGCACGTTATCTCTGTCCGCCTGTTTGTTCTCCGTGACGCTGCGTGGGTGGCGGCGGAGTGCTGTGTCACTGTATGTCGGCGGTCAGCCGTGTATCAGCAATACACGCTTCACGGTCCTCGTCATATCGAATTTGTAGCGGCATCAGACCAGTCAGCAAAGGTGGCACAACAACGACCGACACCAGCCAGCTACGATATACTACATGTGGTCAAATGGACTGAATATATCTCTTTCACGAAACGTTTTTGAATTTCCAGCGCGTACAAATCAGTACGTCAGAGTTATAGCAGAGAGTAGCGTCAGCAAGGAAGTGATTACTGATAACAGTTATTGTGACTTTTGATAATTGTAGGTGGGTGTGGAGAAATAGGCCTCCCCTCCCCTATAGTTATTGTTACTGCGACGGATCCTGCGTCAAATGGAGATCGGAACTGTCCAATCAACATCGCGCAACCAACGTCGCGTCTAACGGACCAATCACAGGGCCCGCTTAATGAACCAATCACAGGCCTTACGCCCCGCCTATCGGTAAATGAGGACTAGCTCAGTGCCTAACTCTCAAATTCGCGTTAGTCGTCGACGAGTGTACCTCGTATTAGTCGTATACTGTATGTTGCGCTTTGTCGATGTTTGTACACTGGCATTTCTGCGATAGTCGTCAGTAGCGAGGGAGGTCGTTAGTAGGAAATTTTTTTCCAGTGGCAAAGTACAGGAACATTATATACAGGGTGTATATATATATATATATATATATATATATTTATCTTTATTCAC
>Ga0126335_1001806_pt1 | contig 12349 bp, 14 predicted proteins | sample OlaspJWI45metaG_FD_108409 | JGI IMG/M metagenome (GOLD analysis project Ga0126335, IMG submission 108409) | Marine gutless worms symbiont microbial communities from Oahu, Hawaii - Olavius sp. 1 OAHU.JWI-45 metaG | ecosystem: Host-associated > Annelida > Digestive system > Unclassified | place...
GAATGGCTAGTGCTATATATATATATAGCCGTCGGGTGACCAGCACAAACAGGGATAAGCAAAACTACACAAACAGGAAAGAGTTAAAAGGAAGTTTTAAAACAAAGACAGAAGATTTAAATAGAGCAAAATCCTAGAATGGTATCAATCAATAATCATGATATTAGGTTTTTCTTAAAAAGTGTTTCTGATGTCAATGGAGCGAACGTTATGAGGGTTTGGTTCACGGACAAATCAGTGGGTTGGTTCCACGCTTTGGGAGCGGAGACCTAAAAAGCTAAACCAGCAGTCTGGTTACTCTGGTGCGTGCGTGGAACAAACAGATTGTCTGTTGTTACAGAACTGACTGTCTTGGCATCATGGCAGCAACAGGTTGAAGCAAGTCGATGATATGTAGGCCTCGCATATGTAGTCTGGTACCCTCTCAGCCACGGGGCATGGTAAACCAGCAGAACGAGTTTATATTTTTGTACTGAATGTTTGCGTGCATCGACTAGTCGCAGACCGTAGACGCACACGCGACTGACCGACGTAATCAAACCTGGTCAACGCTAGTGCCGCCGCGACTAGATCTTCAGCCACGTCACGACCCTAGTAAGCGGCTGACACGCCGAAGAAGTTGCAGCTGAAAAACACACTAGTACCGTGTTTTACTTACACAGTCTTTACAACACATTCATGTCGAGCAGACTGTCCATGTGTGGCGGCGTGGTGTAATCAGCGAAGTAAATCAACGTCTGGCCCAATTAGTAGGCCTACTAAGATTGGTGACCGTCTGCGGGCGGGCAAAGCGTCTAGGTATGTACTGTAACCAGCCCTAGCAGCCAACTAGGCCAACTCAACCTTCCATCATTTCTGAGTCGGTAAATGCGGACTAGCTTCGGCTACGAAGGCAAAGGCAGATGTGGTTCATTCCGTTCGTGGATAAACAGGTGGGTGTGCAGGTAAAACTGTGTGATTCCTTGACAACGCGTGCCATACTCGAGTGCATCTTTGAGGAGGTTCACTTCGATCATAAAGAGGCGCTGTATCAGGGCACATATCGGCGTGCCACCTCTGCCAAAGTTGCGCACAGAATCACAAATCAGCGAGCTACACGTTGGCATTTGATGACAGCACAGAGCAATGGGACTATTACGAAGCGTAGCGAAGAATTAGCCCACGTGATTCCAGATGAGTCTTCTGTCTGTGGGTCTGAGCTTGTGATCTGACTGGGCTAGCATTTTGGCGAGGTGCCACGCGCGCCAGTTCAGCACTACAGCAGCAGCTTAATTTATCACTGAGTGAGCTGTTTCAGTCTCAGGACCAAACATGGAGTTGGCGTAGACGACGTGTAACGAAACCGGCGAAGTACAGTGAGTAATGCGTGGCCAGGCCGTCTGGTCTACAATGCCGCAGCCTCCTTCTGTGAACCAGCCAGCTGCGCCAGCGCTAGCCAGGCCGGATCGCCGCAAACATTGCACTGGGTTAAAAATAAGGAGGCTGCGTTGGCGCAGCCAGGCAGTCGGAGCGGGTGGATTTAGAATTAGCCACGCCGATATATGCCTATAGGCCTACCGTGGTCTAGCCCGGCTCGCAGATGCTGTAGCCGTCCCGTAGGCCTGTAGCAAAGGCGTTTTCTTCATAACCGTAGTCATGCAGAGCCACCTGTAGGCCTAGGCAGAGCGCTGGAAACAATCGCGACAGGAAATGTATCTAAAAGTGGCAGCGGCATAGAGGCAACGGACTGAGCATCCATGCAGCTGCTAAACGGAGGCCTGATAGCGGTGTTCTTTCCACATGTAGCAATGAAGCCATCAACCAGACGCCAGAGTTGCTATTTACACTGGCTGACGCCAAACACCTGTGGACTCAAGCAACGCGAGTGCAAGAAAAACTTGAAAACGTGAACAGTAAAACACTGCATTTAGCTGCATATTGACAGTTGAAATTGTTTTACTGGTCTCTGGCCCATTTCTGCCTCGTACGTAGGTCAAAACGTTTGTTGATTCACTTAAAAACAGTTAATAAAAGCTACATTTAAAAAACCCTGTGAAGCTATTTATCGTTTAGCGTTTCTCAATTCCACCTCAACATTTTTACATTTTCTGTTTACATTTTCTGACTACCTGATGACAGTATCAACGAAACCATTCTTGCTATAGGCCTACTATGTGCATTATTAGGCCGCATCGAATACCACGATGGGGGCTAGTGCGATCGATGATCCAGGTGTCTGTCAGTCTCTCACGTCGGCAGGATATGCAATAACGGCTGAATGGACCAACGTCATGTTTGGGGTGTAGACTCCTGGGACCCCAGAAACATGTATTAGACGAGGGTCCCCATACCCCACGGTGAGGGGGATTCGATGCGGCCTTTGCCAATTATACTTTGGCCTCTTGTTCCTGCTTTGAAACTTTTGACGGTTAAGGCCCACCCGGGCGGTCGCTGTGTTGTGACAATTGCGTTTTGTATTTATTGTTATTCTATAGTTCTTGTGTAAATTCTCTGTGTAAATTTTTCTATATAATCTAGCCAGCTGGCTGCCAAATTTTAATAAAGTCAAAGTTATTATTGACCATTAAGGCAAAACTCACGATCGTTCCTGAAACAATTGGGGGTCAGCCTTCTTGCCTGAATTTCTTCCCCTGCTAGATGATAATGCGACTACTCCAGTCAGCTTTTGAGCGTTAACCTGGTTCAGCTATCGACAGTCTGTCACCAAACGCAGTTGAACGCACTGAAAGTCTTGTCACAAACTTGTAATAATCACGAATTGTTTGTTAGCGTGACCACGTCGTCACGCGTAACGAGTCCATGCACACAACGTATAGAATAAATTGATTTAACACAGATGTAGGCTTACTCAAACTACGTGTAACTTAGAAATTAGTAAAAAAATGTCTGAGTGCGCTAAACAGAGAGCATAGTGAACTAAATCACGATTGACAATAACAGAGTATTATTATCGCAGTACTTTATCGATAATTTTGTACTATTTTATTTCGTCGTGGTGCAATCGGCCAGCTCGTAATTGGCTCCCTTATGAACCATTATTCATGTGACGAGAATAAGAAATATGCATGCATATCAGCATATAAAAGATAACAATCTCTCTCTCCGCCATAGCTCTGGATTCGCCGTAGAATGCAGGAATGTCGTTGATCATTATTTGTATATTGTTCTAACAATAACAAATGCTATTTTCTATCCGCTATCTATCTGTTAAAAATTTTCTAGTTACTTTTAGCAGTTTATAACTGTGAGCTAAGTTAAAGGTACATTATAGTGCCTTCAGTGCTTTTGGTCTCATTCACTGGGCTGCTGTAAGTCTAGCCTACATTCGTGGCACACTTGGAGGGTTGGCATGATAAGTAACACTGAGTCAGCAGCAGCGTGTGGCTCACGTGCACAACTTTGTGCTTATCTCGCCATCAGCAGCAACGCTTGCAGCAGCAGCAACAGCAACAGAGGCGGCGGCAGCAGCAACAGTTTGGTCTACAGCGAAGTACTTAGCGGTCACGGGCGCGCACCTGCCTCGGCGCCGACTCTCATATCCCAGCTGGCTGGCTGGCTGGCCGGCCGGCCGACCCAAATTGGCCGACGATTCGCCATATACGGCAGCCGATGGCGAGCGAACGGTACCCGATCCCTCCGAATAGCGATACGCGAGAGCGGCAAGCGAGCGGGCAGCGTGGCGTAGTGGCTTAGCTTGACGTCCGCCGAACCCAGTGGTATAAAACGACACGCAGGTCGACTGGTGAGGTACGAGCACGTCGACGAGCGGCATCGAACGGTCAGTTAGAACAGAGGAGTTGACGAGCAACAGAAACATCGACTGAAAATGTGTGACGACGAGGTTACTGCGTTGGTTTGCGACAATGGCTCCGGCATGTGTAAGGCTGGATTCGCCGGTGATGACGCGCCGCGTGCCGTCTTTCCGTCAATTGTTGGACGTCCACGCCACCAGGTACGAAACGCGTTTCTAATCTTTATGAAAGCTTTTACGATTAATTTCATTTTAATCTTATTGAGTTACTTGAACTTAACTTCTGAACAGCATTAGGCGCTAGACACATCCTATAAGCCTACGGCTAACTTAGACTACGCAAAAATACATCTTGAATATATACCGAATAAAACTAAAATGCATACTTACGACAGTTTCTCATACATTTTCGGTTACTTGCACTTCCATTACTTCACAATGATCATCAATGGCTGCAGTCACTGACAACGCGGCGTTCGCTGTTTGCAGGGCGTGATGGTCGGTATGGGCCAGAAGGACAGCTACGTCGGCGACGAGGCACAGAGCAAGCGAGGTATCCTGACACTCAAGTACCCGATCGAGCACGGCATCGTGACCAACTGGGACGACATGGAGAAGATATGGCATCACACATTCTACAACGAGCTGCGTGTCGCCCCCGAGGAGCACCCGGTTCTGCTCACCGAGGCCCCACTTAACCCCAAGGCCAACCGCGAGAAGATGACACAGGTATAGCCTACATACCACAGCTTTAAAATTCGAAAATAGATTACGAAATAATTTTTAAGAACATAACGAAATTGTTGACATAAAGCACAACTTTGCCCTGTGAATTAATTACTAAACAAAAATTCTCACACCCAAACTAATACAAACTTTAAAAGTAAGTTAAGTAACTCACTGTGATAAGGTTGATGCAGTTTCCCGAATTTGTGGCTGTAGTGGTAAAAAGACTTGTATCGTGTGTAAATAGCCAAATTTCGGCTATAGGATACTGAAGCAATATAGATCGCGATGTGGTGTGTGCTCTATAGATCATGTTCGAGACATTCAACTCGCCGGCCATGTACGTCGCCATCCAGGCCGTCCTGTCCCTGTACGCCTCCGGTCGTACGACGGGTATCGTACTTGACACTGGCGACGGTGTAACCCACACCGTCCCCATCTACGAGGGCTACGCGCTGCCGCACGCCATCCTGCGTCTGGACCTGGCTGGCCGCGATCTGACCGATTACCTGATGAAGATCCTGACGGAGCGTGGCTACAGCTTCGTGACCACTGCCGAGCGTGAGATCGTTCGTGACATCAAGGAGAAGCTGTGCTACGTGGCGCTCGACTTCGAGCAGGAGATGGCGACTGCCGCATCCAGCTCGTCCCTCGAGAAGAGCTACGAACTGCCTGACGGACAGGTACCGTGCCGTATATTGTTATCATATAAAGCTTCTTCATTCATCGTCGTCGTCGTCGTCATTCTTATTGTGCAGGTTTTGATCGATGTTGTCGAAATCTTGCGGACGATGTTGACCATTTGTTGACCACATTCATTAATAGAGCCAATGACTGTTATTAACTACTTAGGCCTACGTATTGTTTTTATTGTGTTGTGTATTTTCTGTACCGGTATTGACTTAGTTAGCCTACGTTGTTGTTGTGTTGCCGTGTCACTCGTTTGTCGTGATTATGTTATGCATAGTAATAAATAAATAAATAAATTTTAATATTTAAAGCTAGATATTTTGCAGATGCAGTGACGCAACTTTTGAGTTTGTGGTCTTTTCAGTTTCTCTTTGTGTAAACCGGTAGGCCGTATCATGTATGGACTATAGGCCTATGAGCCTGATTTTGGACGACCGGGCTTTGAACACAGTTGCACAGAGTTGTCAATAAAGCGTCGTTTCCATATGCGTTGCGCGTCCTGTGCGTGTCGAGTAAAAGTAGGCCTAATCGCTGGAACTAGCTGTGACTCGCCGGGACTCGCCAAGTATCGCATCGCGCAGGGCATGTGGAAATGACGCTTAACAGCAATAAGACGAATCCAACAAAATAATTTTAAAAATAATTTAACGCAAAAATTGTATTGAAATTAGTTGACTAAATGTTGTCGTATTTACAGGTCATCACGATTGGCAACGAGCGTTTCCGTTGCCCAGAGTCGCTGTTCCAGCCGGCCTTCCTTGGCATGGAGTCGTGTGGCATCCACGAGACCACTTTCCACTCCATCATGAAGTGCGACATCGATATCCGTAAGGACCTGTACGCCAACACCGTCATGTCCGGCGGCACGTCAATGTTCCCGGGTATTGCCGACCGCATGCAGAAGGAGATCACGTCGATGGCCCCGAGCACCATGAAGATCAAGATCATCGCTCCGCCCGAGAGGAAGTACTCCGTCTGGATCGGCGGATCCATCCTTGCCTCCCTGTCCACCTTCCAGTCCATGTGGATCAGCAAGCAGGAATATGATGAATCCGGCCCGTCCATCGTCCACAGGAAGTGCTTCTAAACTGGTCAAGTTGACTGGACTTTCTTGCTCTAATAATTACAACTCTATTGGTGCTCACCGCTCACCGTACGCAATTGTCTCTCATGCTCTAGCTAGTCTGTTCGTATCGTATGCGTCATGTGTCAGTTTGTATCATATGATTCGGCATCCGAATGTACTTAATGTGTAGGATGACCAAACGTACTGATAGACTATGAATCTTGATGCCATTACTGCAGTCGTTTTATTTTCACTGTCGCTGTCTGGATCTCTACGCGTTTCATGTTTGTATTGTCCAACTGCTGCTAACGCTGTCGCTTCGTAGGCTGAAGCTGCTTAACAAATCACACACGATTGTAGAAATTTGTGTTTGCTGAATTGAGTCCTTAGTATATAATCTTATTGTAATGCATTTGCATTGTACGTGTATCAATAGCAATAAACCACTCCTCTGCTTTTACATTTCGTGTATACATGTGTAAAATACATATCTTACTGCATGATACTTGATCTTACTGGCTGAAAAACTAAAAAGCAAGTTTTAGGCACACGCTATACGCCGATTGAGATAGGCTTAAGTGAATGTGTAGCTTAACGACATTCTGAATAGCATCTTTTTTGATGTCACGATATAAAAAGTGAATTATTCAGCAAAGATAAGCAGAGACAGTTAACCTGTTTTTATCGTAAAGCCTCTAGCAGACATCAGGGATCCATCATATCACATATCACGATATCTTGCTATGCACCTTAATTTCTAGTTTACTACTGCTTATGGGAAAAGTTGGCTGAATGAAATGGATGCCGGTCACTAATCATGTCATATCTGTGGTAAACATGCATCAATTCTGAAAATATCTATAAGGTTTATACAACAGCTGATAACTAACACGAGAAACAATCGATGATCAACACAGCAGTACCACGGTGGAATATACTTTTCCTTCGACATCACAAAAACAAAAGTGAAAGGAAGAAAGGAAGCAGGACTTTATAGGGAACGAAAACTAGTAATGAGTGCAGTGCAAGCAAGAGCAGCGTGAAAAAGACGGTGCAAGATATTTTACACAGTCTCGTCACACAAAGTTAATACGCACGCAACGCCGTGCAGCACACTATAAGCAATTCAGATGCAACACGATACAACAGCGCACAGTGATGACCTTCGCATTAGGTGGTGCTCAGTTAATTCAACTTTATTGCACAAATATCTTAAGAGCAAAACTGACAAACAGAAAATACACACGACATAAATCGACATCTAAACGATACGATGCAGAGGTATAAGTGTAGTTTTTTAGACCTACAGAGGCGCAATGAAACTAAACTGACCAAAGTAATCGTTGTAACTTAATTGTACTTGTAACTGCTATGGAATCTAAGAGAGCTCCAGAGCACCTTCATCCCACTCACAGCTAAAACACGCAAAAGGACAGCGAATCCTGCTGTTTCCGGTATACATAATTACGATAAGCTAAATGCATTACAGTAGAGTTATTTAGAGTGGCCTGAAGTACAAATACTGCTAATCCAACGTACAACTGAACGAACAGAAGTTCAGAAGTTATCAAACTATTATATTTCATATTTCGTCCTTGAATTTACATTTAGTCATTATGCTAATAATTACAACTTATAAGTATCCTACATTTCTGGCAAACAAATAATCACTTTATGTGTACAAATATAAAGTGAGCCTCGCAAATTTTCACACTATGTAACACCCACAGCCACGCCACCAAAAATTATAAATGTGCAGCTTCAGCAGACGAACCCTGAGTACTTTGTCCGTACATGTTCATACATGCCTAGTAATTTTTGCTACGTATAGGCCTATTCTTTACTAACAGTATCATTCTCAGTTTTTGCAAAGAGCCTATTTTTGGAGGTAGGCTACTGCGATCTAACGTCTCCCACTCCCAGCATGGAAACACAGGAAATAGCTGTTGTCGACTTTTGAGTCTGCTTGCCCTTCTGTTTTTCCAAACAATAGCATTAAGCTGCTGCTGCTGCTTGTACGGCTAAAAGTAAAATAAGTACACCCATTGAACAAAATGTGGGACTTAAGTCAATTTTATATTGCACAGGACCATATAATGGCTACTGATACAGCTGACAAATGTTGAACATGTTAATAAACTAACAGAAAAACTATTTCAAATTTACAAGCATTTGTAAAACAGTAAAAATTTATTGACAGTGTGCTTGTCCAACTCTCCTTGATACAGTAGGGCCTATTTAGGCTAATATATATAATTTTTCACGAAAGCTACTGGATTTCAAGTTACCAGTTGCCACCAAACTGAGGATTTTTCAGATTTCAAAGAAAAAACAAAACGATCTCTGTGTCAAGTAGCAAAATATCAATAAATCAGACTATGGCAACAAACATTCGAATGTTAATACTGACTGCCAGCAAGCACTGGCGCATGCAACATACAATAATAAAATATTAATTTAAATGAAAAAAGTAAAAGGTAAAGATCATACACTTGACATAGCGTCCCTTAGTGAAATATCAATAAATAATTTACGCATCAGGAAAGCGAAAACGTTGCATATAGGCCTATACAAATGAAAAAAATTGATAATGCATCATGCTGGCGACTCGAAGAATTCCAATTACAGAGATGGCAGTGAAGCGCTGCAGAGATCAGAGTTGCTGCAGCAGATCGTACTTGTCCTTAAGACTCATACCGCTCGTCCGTATGTCGCGTTTCTTCGTCATTCGTCGTCTCGCCTCCTCTGCCGAACCAGCAAACTCCAAGCGTGATTGTGTCGGAGAAGAGTTTGGAGACGTCGATGATGATTGTGGTGCACCCGACACATTAGCCTGCATCTCATCATTCTATATACGTACATGCAAACAGAGAATAACAACGACAAGTATGACACTGATGAATACCTCAATTCCCAAGCTACAAGGGTCGACTCTTACCCTAGCCTTCAACTACATTAACTTATAAACCCAAGACCACGGACATGAGACTTCCACTGGCAAAAGAACACAACACAATTTTTTTATCGTCATCACTTTTGACTATTGATCATCGTCAGCAGTGTCCCATACAATTCTGCGCAGTCTTGTTGTAGTGTATTGCATATCTGTTACCACATTCATTTTGTACCTTGTCATTCTGCTGCATTGTCACTGCAAGCTCCGTCATCTCATTCGTGATCGTCTCATAGTCAACCGCTGTCTATATGCACACATACACAGCAGCTGCAGTGCAAATATTGTTGTGTGAAATCTACAGGGTGTCCAAAAATAAGCCACATTTTCTTTCCTATGTTAAACAAGAGGCCAAAGCGATTTGGTAAAGCTGCATCAAATGACCCCGTACACACTGCACGCGCCGCCGAATTCAGCCGCATGACAGACAGAGAGATGGACAGACTAACAGACAGACAAAATACCACACACATCCGTAACAATAGTCTGCATCTTATCCATTCGATGCAGCCTAAAATAGGCTATGTTATTTAGGTACTTCCTAAAAATAAGAAAGTAAAAATCACTTGTTAAATGTTGAACATTGTTTACAAATGACTCAACATGTTTGTTCTAGTAAATGTAAAATTTATAACAAAATGTGTAAAAAAACTGTAGTTGAAGACTGTGAATTTATTATCTTAAAAGATGTTTCACACGAGATTTATTGTTCCTGCCAACGGTATGTAGACACTTCAACCTTCATAAAATCTATACCAACACATTTTTAGTGCGAGTAAGTGAAAAAACAGTAAGGGTTTATTCTTTGGCACATGCTCTACACTATTTAGTTGTTTGCCAACATAATTCATGAGCAAATTTCATCTCGAGACAGCACAGAAAACGGACAATATTATTTCTACAAGGTAGTGTAGGAACGCGCAACAGGTGCTGTGGACAGTATATGCTTGTTTTGTTGGGAATTTATTCAAGTGTAAGTCTGCCAAAAATTATAAAATTCGGTTGAGATTCACAAAGCTTATTAATTTAACATCAAGTAAATGGAAATGTGCAAGTTTTTGGGCCATTCTGTACATGTGCGATGCCCTGTTTACCCAACTTTTACGATTCCTGTGCCAACAAACAAGCTACAACCTGATCAAACTACAAGATGTACAAACCAATAGTTAGGCTTACAACGAAATGTGCATACTGCTGAACTAGCTTGCCATTGGGTCCTAAATGGAGGCACACGGCTAGTCAGTTGCCCCATGGGCAACATATATGCATCATAACAAGTTTACCATGTACTGCACTGTTACAGGGCCTACACCAATATCATGGGAAAAAACACCTGCCGCATATTATGTCACTCGATATCATTTAAAAACCAATAATGTAATACACAATGGTGACTACCATTTGTATGTTTTCTGTAGAATTCATGGATCCATCACCTGAATACAAAACAAAGTTTAAGTACAGCATAATTTTGAGACTAAGTAAGCAAAACACAGACATGTGAAGTATTCTTACACGCTGTGCTCTCTAGGTTATTTTCAACAGTGCTACAGCATTTTAAACACAAATCTGTAAACCATGGCGGTTTACACTTGTCCCAAAGTCTAACCACCCAGACCCTAGCCCTAACCCTAACCTACACCCTAACGAGCTCTAATGAGTTGACTTGGAGACGAGTTGACTGCCACCCATCATGGCTGAACAACACTATGAACTGGATGAAAATGAAGCTTGACAGATACAGACCTGTTGCGTAAGTGAGTGAGTGAGTGAGTAGTTCACGGATGGCGAAATAAGCTGGGTGGATGGATGGATGTGTAGTACGTGTATGGGTGTCTGGTGGGGGTGACTTGTTTTTTTATCCAAATGATATCTCAGGACTGAGAAGGCCTAAAAACATCAACTTTGACACAAAGTTGTAGTCTAGTACAAAGATGATGTGCGCACTTAGTATTCTGGAAAAAGTTCTTAATTGTGGCAAAATTTGCAAAAAAAAAACGCCAAATTTTAGATTATGCGCAGCTTTAATATTTATCTGTGGCCAAAAAAATTAGCCAAAATCCAACAAACAGTAAAAATGCCAATTTCTTTTCCACTCGCACTGTGGCGCCACGTATATGCACAAACAGCATATACGTGGCGCCACTGTGGATTCTCCACACGCTAACTCAGACATTGCGGAGAACTGAAGACTCTGCGACGATAGTCACCTTACTCATTTCTTGATAACACATCAATATGCCTATATAGTGTAGGCAGAATTTGAAAATATAAATCTGGAAATTTGGAAACGACCCCTTACACCATCTCTGCAAAAAACGGTGTGTGCCTAGTATACAGCTCCATAGTTTGGCAGTGTTAGCCTTGCAGTTGTGAAAAGTAACGACCAGGCAAGGGCACAACCTGCAAAATGCTTAAATTAATACAATTACATTAATTAATATTAATCATGTCAAAGTAGGCACCATAAAAACACTAACTAGAAAATCTATAACAATGGCCAATCACAGACACACGCACAAACAAAAGCACCGATGGCATAATGCATCTTTTGCCTATAGGTGGACAAAGACATAACAAGAGGCCACAGTGATTTGACAAAGGCTGCACCGAGTGACTCCACGCGCACTGCCTGCACCGCTGAGTTTAGTCGCATGACAGACAGACTGGCGGACAGACTGACAGACTTACGGACAGCCACCGCGATCATCAGTAACAATAGTCTGCATCTCATGCATTCGATGCAGACTAAAAATCACGTAAATGGCATTGACATATCTTTATAAATATTGCAAATACAGACACAGACCAGCAAATGGCTTTGTATCAGGGCATATGATGTGTTCAATACATGACAGTTCACCAGAAATGGCAACGCCTTTATCTGCAAAATATCTGTCAGCTGCTTGATCAACAACCAGCAGAAGAGTTTCGTTTGGAACAGCTTTGATCTTCTCAACCACCTGTTTACGAATTAGCATCAAGTTCACAACTCACGTGGCTTTACACTACATACACACATACCCAGTTACAGAAATACTTATCATCATCATCATCATTTATTTGCACAATATGCAGAAATGAACAGTAAAATATGCAATGTGCCGGACAGAAAGGCTAACAGTTTTAGCTCTAACAACTGCCCGTAGGTACAGAATTGTAA
>Ga0126335_1001807_pt1 | contig 12347 bp, 7 predicted proteins | sample OlaspJWI45metaG_FD_108409 | JGI IMG/M metagenome (GOLD analysis project Ga0126335, IMG submission 108409) | Marine gutless worms symbiont microbial communities from Oahu, Hawaii - Olavius sp. 1 OAHU.JWI-45 metaG | ecosystem: Host-associated > Annelida > Digestive system > Unclassified | place...
ATCGAGTTTTCAATTAAAATTTTATCATTTACAATTATTTGATCCATATTGTAGCATCAGTGCATCACTACATCAACTGTCATTGCACATTACGTCATACATAGAATATTTAATTAATAGAATACTTAATATCAATTTGTAGTATTATGGTGCTTGTTTGGCCTCAAATTTAATGAAAAACTAGCTTCGTTGGCAGGTTTCAATGCGATTTATTGATAACGCAGTAGGGGCTTGGTTTTTTTGGCCCACCCTGTACGTATGGTATCGGTATGATTTCACTCGTTACTGTTTTGTCACGGTCCTGTTTTGTCAGTATTTGATGTATTCTATCTTCAGCCAAGATTTCACTTTTTGGAGAATTTTTGTGCCACAGTGTATATGTCACTTTGCCAGCATTTTGTGTTATTTATGCCTCTGTCCACCTACAGGCAAAAGAGGCATATAGTGATCAGTTTGTGCCGTCTGTGCATCTGTCTGTGATGGACTTGCCACTTGCCATAGGTTTCTGACTTTTTCTTGCACTTGTTGCGTGACTGGTTTTGAAAACTTTCGGAATGCATCATTTTGCACTATTATCGGTGGCTTAGCGGTAACTGTTGTGTTTATTTTCACCGGGCGTAACTGAAAGTGCAACAAAATATTTTAATTTTATCATAAATGGTTCCGTATTTTTGCTGTGAATTTGACGTGAAAAATAGCAGTCTTCGTCTTGCTGCATTTTGTAGTTAAGTTGTTTGCAAGTTGTTATAGTGTTTTTCTGACTTCGATGTCGGCACGTAGTTTTATGCTGTTTCCAGAATCTACTTGTTTTTTATATAATGTTTTGTGTATACCATAGTAATGCATCAGTGTATTTATGAGAATAATTGTGTAATAGTTTTGTTAAAATTGCCGGTATTTTCTTCGTTTTCAATTTTGTGTTAGTGTTTTGCGAGATATTGTACCTGATATCTGTGGTTTGTCTGTCTTTGAGAGAAGACCAAAGTTTGTCGATGTGATCAGCCAGCTAGTGCTTGTGTCATCGTGCAGCTGAGCTCAGTGTGTTTGTGCCTCCTGCGTCAGAGTTTTGTTGCAGTTGTTCAGTGAGTGACAGTGGAACATATTGGTCAGAAATACTGCATTTAAGGGGGGGGGTGCTTTTGGAGGAATTTCAAAACTTGCTATTGCACCATGTAACAAGGGTCCTTGGGTTACATTGTTTTCTCACAGATAGTATGGAAGAGGAAGGGCGATTTGCAATGAAGGAGCAGAGTCCGTTCATCCAGCCATTGTTGGCATCCAGCCATTGTTGGGACATGCTGCAACTTTCTGCCTTTTTAGATTTCAGTGAAGTTATCAAAATGATTCCTTCACGCGTATGCTCACCTTCCGGTCAAAAGGTTGTCGGCATCATTTAACCGAAATCTTTAAGGTTTTCGGCCATCTTGTGAATGACGTTCAGTGAAACAAAAACAGCTTTTACTTTACCGCCATTCATTAGATGGCACCGCATGCTTTGCATTTCAATGCAGGGGACATGTAAGTAAGTAAGTAAGTAAGTGAATTTGTGTTCTAGCAGCTGTCCAGCACTATGCTCTACTTGTAATATTATTATGTCCAATTACGAGATGGGTTTCTCCTGCCTCAGTTAGTATGCCGTCACAGCTGATAGTGTTGTTGTTCATAAGCCCAGCTACGCAAATGCCGTGCAGTAGGTTCGTATGTCGGCACGGCATTGTACAGTGAATGTCTGAGCAGTGCTTTTGGCTTTGTGTCTGTGTGTATGTGTGTGTGTGATGTCTGTGTCACAGCCGTTGTACTGACGTGCTGTTGATAAGTCACCAGTTTTGCATAATTTCGACGTATTATCTAGGATATTTTCTTATTCACGTATTTATTGTCATTTATATATTGTATCTGTGTTGGAAATTCACTCTGTTGTTAACGTGGATGCTCTTATGCTCGATTCTCGTTTTTGGAAACAAGCTTGACCAAAGTAAGTCTAGCACAACCGACATGATGGCTTCAGTTCCTGGATGAAAACTTTTTTGTTTGGATCTGAAATGAATCCAGTTTTCGTATTTTGAAGTGCAGGTAGTTGTCCTTAAACAGATATTGCAGCAACGTTTGATAGTTTGCTACTGTCCTTGCAGTGATGTGCTGTTTTAGAAAATCTAGTATCTAGCGTGGTATTTATTGTTTTTTTCGTCGCTTTCAGTTGCATTGTTGCCATAGATATGATGTTCGAATGTATACCAGCAATGATGTATTGTGTACACATTATAATTGTATTATCATTTAAGTATTTAGGTATGTAGTTAGTTCAATGTTTAGTTGTGTTTTTTTCTTTCAGGTAGTCCTACGTATTTGCAAGTAAGTAAGAAAATTTGTGCACAGCGCCTAAAAGCGATAGTCAAGTAGCGCCGGCGCTTCGAACTGTTAAATACTTTTTCAGTTTGTGGCGGAAGGTGTACGAGGACAAATCAAGTCGATGGACATGTGTAGGAAGACTGTTCCAAAGGGGTGGTCTGGCAGCAGAGAATGCTCAATCTCTGGTTGCCTAGTTAGCTCAGTTGTTAAGTCACTGGGCTGTGCCTGCTAGCCCAGCCGGCTAGACACTTGTGCGGCCCAGGTTCAGTCCTGGGTCCGGTTAAGTGGTTTGGCTCAGTTTGACGGGCATGCTATGAGATTAAATTCTCAGGCAGCTATGGAGGATTTGTCTGTCTCTGAACGGTTCCGTGCAGTAGATTAAGCTTGACTCGTATAGTCGGCTTTTAAGCGCACGTTAATATAGCCAGACTTTCCTTTTTTTCCAAAACGTGAACATACAACCAGTGATAGTACACATGAAGTTGTCTGATAATCGAACTTGACGTCGCCGTTGCAGTCAGTCACGAACCCGCCGCTGGGCTACTCCATTATCCATCAGCCCTGCATGGACTATCCCACGGGTCGACAAAGGAATGACCGACATTTCTACTGCTGAGTTATAGAGGCAGAGGAGTGTGAACAACTTGCCCATAGATGTCGCGTGGCTCTGAAACTTGGGGAGTGAAACTAATCCGACTCCCTAACCACCATAAGCTGGCCCGCCAGGATGCGGACAGCTATAGTGATGGTACGTGTTGTTCGTCTGTCCGTCTGTGGCTCACACCTGAATATATCCGAAATTAAACGAGAGAGAGAGAGAGAGAGAGAGAGAGAGCTATCATCACATCAGTGACGAGCATCCTGATGGAGCGTAGCCGTGTTCACGATGCGGCTTCAGATGACGCGGTTCTGAGCACTTCGCTAGGCCGCGTGGAGTCCTCGGTGCAACGGAGCAAGGTCCTTCTGCATTTATTAGATAGAGCTAATGGTTGAACACGACTAAGAAGTCGAGAATTTTTAAATCTGCCATCAAATTCGTGCACGGAAGTACAGTTTCGCCATTTTCAACGTTTTCCGCAATGTGCTAGGTGTCACGGAGGAAACCTTGTAGTGATAATAGTTAGTTGCACATTATTCGTTTCTGCTAGATGAGCGCCCCGTCCTATGTTCCAACAACTGTCGAACCTTGTACGTTTTGTAGGTGTTTTAATTTATTGTCTGCTAAGAGTTCGTGTTTACAGAATCGTTTTCTGCTGTACATATTCTGTATGACGATTTTTTGGTATTTTTGATTTGACCAATTAGCAATGAGAGATTTAATAGCTACCTGGTTGCTGCATATATTAGCATTCAAATTACCTCTGACGAAACTAGATTGTGTTTCTGACTTTTCGTATTAAATCTGTTCGCCTATACGCTTGCAGTAGGCTACTATAAAGGTGCAGTTCCCTACTGTCAGTACTTGAATACACAGTGTCCCCAAAAAACCGGACCACTACACGATTTTTTGGCATAAGTTTGCCAAAACAAGCCGGTTGTGGATAATTTTTCGCAAGGAAGATCAAGAAGCTATTGCCTACTAGTTTTACCTAAAAAGTTGGCTATATGTCGAGAACCACCTGCGTAGTTGCTATAGCAACCTCGGCATCATAACAAAACAGCACGCCTGTCTACCGCGCAAGTTTTACTGTTGATTTTCTTAGTAAACACATGTCACTTTTCAACATAACTTTACCAAAATGGTCTACTATCAATATTATTTGACATGGCTTGGTGGCTCAATGGTAGGGCGTCGGCTTCGTGATCGGAAGGTCGCGGGTTCGCCCCCGGTCTATGCGCTACCACGTAACAACCTTGGGCAAGTTGTTTACATGCACGTGCCTCTGTCCACCAAACACTAAGTTGGTACCAGCTTCAGCTGGGACATAGTGCACCACAGGAGCGGTGCTGGTAGGCTGGCAGTCTATCGGCAGACGTTGCAGTTGGTGGCCAACTGGCGCCGCTCCAGCATCGCTATTCGCTAATACCTGCGGTTGCCGTTGTATTTCATCTGCGGTTTGTCAGATGTCATAATAAACGAATATAGTAATAATAATAATAATAATAAACAGATTTGTATAGCGCCGTAAGGTCGTAACTTCAGAGGCGATTATTATTATTTATTATACGCAATTTCAGTTGAAACAGCGTTTTTCGTAAGTTGTGTTGACACAGGTTATCTGTAGGCCAGTGTATGCGCCAATGTCGAACCGGTCCACAGCGCACGTTCGAGAGTCGAGTGCGTCAAGAAACACCCGACTTTAATTCACTGGATTTGTGGCCGTCAATCAATCCGCACCTTAAAACAGTTGACTCGGGACTGCATGCTGGAGCATACAAGAAGCTGGTGCGTGACATGGTCCAGAAGCAGCGACTGGTAGAAGTCCGGACTGACTTTGAACAGACCGTTGTTAACAAGGCGATAGACGAACCAGTGGAGCAAGCGACTCGGTGCCTTTGTCAAAACTGTATCGATGTCTCACATTGTGTGGACAGATGACAGATGAAATGTTTTAAACAACTTCAATTATCAGTGAAGACCGTAGAAAAATCCACCGTCGAACTTGCGCGTTGCATGGTCCTGCGCGCGCTGTTTTGCAATCAGCATCATGGTTTATTGAAGGCAAAAGCCCATAGAACATAAGAAAGTGATGGGCAACAAAACAAGAGACAGACAGAGTATAAACGGACAGAGAGACAGCTACAAAAAGGCACATGCATACAATGAAATAGTAGTAAAGTTACAACTACTATACATTTAGAATTAAACATACATGTTTGATAATATTGTTAGAGCTTGATCTTAACTGACTAGTCAGACTAATGCGGCTGTTAAACATCACCATGTCAAAACTGGGCAGTGATGCTGTGATGGCTATAATAGTAACCACGCAGGTGGTTCTCGACGTATACCAAACTTTTTAGGTACTATTAGCCTAGTAGGCAATGGTTTCAAAAATTATGCCCGACCGGCTTGTTTTGGCATAGTTATGCCAAAAAATCGTAGAAATCTAGGTTATTTTGAGACACGCTGTAGAAGTTATGCCTGCAGTATAGCATAGCAAATGGAGAGAAATGTGACAACGAATAAGAGTAGAAAAGTCGTAAAAGCGGTCAGATTTCGTATAGACCTAGCCAGTCGGTCATTTATGGAAGCCTTCTGGTTGGATTTGTGCAGAAGTTGTTTGGACTGGGGTGGGGGTCGTACGCCCGGCCCGACTTCCCTAAGGTTGAAGCTCATTTCACACCTCTCAGGAGCACGGGCCGTGAACACGGGTGGTGTAAAGCGAGCTTGAGGTAGGTAGCGCCCGTATTGACGTCAGCAGTCTGCGAGCTGCAGCATCCATTGACTGGCGTCTATCGCTGCTGCTGCAACTGGCCGTCTTTCTATTGGACTCAAGACGTCTTAGACACGCCTCCACGTCAGCATTGGCACCGTCTGTCAGTGGTCGACCTCGCTGCAAGCGAGATAGTTCGAGCGCACGGTGGGTGCATTGTGCGTGTCATCATAATGCAAGCTAGTGGACACGTCGCTTAACCGACCATCATTTTTCCGCACAGGCCTGTGATATACAGCGACCTCGGCTGACAGGTAAGACCTGAACCGTAAGGCCAATAATATAGCCTGTAATAGCCTGTATCGAACTGAAAATTAGTCTATCATTTTATTACGAAAAAGTTGCCATTTTGCAGAGGTTCCTTGACGAATTTTTTATCGAGCACTCTCAAACGTAAATGTCTATTTAGGTCTACTTTCAAAGATCAAGTTGGCTTACGATTTTGCAAGTCGCCAGTTGGCAACGCATGCACTTGGCAGTGTTTTCTTTTGCCAAACGATGGGCCTAACGAAATATCACATTCGCTAATTCTGGTTAAATGTTGTCAAGGTGTTCCGTAGACCTGTGTGAAATTGTCGCCGTCGACGGTTTCCACTAATGGACCCGAGAAGAGTCAGTAGCGATCCTGAAGTGAATGCTTTGGTCAAACTGGAGCAGCAAGACATCGACGGCGATAGCGAAATGACGACGGATTTTATCGCCGCGGAACAACGACCGACAGAAACGATAAAACGACGACCCGCCCAGCTGAATCACGCGGACAACAGCGACGTTATTGTGGGTAACTTCAGCCGAACGGAACCCATCAACTTAACGGCAACGGCAGACACTAGGAACTCGGGGAACGGTGTCGAGGAACCATCTGCGCACTCAGCGGGTACTCGGTCACAATATCACTCCATACAGCAGCTATCACAGTCAGGCCGCCCCCGGGAAACCCGTGGTCCGTTCCAGGGTTCTGGGGCTACGGTATACGGGCAGTGGGTCGGATATGGCCATCCGGTAGATCTGGCGGCGGAAAACGAGGAAGATACTCTAAACGTGCTACGAAATCTTCTACGCCGATATGACCGATACGCCGCACCATGGATGGAAACAGAGATTCCTGATGGACGTGAAAATGAGAACGATGAGGTTGCCAGCGGCCGTGCGTCGAACTCGGACGTTCACGGTAGCTCACTAAGCGGCGAAGACCTCGACGAAGATCAGCGGCAGCAGATAGCATTTAGGAGATCACCATCGACGATGCAGGCAAAACGAGCGCGCGTCGAACACATTGTAAACAACATTCGTGCTCCCATGTACACGGAGGAAGCTGCCACTACAGGTCCCCGTTGCAGCGGTAGTGGACCTTCCTGTCTGGAACTGACGGTTGACGGACAACGACGTTCGAAGCGCAAACAGACCTTACCGCAACAACACGACTCAAACACGTTTGACCACACAGACCATCATACCGTCGACGAAAATATATCAGATGATGATGATGATGATGAGCAGAAAAAATTATCAAAAGAACAATTGGAAGATGACGACCGTGAACTCCGCCAGCAGTTTCATGCCGTTCAGTTACACTTGGATGACATGTGCGCCAAGTACGCCAAGTCCCTGCGAGCGAATAATGTCAATATTTTAACCTCAGACAGCTCCGACGACAACGTCGAAGCCGAACGCCTGACAAATTTTCTCAAGGAGGAACTCAGACAAGTGGTTGACAAACTGGTCGATAAGCTAATCCAACGATTTCTCGCTAAGCACTTCACTCACCGCAAGCCACAGGCGCCGCGAACCTCTCTTTCAGCCGACGAGCGACACCGCAACAATTTTCCTCAATTTCCGGTTTTCCCGCCGCCGCCGTTGTTTTCGCTACTTCCGTTTCCGGTTGAAGATAGAGACGCGCTGGTGCCACATCGCGCTTATGCGGACCGTTGCGGTTACGTGGACGAGTTGATCCGTGAGCGGGCGAGAACGACGCACAATGACGTCACACTAAACTACAATAATTCTACTTCCGGTCCGCCATCTTGTAAGGCAGTGAGCGAGCCTGTCGATCATCGTTCGCTGATGTCGGTGATATCGTCACGTTGTCTTATGCTAGACCAGCAACGTATACGCCCACCGATTCAGGTATATCGCAGACGTTTTGTAATTTAATTTTAGGCCACATCAAGTGAGTGAGTGAGCAGAGGTTTAACGTCCCACTCGACACTTTATAGGCCACATCAAATACATAAGATGCCATTTTATACATATTACGGTCGATGATCCTGTAGCGTGGCATGTCAGTCACTGTTAGTGCTCGGAACGGGTACCCGAGTAACCGGGTACCCGTTTCAATACCCGTCATGTACCCGGGTATTTAAATACCCGAAAGTCCGAGCACTATCACTGTCAATCTGTCTGTCACGCAGACGTCCTGTGGAAAAAACAGCTAAACTGATCGAGCTCGTGTTTCGGGAGGCGAATCTTGGAGTCCCAAGGCACATTGCGTTAGATGGGGTTCCCGATCCCCATACGCGAATGAGAGGAGCGGAGTTGCAGTCTTTGCCAAATGACGTAGGCCTTTTGTTATGTCAATGCCAATGTCAACGTAAATTTGTATACCTATAATACCAGTAACGCATAATCGTAAATACCTGTAACACGAGGCAAACAAAAACGTCTTCAGATGTTGTCTGAACGTAAAAGTGCTGCTAAGCTAATTTAGCCTTAAATGGCAAGTAATAAATTTGAGTGACATTTTGCGTGACCTGCGTGAACACAAACAGTTTCTGTACTGATACGCAGGATACGCTCAATCCGGTGACGTCGACACCAGCCGCTGCAGCAGGACCAGCGAAGAAGAAACGAACTAAGGTGACAGACACGAGACTATCTCCTCGTGTAGCCAGGGCTTTACTACAGGACGGATTCTATCAGAGAGCTGCTAGATCGTCTCTAGATGTCGCCAGTCGCAAACAGCAGCAGCGCTTACAGCTCCCGCCCACTGCTGCTAATCTCTCGGTATATTAATCGTTTATGAATTCTTCAATGTAGGCTAGAGTAGTTTAAAACAGTATACAGCATAAAACACAGCAAAAAAACACTTTTATATTTTCCGATTCGTGGCCCTTTGCCAACTGTATTCGAATACATAACTGATACGGTTTCCAGCGTTAATTTGCTGACAGAGAGAGCGCGTGATTTGGAAATATTTTCGGTCAGTTTTCCGCAATCTTTTCGCACTTAAATAGCATACTGCTGTCTTTCTTAAGACAGAAAAAATGCCGAAAATGAAACCGGGTCACCAAAATACCGAGTGTGAGCAATAGTGAACGGTCGATTTCTTCGATGAATCTCATGCTGCATAGTGAAAATTGAAGTTGTATTATCTGTGTAGGAGAAGCAAAAGAAACTTATAGGATATAGAACAAAGGTAGACTACATGCACATGTATACTGATTATTGTTCAGATGCGACAAGCCATCGACGCTCCATCTATTGCTTCTGCGTTTTACGAGCACCAGCTGCAGCAGCAGCAGCAGGCTGATAATGTGCTACATCACAATCGACATCATCGCTATCAACATCAGTATCGTCAACAATCCGCCGATTACCCTGCACGCAGCGACGCCATGCCACAACTGAGGACCAGCTTACATCGCAGCGAGCAGCACCGACAGTCGGGGACCAGCTTCGCCATGTCGCGCAGTTTACCGGAACTGCCCGATCGCGCATGCGTCGACCGCTACGACTACCTACAACTGCTCGGCTGTGACCAGTTCACTAAAATATCCTTACAAAGCTCTCATACAAAATACATCAGCAGTATTTGTAGTTGCTTTCCAGTTGTCTGTAATCCAGTTGCAGTGACTTCACTATGTTATTAGTTTAAATTTTATATCTGAACTCGAAGCCTTCAATTACAATTGATAAATCCAAATTCTAATAAGTCTGTAAGGCAGTTTGTGGATTATGATTCTCAATGTAACGAACCAACAAGCTCCAGTTTTTGTTATTTACCAGTTTACACTAAATTTCGGCAAGAAGGCTGTGTTAAATTAACACAAAACGTGCGTCCGAAAAAAGTGATTTTGCGAGCGTTGGCGTGAGTCTATGTGTACTATGCTCAACTACAGCCAATGATACACCCAACAAGCGACGTCAGTCAAAACTTATCCAACCAAAAAACCCACCCACGACGACGTCACAAAGCTATATGTGGTGCGCAAATGAGCCCATCAATACTGATCTTCTCAATGCACCGAGCAAACTACCTACGTGAATGCCTCGGATTCTTCCAGGCCCATTTATCCCTGTCTAAGCCAAAGAACTCTAGTGCATATGTTAGGACCATTCTTTGGTTAGTTCTTTTAAACCTTAACGCATTCGTCACACCAGCACTCTGACGCCGATGCATCTCCGCAAAGCGAAACTGATGTTCTTTTACGTCCGCTACCCGAGCTCCGCCATCTTGAAAGTCTACTTTCCTGACGTCAAGTTCAACAAGAATAACACGGCGCAGCTCGTTAAGTGGTTCAGCAACTTTCGGTCAGTTTTCATCATGGTTACTTGCTTTAGACGCCTGAAAATCGCATTTTTCACATCTCGCGGCAGCAGCCGGTCAGGCCTAGGTGGGACGAGGCGGGGCTATGTGTAGGCGACAACTGAGCAGACCTGGGCGCCATAGAGGCCCGGCACGCGGCACACACACAAATCTACAATTCTGAGAACGGGTAGCGGGTTGGCCTGGGGCGGGTGAGAGACGGGGGCAGGCTTAAAACCATACGTATTTTATCCGTCAGCGACGGGTACCTGCGCGTGAGTTAATAGTATGATTTTCTGTAGCCTGTTTCTGTACTGTCGTCTGGCTGCTGAACCGTCACTGTTTGATTTGTGGCGGGCAGGCACCGACCACCTAACGTAACGTATCGTCCATATTTGATGACGAGTCAATGTCGAGTCGTCGCCTACTCCTCGGAGAAATGATGACACGCGATAGCGAGCATGCAGCGTGCGGTACGGTGCGATTCCGACTTAGTTGCGTTGTTGATAATCAGGCTGACGCAATGAACTGCCCACCGGGTTTGTTTACGTACTCGCCGTCACGTGATCGTTGCAATTCACTCTGATGGCGAATGATACAGCCATTGTCTCTAGTTTTTGTACCAGTGTTGTGCAGTTCTTCTTCCAGCGAAACAAAGTTGGGCTATTTTGTCTAGTGTGGCTTTTTTGCATATTCTATGTTTTTGGCCTTCAAATTTACAGGGTTTGGGTTAAAACATAGAATATGCAAAAAATTCACATTAGACAAGAAAGCCCAAAGTTGCATTGGATAAAGTCGTATTTCACTAACAAAAGAAAGAGCAGTGTTTCCACATCTGTACCGAAAATGGTTTATCGCCCCTCCCCCCTCTTACAGTTGTTCGCGGTTCTAAAGTGGTTTTTCTCCGCTGTTTTGCCGTGCCCCACCTATTCTCTGCTGTTACAAAAATTCTCAGATCTGCTACGGTGACTTCATGACGAACAATAAGTCATCGAAGCATCAACGATCAGTTGAAGACCGGACGCAATGAAAACGTATCAGAACTTCACTCCAGTTTCGCTGCATCCGTTGTCGTCGTCGTCGTTAACGCGTAGTCGGCTGGGACCGTAGCGTCGCTCTCGAGTGACCGCGACCGATGGCTTGCCTCCACAGAGTCGCAATGGGAACACTGCATCCTACATGTTTTATTGTACATTATTTGGCTTTTCTGGTTATTTGTCACTCAGTTTTTTTCAAAGCGTTAATTGTTATAAACGAAAAATGGATTTATCAGGCGTCTGTCTGTCGCTGAATTAATGTCCACTAAATCCGTCCATTTCCGCTCGACGGCATTAATACAACATTGCGGGTGCGGTTCCTGTACAATCAACCCCTGAACAATCGCCTCACGCGCGGACGTCTGACCCAGGGACTTAATAATCTGCTTCGCAGGGACTGCCTACTCTACGGCGAATCAAGCTTAACGTTGTGTAATACCAGAGGCGGGTTCTAGCTGCAAGGTGGCGCTGCTGTCGCTGGTATTACGCTTACAAAGCTATCACAATATTGCTAACGCCCAAGCGTAATTTGCTGACTTCATAAGCGAAACTGCTTTAAATCGGAGCTTTTACTCGTGAAACGTGAAAATCTCAAGGAAGCATCAGCTGCCACATACTGCCACACCCAGTTGTTACGGTTACTAAGTTCACTTAAAAACCGCCAAGGGCGTGATGTACTCAAAAATTTGGACAGTGAGCAGTCCCTGCGAAGTACGTCTTAGGTCTGCACACTCACACTAGTAGGCCTAACCCAACCCTAGCCTTAACCTGAACTAATCATAACGTCTAAACTTCTCGCTCAACATAACTCGAGACGTCGTTACCATCTCCGCTACGCTGCGCTGCGCGTTGCGCTGCGCTGCGAGCGATAGCAAAAGATAAAAAGGTAAAGTAGGTAAAATCAGAGGACACTTGATATAGCGCCTCTCTACTGGCCAACCCAGGCATATTTATAGAAACCCCCACCTGGGGGGTGGGGGTGAGAACTTAGTTGGGGCCTTCCCCCTTCCTTCCCATTCTCTCCCTTCTCCTTCCCTTCCGCTCGCCCTTCCCTTCCCC
>Ga0126335_1001808_pt1 | contig 12347 bp, 8 predicted proteins | sample OlaspJWI45metaG_FD_108409 | JGI IMG/M metagenome (GOLD analysis project Ga0126335, IMG submission 108409) | Marine gutless worms symbiont microbial communities from Oahu, Hawaii - Olavius sp. 1 OAHU.JWI-45 metaG | ecosystem: Host-associated > Annelida > Digestive system > Unclassified | place...
GGGGTTGGTGGGGTGGGGGTTGGGGTGGTGGGGGGTGAGAAGGTAACGAGTGGGTCCAACTGGGTGGGCAGAACAGCCAGTGATTAATAGAGGCGTATCAGTTTGACGCAAATTGACTAAAGCATTTAATGCAGGAAGAAGATGGCAAATTCCTCACTGACTCATGAAGAATGTTCCATTCTGTACAGTATATGGCTGCATCAGTTACAGAATCTGGTCACTGTTTCACTGCATTCATGATTCAAACAAATTTCACAATATCTATTGGCATCTGAGATGACATACAACAGAAGAATATTAAAGTGAGAGCTAGTGACCACTACTTCTATTTAGAAAAGCTTTCTAAGCCTAGAGACCCTTCCTAATCACCAATCAACATCTTGAAACAGTGGAAAAGCACCCGTGAATATATACAGTAAGTGAAACAAAACAATAAATCTTTTCACCAGTGTCAAGTTGTTTCATCAGCATCTGCAAGGATTGCTGGTCATCACTGCTGCTCAGCAGCAGCATCTTGTAGTCACGAAATGGATTTACTTTCGTCTCCGTCCTGACAAAATCAAACAAACATTCACCCATACTAATGAGAAAACTAAAGCATGATTTAGATGTTTTACACCATACAGCCGGGGAAGAGAGAAGGCCCATGCAATGTCGGATCTAGAACTGAGATACAGAGAATTGTTTGCAACACAGGGAGCACAATCCTTATTGACACGACTGTGCACTCCTGTCACCATCAGCACTGGCTGCCTTTATCTCCCTGTTTGGCAACACATGCTGGCACCTAGAAAAAGAATTAGAACCTACAGACTATACAGTTTTTCAGTCTATGAACCCTGTATTTGGAGTGGTTTGTCACTGAGTCTGCATGCATCATTCAGCATACTCAGTTCCAGTGCAGACTACAGATGATATTATTTCGTTTGGCCTACAGGACATGACTTGACACTTTTGTGACTGTTCATGCCATAACAATAGCACTTCCATCACTTCCATCCTTAACTTATGCACAGCCTATGTGTTGAGAACAGCAACAGTAACAGACCTGGCCTTCTGCTGATGTGAAGGTGATGCAGCAGTAGACACATCTACGTATTTACCAACAGTTGACACCACACTAGACATCAGCTGCTGGTCAAGCTCCTCTACATGCAAGATCAGATCACCTTCATGCAACACACACATCTTCCATAAAGTTATCTGATACACAAACTCATCCCATCTTCCAGGTTTAGGCATGTCTGTTTTCTAATAGAATTGTTATCTAACTTGTGCAAAATCTTCAACCTTAGCTAACCCTAGCAGCCCTGGAGAAACACAAACCAAACATTCTATATGAAGCCATGGTTAGTCACTTTACAGAGCAGACCTGCTGTTACATCGCGGAGCCCACACGGGTCTACTGAAAGAGTACATACAGTATCAACTATGAGACAAATACCACAGGTCTGTATGATACGCAGTGAGTTCTGAAACGTGGACCATTCCTCAGCGTCAACCGATGGCGAGTCAAGATGACATTTCTCACGAATGTTGACGAGAACTCGCTCAAACTGTGACACATAGCGTCGTAGGTACTCCTGGAATCAACAAACACACACATACTCATATGTAGAACAGGATCTATAAATTTCCTGACAGAATGAATAAAAGGTGTCTAAAACAGTTTTGTAGTGTGACATTTGTATGAGCACGGGCAAGTCTTTATGCGTTTGTGATGCTACGTCGTTTTTGTTGTCAGTTCCAGTACAGTTGATTGTATGGAAAGACTTGTATCCGAAATGACCTGTTATGTGTCAAGTGGGAATGGAAATGCTTACTTAATAGTCATATTAGTCGACATATTCATAGTCGACATATTAACCCTTGAAGAGTGGTGCAAAGTGTAACCATAAATAAATCCAACTATTTCTACAAGTTGACATGAAACTGCTTCAAAAAACATCATAGATAGAAAGACACGCAGCTGACCTGTAGAGTGTGTGGCAACACAATGTAGCCACAGCCACTTGTGAACTCAATACATCGCTGGTTGGACTGCAATAAAGACATAACAAGTAAAATTAATTATACTCTACAAAGTCTACATTATGTTACATTATAGCTAGTTAGTGTCCACTGTTATATCACGATCTGAAACGCGCAATCGTGATTGGTCAAATGCGCATCACGTGACGTGAGCAAAATCTAACTGACCACTGCTCAGTGGGGTCATTGGCGTGCCTGTGGAATCATTAGCTAATGACAACTGGGGTCATCAGCTAATCACGCGCCATCGATCACGCATGTGCGGTAGTTTTTGTAATAAAATAATTAATGCAAATTTTTCTTAAAAGATATATGCCAAATGTAATATTGATGTTTTTGCTTCATTTATTTTCAGAAAGTTGCATCTTAAATGCAAAAAGACACGACAGCAAAAATTGCAAAATTGTTACTTCCTCACGATATGTCAAATTTCACATAAACATTCTTTGCTTGTTTATGTGTCTCAAGTTGTTCTAAAAATGACAGAACTCATTTTTTGCACATTTTTGCACCTGTAAGCAATTTTAAGCAGTGACAATACTATACACATAAATTAAAAATGAATTTGTGTTTTTTCATTCGATGTAGTACAATGTATGCTTCGTTTCAACTGTCAGTGCACACTTGGTCAGTGTAAAATGCAAATACAGATATGTGCAGGTTCTAAGTTCAATTTTTGATGGTGAAAGTATTGTACTCATTCAATAGAATTGCATTTTAGTACTTTATTGCACGAGATATGTGACTGGTTTGTTAATAAAAGTGATTCAGTGCATAGAATGCCTCTCACAGGCTCACAGTTAATTTACTGCATTTCAGATCGTGATATAACAAAACAAATTAAGCCTGATACCTTGAGTATCATGCAGATTTGTTGACCCTCAGTTGTCAAATGTTGCCGTCAGGCCTTCAGCCCTTGGGCAACATCTGCCAACTGTGGGTCAACAGATCTGCATGATGTTCATGGCATCAGGCATAATTTGTATAGTCACATGATCAATTCCCTTATGACATGTCCCATGTTGATTTACTTCACAATATCTATGACTCTCAGCTTTCCATTAATAGTCGACATATTAATCCATGAAGAGTGGTGCAAAGCGTAACTGTAAATAAATCCAAATATTTCTATAACTTGCCAATAAAACTGCTTCAAAACATCGCAGAGAGAGATACACACCAAGTTACATGTAAATAGGTTAAAATTGTGAGTTTAGAGAATCACAGTAACTTTCTAAACAGATAATCATGCTGGGGCAGTTTCTGAGCAACTGGTGCCAAACTGTGGAATGGCCTTCCACCCAGATATATAATATTTGAAGCCCTCAGTTAAAATTTGGGATTTAAACTCTAAAATAATGCAAAATACTCAGTGTGCTGCTATAGCAACAAGAGGCCAAAGCAAGGGGATTGGGATCCGCATCTAATACAATTTACCTTGGGTTTTCAAGAGTCTCCACCACAGACAGACTGTCACACCACACCATGGGAACACCAGTTGCAATACGCTGCATTATGCACCCTGGGCATTCGATGCAGCCTGATAATTAATAATTGCAAAATTGTTATCTTAACCAGACTTATATCTACATAGTAGCAGTAATAGTATTAGCAGTAGTTAAGAAAGCCACTAGTAGAGCTTACAGCATGAGCAGCACTGAATAGTCTGGACACCGACTCCTGAAGCAAAACAACGCTCTCCAGAATCTCGTGGTGGTCCTAAACAGCACACGCACACGACACTCTCTAATTGCTGTGGGCAGAAACATCTAACTCCACTCACAGACATCAAATTACCAACTTACACCTGATCTAAGAAAACGTTTGTAGTACTACGTAACTGTATTATGAACAGATTCAAAAACAAAGACTAGCTGACCCTTTTCAGCAATAATTGCAGCTCGTACACTGTAAATACTAAATACGTAATAGTGGCAAAACTACGTTGTCAGCATTTTATTCAACAACAACAACTGTTTAACGGCCTTTGTTCCGGGACAACAAAATTGCATATTTATTGTCAGTTTACTAATGGTGCTAGTAAGCAACAGACAATGCCCTATCTTGCAACAAATCCTTCTATCCAGAAACAAACAACAAGCAAAATGTAATGAGGATTTTCTTGTCTTTCTCTGATGAAATTTTTGTTAAGATCTGATCAGACATATCAACAAAAAATGCCACGTAAAACAGAGCTAACAAGTAAGGCCCACAGTTTTCTTTGGCCGAAGCAACTTCATGCTGTGCTCAAAAATTATGATATGTGCCAGGGAATTCTTGAAAACTGTGTTTCAAATGTATTTCTTTGTCATGAGGCAGAATGCCATGAAAAATGCAAGAGCATGCCATGAAAAATTGCATTGCTGTGCCACAAGAAATGTACGAGTCTTACTAATAAGCCAAACTCAATTAGAATAAAACACACCACTGGAATAGCATCGAGAGCACTGGTCAATGATGTGTCCTCGTAATCACCAAACTGGCGGATGTAGTCACGGAATGGTGCATAGATGACAGATGCAAGACGATGCACACACGGCATGTACAATACACTGCCTGCACATCGAAGTAATGATCAAAATGAAAATTGCCATCGTCAACATCAACACACAAACAAGTCCTTCGAGGCAGTCAACGACATTGGTAGAGACAAGCAGATTCATAACGACTGTGAGAAAATTCACAGACAAACAAGCACAAATAATTAATCGTACCACGAATACTAGTTTAAACAAACAGCGAAAAGCAAAGGCAAAAAAATGCAACAAAACTGCTCTCGTCAGTGTGCTTATAATTGTGCACAACTGTGTTAAATGTGTGCAAACTCTTCAGACATAGGTTCTCAGAGGAACCAGATGTAGGGTTGTAGACTCATGCAAAGAGATGAATTTTTAACTCAGAGGTTTTCAAGCTGTGGTCTGTGGCCCATTGGTGGTCCATCTCTGTGTGCTGTGGCCAGGTGGACTGCTGGCTGACATCTGAGGCTTAAAATACTATTTCTAGCTTGAATCCAAATACAGTGACCACAGACAGTTGCATTTTAGACATTAACCTTTGAGACGTATAATACAATATTACTCAGTACTTCACCATTGCTTTTTACTGTAGTTTTATTTGTGACCAAGCACTAACACTATTCAACACTTTGTTTTTTTCTAGCTATACACAACTGATAAGTAATGTGCAGGTGGTCTGCTAAAGTTTCAAATCTTGGTTGGTGGTCCACAGCCATGAAAACTTTGAGAACAATTGTTTTAACTCATTTCTGAATTGTCCACGACTGTTGGGAGGTCAAGCACAGACATGTTGGCAGAGAGTACCAGATGATTGGAGCTGCGATGTAGTATATACTTCAACACAAAACAATTCTGATAATCTTCCTCTTTTCCTCCACATAATCACACTCAAGCCCAGATGTTGACTATCAGAAGTGAGTAGCTTACACAATAGAAAAAATATGCACAAGACAAGTTTAGTTCTAACCTGGGGCTGGAGTATCAATCAGCACCTCCAACTTCCGTGCAAAACCGTCAGTAACCTGCATTCACAGACCTAGTTGACGTTTCCAATTTAAAGTAAGTAAAAAAATTTGTGCACAGCACCTAAAAGCAAGAGTCACTAAGTGCTAGTGCCTCAGACAGTTAAACATGTTTTCAGTTTGTGGCATAAGGTGGCGAAGGACAGATCAAAGTGATGGACATGAGTGAGAAGACTGTTCCAAAGGTGTGGTCCGGCAGCAGCAAATGTCACTGATATGTTGCTATTAAATCTACTGATTACTGTGATACAATCGTGAACAGCTACAGAGAAAATTGAATAGAAAATGATGAACATAACCATTAGTAGAAAAAAACAATCGGTGAAAGTAATTAGGCAAAGGCCTCACTGAATGTAAGCAACATTCCTGTACTTCACAACAGCATGACCCCCCCCCCCTCTTACCATAGGGAGATAAGAATCTCCATCTCCATCATGTGTCTTGGGTCCTCAAGATTCTCCACCCAAAACAAAACCTCAAGCTGTTTTTGCACAGCACAGCTGCAAAACAGATAATTGCACTGACAGACAGACTGACACACACCATCCAATGGGATCATCAATCGCAACTGCCCATATTTACATGTATGCAGTTGCGTATTCAGTGCTTTCTACTTATGTCTGACATGCACTGCTGTACGCTACCAGCGATACCCATCACTGATAGGTATCATGTATACAATGGTTTTCAGACCCCCTTCCACTTGCCAGCCCCCATACCGCACTCAGGCTGCTGCCCGTCAGCTGACTGCATGCCGTCGGTCGTCACGCTCCAATAACCATGCTGCCCAACAGAGCTAGGCTGCAGGCGTTGCTGCTTAGCCTAAACACGCCCTAGAAATGCAAAAATACCATTTTCTCGCGGAAAACTATCCCCGGGGAACCTGAAAATTTAAAGGTGATCGTCACAGTCATTCCCGAGTCATAAGTGAACATACATACAGACAGACACACAAACACAATTATATTATTAGACTACAAAAATATTTCACGAAAATGTGAATGTGAATTTCAAAAGGAGAGTGGAAGACGCCATTCTTCCATCTTTTAAACAAGCAGTTTAAAACTGGTGCATGATGTTAGAGAAGGCATATCTGACTGATAAGGAATGTGAAGGTCTTGTTTGAAATGGAGACTCCTGAGGGCCCACGGATTCAATGTGGCCTTCGCCGAATTACTTTAGCCATTTGTTAGTTAGTAACTTTTTATCAATCATTAGCCTAGGTTCTTGTGTGTTTTGTGCTATACTGTGCCGCAATAGAGCACAGAACATTGATGCTATTCCAACACAAGTGAATTTATCATTCGTGAACTAAATGCTGACATGTAACTGAATGACAAACCTGTCGTAGTGAAATCAGTGAGGTGACAGGCGATAGCCCACTGCTGGAGGTAATGTATGCATCAAATGACTGCAAGAGACTGGGCTGTATTGATGAGAGCATGTCAGACAGGAGATCAGCTATGATCGAGACTGCATCAGGAAACACTTGACCGCACCACTTCATCTAGCACCATCGCAAACACTCAACACCTCAGCCTGTTTGGACAGCCCACTATTACAGTGGCCCACTATTAGGGTTAGAGTTACAGCAAGAATTAGAGTTAGAGATCTTCAGATTAACAACCTGCAGAATAGTGGACCACCAGAATAGCCGTCTGGAACCACACACATTAGTATTCACTCGGTCAGTTTATCTTTTGTTAAAACCCAACTTTAACACTGAATTCAAGGTCGAAACTGAAGTTAATCCATGAATAAAAGTGGCACATAATTTTGGTTTAAAATAATCATTTTATTATTACTATAAATGATAATTATTTATTTATATTTATTTTTATTATTATTCGGTGTTATCTCTGGATTGATGCCAAAGTTTACACCAAAATCCGGATTAAAACCAGAGTTAAACCAATCAGATTTGGTTTCAAACCTTACCTTCCCAATGCATTTAGATACATAAGTCTTTGGAGATTAAATGTGGTTGAAAACCAAGACCACTTTCGACGTCAAACATTACGTCAACAAACCAAAACTGTAAACAAATACAAATGGTGTTGATTGCTGCTAGTGTTGCACTGCTAAAAAATAATCACCGAACCAAAGATAATGCGAGGAAAGGTTTTAAACCGGATTTCAATGCCGGAATTCAGCTTTGGTTCAAAATTTTGGTTTTGACAAAAGATAAAGTGACCCACTGTATTTCACACTAACACTGTTTTTATCACGTGTAAATTCCTTACAGATGTAATTTGCTTTATTTTGTACCTGCCGTTCCTTATTACTAGTTTAGCGACTGCATTCGTGTGACAGGTGTAAAAGACGCTTTCGTTGCCTTTCTGTTCCCGCCACGGTGTTTACATGGTTGTGATCCTGTATTTGTGTTTCGCCATGAAATAAAATCAATCAGTCAAGCAATGAATTTCACATGCATATGAAGAACACTTGCTACATACTGGTATGGCAACTTACTTAGTTAACAACTTATTATTTACGTGCTACAAAAGTAACAGGTTAGATCCTTTGGCTCAGACAACAGACTTAGTTACAATATAAGACGGTAGATTCAAACACAACTCAGTATTCCACTTTGTACATTCATCAAAGCCACTATCAGTGTCGTCTTGGCAATACAGAACAACATAAGCTGTAACTGCTCACCATATCACGGATAATGCACACTGTCTTAACAAGCAAATATAAATAATTTTACAACATTTTCAACCAGGATCCCTTCTTCTGAAACAAATAAAATTTCAAATAAAACTGTTCAATTTTTGTAAGTAATGAATGCAAAAAGTTGTTTCTTTTCAAAGTGCAGTGAAGGTCAGGTTTCCTTTATACAGAAAAAAGATGCAATGCCATGCATGCTCTTTATGTACCTGGACCTGCCAGACTTGCAGCAGCTGCTCATAGAATTCTGACAACGAGTCGACAACATTACTGTCTGACTGCTCTATCTGAATGTTCTGCCAGATTTGCTCCAGCTGAGCCTGAAACCACACGACCACCGTTTGTAATGTAAAGTGCGAAACAAAGTAAGGAAGTACAGTTTTACATGCCACTCAATGCATAATAAGACACTTCAGAGACAAGCGTTTCCAAGCAAGTAAACTGCTTAGTTCTGACGAACAAATTCACCGGAACAAAAATGAAAAATACAGAAAAATAACCCCAAACAAACCCAGTTTGAGATCATTAAAGATCAAATGCAACGTTTTTTGGTTGTTAACGTAAACTGCTGATCGTCTGTATTTTATTATAATAAAACCCATTTAAATATTGAGGAAGATGAAAAAATGAGCAAGTTGTAGTAAAAGCATCTGAAAGTGTGAAACCAAAGATTTGTTTACATTTTGCAAGTCGATGACGTCGTACCCGGAAAAGAATGAAAACAATTTTGTCCGTTGACTGTATAGCTGTATTTATCATAGTCAAACGTGAATATTAGTATTTATAATTACGATTAATATTTATAATGTCAAGCGACGAAGAAGATTTATCAGCAGAACCACGGCAACTGCAACTGTACACTGTTGATGCAAGATGGGCTCAGCCGGCAACTGGTGAAACATTCTGCCGCAACCGGAAAAATAAACATTTTGAAAACCGATCGCACAACAACACACAGGCGTAATGATGTACTCAGAAATATGTTCTTAAAAATAAACAGGTAAAATAATCTCTTTCAAGAATTATAACAAATCTCGATGCAAACAAAACAAATTGCATCCTGACATGACGTCAAGGATGACGATGATTTCTGGAAATTGCCTTTGAGTATTATATTTAAAAAACCATTACACTACTACTTTTGAGCATTCTGCTGTGTAACGTATTAAAATTTACTACAGAGATACATTTATATTGCAGTAAGCAGCTAGAAAATACATTACCTCAATTCTGTGATTATACCTTTGCATATCACCTTTAACAGCAACGAAAAATGTGAAATGCAATGTGTGGGAAATAACTCTGAAACACTTGGAATTTAACAAAATAAGATGATACTTACTTTGTGACACTTGTGATAATACTTGCACAGTTGTTGCGATCGATCGATCCTGGAGAATACTGAAGCATATTTCTGTGCAGCTTCTGAAAAACAACAGCAAAATGTTGCTAAGTTCTCCTAGTATGCTTAGCACTCTACAGTATTGTAAAAATTATCTTTCCAAACTTACAGTCAATGGCAACAATAATTTGTAAGTATTCATTTGTAATTTATGTACACAACTCTCAGTACCTGATTCATATCATGTCCAAGGCTACATTTTTCTTTTTAGTGGTCCTTGAAGATTTTACTTAGGCCACTTTAAAAATTTCTTATGTACGTATGTATGTTTCAGGTTTTCTGCATAGTGTGTTTCCATGATGAGGAAACAGTCATTTCTGCGGCAATATTTCACTTTTATCACGTATTTAGACTGTCAGCATCAGATACTGAGCCTGGGGCTGTTAAGTAACATTACAAGCAAAATTAATGATTAATTAAAAATTAAAATAAAAATTAACTGAAGCAAATTGACCAAAAAACTTTTTATGCTAATCAGTCACAACACTCTCACACAATCAAATTAATTCACATTCTCATCCAGTCTCTCAAACAAACCAAAATGTGGACAATCACTTGAGAGAATTCCTCCAAAAAGAAATATGCAGTAAGTATTCAGAATGCAGACATCACATCACTGCTTTATAACATTTACTAGTCCTATGGCTTTACGATAAATTTACTGAAAAAAATTTTCAGTATCTCATCTAATTAATGATTAATCAGAATTTGCAGTTAGTTTTTTTCTTTATATAACCGTTAATTTTCTGCACGTTAATCATTAATTTGCCAACAACATCACATACCGAGTGACTGTGTGGAGAACGCGGCCACTACATGCGGACTAAGCAGTGCCTCCAGGCGATTCTTGAGCGACTCTAGATAGTGACATCGCTCAACATAGTCAGGTACGTCTGTCAGAATTTGCTGAGTGACATCAAACAACACAATAGCTATCACAGTCCAGTGACGATGTTCAGAATTAAACCTTTGTAACAAGTTGTCAAAGTAATATGGCAAAGGCTGCATAGAATCCCGGGGGACTAACACATCGTTCTTTGGACTTAGAGGAGTCTCCAGCTCAAACAGGACCTCAATCTGTTCAGCAGTGTCTGCAGGGTACAGGTGTGTTATAGACTGACTGACAGACGCACCACGCCACAGGATGATCAGCTGCAATAGTCTGAATCTTACAGAATGCACTGTTAGCCCCACAGTCGGCTCTGCTGTTCACCACAAAAATATACACAGCGTAGTATTTTACGAATAAATGCGCCATGTGATTTAGTTGCAAGCCTACTGGTGTATAGAATCACCCTCAGTAATCCACACCTCCCCAGTCATCAACACTGACCCGAACAGCAACCCACGCAATTACAAAGTCATCCACCTATTTCATCCCATCATTCATACACCTACCCAATCACCCACCCTATGTACAATTGTCCAATCACCTATTTAACCAGTTTCTAGTTCTGAACGGCTTGTACTAACACTAGATGTAAGAGACAAGAGAAATTCATACCAAACTCTGCTGCATGCCGACCAGCTTTGTGGTAATCTGTAGACACAACAAAAAAACCACAAGATCAGCCCCATTGTGCAATTAACACAACTTCCAGTGTATCAAAACAAAGCAAATAGACAATACAGAACTTACAGAAGACACAATGTGTAAGAGATAATAATCACTGCCACACACAACAACAATCACAAACTTTTCTATGTCATAAACGAGTCACAAGTTCTATTTCAATGCTTCATACTACCAGCTCAATGTCAGCAACACTTTTTAAAATAACGACGAAAACATAGAATCTGCAATGCACAGAGACATAATGCTGAGAAATGAGACACGTCACTGAAACAGACAACTGCAACTGTGACAAATCACTGGTAGGCAGTGACTTACTTTGTCAATGTCACCAGAGTCGAGTACTTCTTCCACATCAGCTGACAGTGTTGTCCAATTGTCCGCCTCCTGGAAACACACAATCTCACAAAGTCAGACCAGTTTGTGACCCTTTGTGGACCTTAAAAGCTGTAGAATAACCTAATCCATCTCATGTCAAAATGGTATAAAAGTCACCTAAAGCAGGCTTCAGTTTCAATAGGTTTAGTACTGTATAAGCCAGCAGTTGTTTTAGGCCGCATCGAATGTATGAGATAAGGACTATGTGATCGACAATTCCAACAAATGTCTGTCACACGGCTTCACTGCAAAATAACCGCTGAACGGATCGAGGTTCTGTTTGGGGTGCAGACTCTTGGGGGCCTAAAGAACACTGTATTAGATGGGGGTCCTGATCCCCCACGTGAGGGTGAATGGGACTGGAAAAGTCAGCAAAAATTTCGCCCAAGGTACATACATACAACACAGGAACGGCTGACCAGACCATGGTCCTGTTTGCACTGCAGACTCTTGGGGACCCAAAGTACATTGTATTAGTGGCGGTTTGGTGTAGCGGTAGCGCGTTGGTCATGATCAACGTGGTTATCCTACATTGGGCCCGGTTAGTACTGGGATGGGTTCGAACCCCGTTCGCACCCTCTCGATTTTAACCAGCCACTCAGGCCAACTCAGCCTGGTCATCCCTCCGTGGTAGGCAAAATGAGTACCGGTGTAAAAACCGGGAACTTTAGCGGCACTGAGTAAACCTAGCGCCCCCTGTATGGCTGTATTCCATGTATGGCTGCTTGCATTACCGTGCTGAACTGCGTATA
>Ga0126335_1001809_pt1 | contig 12346 bp, 6 predicted proteins | sample OlaspJWI45metaG_FD_108409 | JGI IMG/M metagenome (GOLD analysis project Ga0126335, IMG submission 108409) | Marine gutless worms symbiont microbial communities from Oahu, Hawaii - Olavius sp. 1 OAHU.JWI-45 metaG | ecosystem: Host-associated > Annelida > Digestive system > Unclassified | place...
CAACCCACAACTAATCGTTACTTTTTACGTATTCATTATTGAACTAAACTCTGTAGATTGTACCATCTCTAATATGGTTATTATAAGTATGATTCATAGGCACTAGATGTGTTGTGTGTTTGCCTGACTGGATTGAAACTGTTTTATTCCGTTGGCACATTTTTAACTTTAAATTTCATTACAAAATTAAAATGTGATTTGATTTAATTTGGGGAAAAATGATTCATGATTTCAGGATGTGATTTGAGATTTGATTTGTGATTTGGCATTATGATTTGATGTGTGATTTGCCCATCACTGCTAAACGGAATACAATCAAAGCTCAGCTGAGTTGCATTTTACACTATCCAGCCAGAAAACGTGACATGACACAGATCTCTTAGCTTGCCTAAAATGCTCGTAACAAGTAACAAGTACACACCCGGGCAGTGGGCCACCGTTCATGAGGTCGTAGACTTGATGTGGGTTGAGAAGTTTGCGGAAGCTGCGTATAAGGTCCATGCCTTGCTGGCCTCCGCTCTTGACATTGACTAACAGCAGCAGAGGTGTGCAGCCTGGCGGAATCATCTGAGCCTAAAAAACACACAAAGATACACACAGTCACACATATAACTACATAAAACATTTCAGTTGAAAACTTGAAACTGCATTGTAAAACCAGATGCCGGTTGCTGGAGAGGTTTGTGTCCGCGTGGCCCTAGCTAATAATAGCTTGTGATGTCAGCGAGAATGAATATTATAAGCAGGACGGACGGCAGTAAATACCTGAATGTTGGGTAGCAGCAAAACAAGAAGCTGTTTGTTGTCGAACGTTGCATCTTGTAGTATGCTGAAAGCCCTTGATGCTCGCTCGTTGTTATCAAACAAAAGCACCAGAGCACCATACTCGTAGTAGATCACGTCTATGCTGGCCCATTTGTTCTCTATGCACGTCGCACGCAATTTAAAATGAATTAATACACAATATTCGTGACGAATCAGAATAAGAAACAGCTTAGAAATGTAGTGTTGGTGATGAAAGTTCGGCATCAGCTGGAGAGAGCTTTGAACCAATCAGTCGGTCCTGGAAGAGGTACTAGTTAAAAAACAACTTATAAAAATGTCTAATCCGATTCAAATTGATACTGTTCAGTCAAAAATCGGCCAATTCAATTCCGATTCGCTGTTGGGTTCCTATAGAAATGTGACAGCACATTGCAGTAGGCCTACATGTCTTCATTGAAGCCGCCAGTTGTGCCACTCCGGGTTTGCCTTTGAAGTCCGCCTGATGCTCACTGCATTTTTATGAATGCTGCTTGTCACTATTCATTTTAAAGTAATTAACTTGCTACTATATACTTCTAAGTTGTTAGATCGAAGATCGACGTCATTCTGTGTGGTTGATACCGATTCACACCGATCTACTATAATAGGCCACGATTCGATTCCGATCCAATAATCGTCTGTTTTCTAACAATGAAAAATATCTGACCAACGCGGAGTGCAACAAGTGACTAAAATACAATTAATGCACAAGAACATTACAACCAATACAGTTATCGTAACTACTACAATGACAATGACAGAGTAGTGCTTACCGAATGGGGGGTCTTGACTATTCGGCCAAATACGAAAAATTAAAACTATCATTCGGCCAAATACGAATAAAATACAAATTGTTGCTTTGAACTTCGAAGCAATGTCATTGTCATACATCATAGATAATGTTAACAATGTTATACGTTCAGCGTCATAAATTTATTAAAACGAATTCAAAGTTAAGTGAAAAGGCAGTTAGTTTTGTATTCACAATGCACGCAGATAGTTTTTGGTTTCAGACTCCACAGGCTATAGTCTATATCATTGGCCTACATCAGAAACGAGCTCATAGTTTCACATTAATGACCATTCGTATTCAATCTACTTTTAGCAGTATTATTCGGCAGAATACAAATACACTATTCGACCTACTATTTGGCCAAAATATAATATTTGGTACAGCCCTACAACAGAGTGACTGACAGTTCCTAACCTCTGCCAATCATGTCCAACAGTATGTGTTCATACTGCCTCTGTGACAGGCTTGTGGGCAGACAGCTCACATAGATGGCAATGTGTGGACCGTGCGGGTCCTCTTTCTGTTTTATGTAAAACCGCGTCATTCGACTTAGCCGCAATGACTCCTGAATGTCACAGCAAGTGCACACAATCATTTAACGTTAACTAAAAAGCTGCCCACATGCAGTGACGCTCAGCCAGCTAAAGTTGTTCGGGGTTATCTGAGTTAAGCGGTCGTCTCAAGATGAAGCATACAACGTTATGGGCCTGCCTGCCTGTTTGGTCTGGTTAACAGAGAGACAGATGCCTGCTTCTGTATGATTAATTCAGCTATACTATACCCAGCTGAATTTTTAAAAAAATTTCAAAGAAGCAAATATCACTGAATCAACAGATGCCACAAGGCCGTAGAGGAAGAGGACAACCGAGAAACACCAGGAAGAGATCTGGACAGGGAAATGTGGACAGCGGGCTTCAGGTTCAACTGGAGAACGACGGAAATGGCAGCTAAGGAGAGCTGGACGGAGACAAGTGATCTGTGTCCTATGGTACACTGGGAGTGACAAGGCATAAGTCAAGTAATTATCAAAGCTAAAGCTATCACAGTACAATGTGATGACAGTCTTACTATAAGCTTCTAAATGAGGGACAGTTAAACAGAAGGCAATAAACAGGTGGCAGGTTTTTGTCAACAAATCCTCGCAAAAAAATTAAAACATAGCTGTTTTACAGCAGCTAGTAATTAATGGACTATGGAGAAAAGATGACCAGAAGCTTATGCTTGAGCAACTACCTATGAAGAATAAAATGTAAATGGCTCAGCAGCATATCCAGAACAAGAGGCCAAAGTGATTTGGCAAAAACTGCACCGAATCACCCCGCACATACTGCACGCGCTGCCGAGTTTGCATTCGATGCAGCCTAAAAAGTAATGACTGCACGGTTAAGCGAGTTTCAGAAAATGAAAACGAGACTTGGCAAAAGCCGCAAGAAGAACTAAACAAGCTTATCAGATGCAGCTCTCTGATAGAGATCGAAATGTCGTCGTGAAACGTTTGGTTGTGTATGACGTAATTAGTTTATATAAAAAATGAGACTTACTCTGCGGTTTTTCTGCATAATACGCAACGGCTTTTCATCGTCGCGCAGCTCCCTCTCCGATACTCCCTTGTCTAGCATCACTTCCAATAGTGAAAACTGGCTCGGGTTTGCATTCTAACCAACATCGCACAATCATACCAGCTTTAGTCAACCATCAACTATCTACATCCTTCATCCGACGATGCATTTTTGTTACAAATATTTCCACAAGAAACTTCATAGCTAAGCAGAAACAAATATTCTGTCTTTAAAAGGTCAGTGCCGTAAATGTAATACAAGTGTGCCAATTTTTATTAGCTAAAAATCCTAAGTAGCAGCATAATCTAATTTCCAAGACAACTGGAATGTCTGAAATGAAGAAACAAAAAGCTCGACTTTTCACTAAAGCATGACAACACTGAACAACTCTGAGTGCAAAAAGCATGAAAAATGCAACATATTTACAATAAATGCAACTTATAAATTATCCATTGTGATGATTAATGTGCAATTCTAAAAAAACTGGTTGAATTCATCATAAAGCTAAGTTTTAGACTAAATAATCTAAATTTGGTTCTTTAACCAATGCTGAGATTAACTTTGACTTAAAATACTGTTTAAAAATGACGCTTGATCCTAAAACTCAATTTTCCAGCATCACTTTGGTGTCTCCATTTAAAACTCAGCTAAGTTTAAACAGTTGCTGAATGTGTTACAAAGTCTGACAAGCTATCACAAATAATGGCAATCTGAAAGACTGCACCTCAATTCCGAGTTTCTGCAGCGTGTTCTCTATGAGCTCAGGAACGTTAGTATTCTCCATCACCGGCAAATGGCAGTAAGTAACATCAGCTTTCGCCAAGATGTCACTATAAAAAGCCAAATATTCCCAGACAATAAAAATTAGATGCCAACAGAATGCCAAATACACTTAACTGCAAATATTTCTTCAAAGTCTGAGAAATAAACAAATGTAAGAATTGTGAAATAACCTATCATCTACATTTTTACTGACTAAATCCTAAACTATACCTAACATATAACAGATATTATTGAAAATAAAACAACAAATAAATTTCACGAGTGGCCAAAATAATTTGGCACAAGCCGCATCAACTACACGGGGAAAAATGAGACCCCCCCATCTAATACAATGTTCCTTGGGCCAAAGGAATCTCCACTCCAAACAGCACCTTGCACGGATGCAGGTCGAAGGCACATTACAGACAGACAAACCATACCACGGCAACATCACTCGCAATAGTGCGCATCTCATGCATTCAGAGTGCAGCCCAGTAATAAATAAATAAACAGTTTAGAAATTGTGACAACAGAAATAGAGTTAATGTACCTGAGGCCCTTGGGATAGATGCGTATGAAGCCGCTCTTGGGGTTGGGCTCATCGTAGCGCAGGCAGACCGTGGGACGTTTGCCAGCCGCACGCGGGGCTATTTGAGCGTGCAGTGGCTGAGTAAGGTCTAAAGCTTTCTCATTACCAACGCCTACGAGAAACACTCACAGAACAAGCAGTGTGAGTCAGTTAACTAAGTGGGTCTCAAAAAATTGTCCGCGGCCCACTGGTGCTCTGTGGCCTGATGGTCTCGGGGCTCACACCTGAGGCTTAAAATTTATACCGCGAACCCACACATCAACCAATTTCCGGTCACAAACAATTTAATTCCACACATTAACCCTTGAGACTGTTATTATTATTTACTTAACTCTGCGTTTTTGACAGCAGTGATATACGTGAGCAAGTATTAACCCTTTCAACTCTGTTCTCTCCAGCTCCAACTAAAATGTAATGTGCAGGTGGTTGGCTCGAGTTTCAAATCTTGGTAAGTGGTCAGTAACAAAAACTTTGAGAACTACCCAGTTAACTGACACTAGAAGAGAAATTCATGATTAACAATTAAACATGTGTGGCTATAACATTAAAGAAATTTAATACACCCTGAGCCATAACAATGGTGCCATTTTATTCTGGCTCCATCTTTGTCAAATGTTGACCAATTTTGAAATTGCTTTTACTGTTGAAAAGCGAATAAAATTTCCAACAGAACTCACATACTAATGTTCAACAACATCTTGCCAACGTATACCATAATTAATCATTTGCCAGCTCCGTACTTAGAAGGTAGATGTAAAGCCGCATAATATGCACATATAGCACATCAGAACAAGCTCAGAACAACTAATACTAATTGCAACAGCAACATAATCAGAACTTAGAAGTGTACGTCAGTCATTGCAGGACATTGCACTCACTGTGCCGGAAATAATATATCGTTCGGTGTAACATGCTACTTGATTCATTACAGGATTTTTCAGCACTTATGCACTATTGTCAGCATTTATTTTCAATTTTGCGGAATGAACATTCAGAGATGACGTTTTAATTCTAATTCTAATTCTTAATCAATTAGCGCAAACTAACTGTAATTTTAATTTGTCATCTAATTCTAATTAACTGGCACTATTCATCTAATTGTCACATCACTGTCAGTATTCTACCTGATTCGGGCACCTCAGTGAGCGAAAAGTTGCTGGGGTCCTCAGAAATATGGAATGTTCGTAACACTAACTCCTAAACACATCAATGCAAAAAACAAAATCAGATTCAAGAGTGAATAAGTAAATACTAATCAATAAATAGTTAAAACACAAGCAAGGTTTACTGGGCCAAACCTGTAATGTTTTTTGCTGCCAAAATGAGCAAACATATGGACATTTTTATTATTTCCAACAACTAAAACTGAACCAAGAATGCATCTAACTAATTACGACACCAGACATTAGGTTGAGTTCAATACTGCAACAAATGACGTACAAGCAAGCATTGAGCTGGGGCGTGCTTCGGCACGGACACAATTCTGTACTGTCGTCTCCGTAACGACCCGTTGCCGTCGAAAACATGCACCAGTTCTACGCATGTAATACAAACGCTGTTAACAATTATGACGACAACATAACTTTATACGGCACACCACCATGAAACCTGCCATGCAGGCATCAGTAAAATGCACTTTAAAAACGAGTACGCAACAACTAGATAACTCGTACAGAGAAAGTTTGAAAGAAAGATCACACATACACAACAAAAGCACAACAGAGCCAGCATTAATTGGAAGTCTGGCTGTGACCCTGACCCTTAACCTATGGACCCAAAAAGCAATCCCAAGTGTGGCCTAGGCCTGAATCACGTGTATGGAGTCTGGTCACTCAATAAGCTGTGTCATCTACACCACCATTGAAGCAGCAGCAGCCAACTGCGGGTTGGTGGGTGGTCCTCCGCTACACGCCCATAATGTCTAGATTATTGCATCAACTTATGGGCTGGCTGACTGCCACAGACCACTATACAACAATCCTGAGTTTAGCCAACTGTATGACAGTTTGATACAACTGATAAAAGACCCAGTCATTGCAGCTGTTTGATGTCGGTAACACGGTCTGTTGACACAGTTAGAGACAGCTGTGGGAATGACATGTGAGGCCAGGGCAGCAGGTCGGTGGCGGTGGTCACGGTATCATGTGTGTAATAAGTGCGAAATAACTACACTTTAAAACCATTTCGCTATACGCCAGTAACACATTTGGTAAAAATATCGACTTGGTATTTTATTTATGACCTAAAATAATCGAAATATTTGGATTTGATCATCAAAATATAAACATCAGACATCGCATTGCCGTGGTCGTACGTACGACCAAGTGCATGACTGCCTCGGATCTGCGACACTCATGGTGAATAGGTTGTATCGTAGGTACAACCTCGGTCGAACAACATCAGTCGCATCGTACATACAACAGATGTTAGTGAATAGCCACCCAGAGTTGCACTGCAGCAGCTGAATCGTGTAACCATCTGCCTGTCGGCACAGGGCCGACGGCACGACGGTGAAACAGACGAACGGTCAAGATAGGAGCTTTTATAATACAGATTCCAAATTAAAATGTGTCTGAGGGAAGCAAATACTTGCGCACGGCCACCATTTTGCTGTCGTGACCTTGGCCTTGAAACTCGAAGGTGACCTAGATATTCTGAAAATGTACCTTTACACCGAAAATGAAGTTGCTAAGTTACAGCATTCGAAACTGCTAATAACGGATGAGATAAGTATGGCAATTAAACAAATATGAAAATAGCTCTCAATGTCAAAGGTCAAGGTCAAATGTCAACAACTTCCAAGCACTTTTAGCATTCACCGTGGGGCATATTCCTACCAAGTTACATCAATTTCCAATCAGTAGTTTTTGAGATTTTGTGCGGATAGACACATAGACAGACGACGCCAAAAACAATACCTGCTCGCAGCAAGCGCGCAAACAATGTTGCACACAAACAAACTTATTTAATACGAGTTTTACAAGCACCGACCTTCTTCACGTTCTCGATCTTTGCCGTCTTTGTCTTTTGGTGATTTCTTGTCGCCGTCATCGTCAGTCCTAGTTTCTTTTGTATCACCACTTGATGATAGCTCATCTGAAACTAAGCAAGTACGTTAGATAGTAAGCACAGCTGATGTCCCACATAACACAAAATAGGTTACTTTGGAGCTGGGTCTTCCCAGTCAGTCAATAGTTCCGGTACTGACACCAACAAGTTGCATCGAATTCCCTCCACCTCCCCCTTCACAGCACAATGGATAATATATCCCTCCAGGTGTCTCCACCCCAAACAAGACCTTGATCCATTCAGCCATTTTTGCAGGGCACAGGCACATAATAGACAGACACACCATGCTATGGGATCACTAGTCGCAAAAGTCTAACATCTCATGCATTCGATTCAGCATGTATAATACAAAAGGTGTTTCCGTATGCAAAAATTCATGACTGGTCGACGCCTGTTGTCAACGTATGAGGGACATGATGGGGTGAGGCGAACTACAACGAGACAGGCGCTGTTGGCAGCTACAAAGGAAGGTCTATTTGTCCGCCCATCGAGTAAGTCTGGCTGCTGGCGTGTACAGTGTCATATTCACTAGCCTAGAATATACACAATCACTGTTGCAGAGACGTCTGATACAGCTGTATAGTCAGTCCGCTGTTCTGGATGTCTAACAATGTTAACCCTACAGATGAACACTCACTTCGTACATGTGAGTTACATTCACAGATATCGTATGACGACCTGTCAATGCAGACAATGAGAAACGACTGTGTCTGTCTGCTGAACGTGACATGATCAACCAACACACAGTAGCGTGTAGGCCTATGAATGGAGTTCTGTTGCATGTAACACGACTGTTTTGTTTTCTGTGTTTTAATTAACATTTCTGGCTTGACAACAACATTCAGAAGGTAGATACTTTTCACAACTGCGTAACCTTACTGCACACACAGCACCAGAACGACTCATAAAAATATACACAACAATGACTTAAGGAAACACTTGACGTAAACTTGCAACAAATTCACATCTTTAAGTTAGAAGCAAGTGTAAGACAAACAGATGAAACACAACATTCATAACAACATAGATGAGTGTTCACAAAATTACTGATTACAGCTAAATAGTAAATTAAATGATACAAAGTATTAAAATTATACACAGTACACCGCTTAAAAAGTTCATAAATGGGAGAACTTACCACCAGGAACACCTACAGACATGAACACAACGAATAAGTTCTTAAAAATCTTTCACAATAATTACAACATAGAACTCATACATTGCAACCATACTCATTATTTTCTCAGTAATCATGAATTCACATCACATTTTTCAACATATAACGTATTAATCATAATAACTGAACAACAAAAGTGCATTCTGTCGCACGAGGCAATTCTGACGAACGACATTCAACAATTTGGTCTGTGATGTACCACTAATAAGTACAGCTGTCAAATTAATGTATTGACGAACATGTTAGTGTATTAAAGAATTAATCAAAATCTAAAAAATTAACACCATTAAAAAATAACACTAACACATTACTAAAATTATTACTGTTGCTACTGCAAGCTTCATGAAATCATGATGCCACGACACATAGACAGACATGAGGCAGTTAACTGCTATACTAAGCAAGACTGTCATCCCTCAATGTGGGTCATCCATGCACCGGCCAAAATGGGCCAAGAACCACTGCAGTGCCACACAACAGCATCTTGCATAGCAGTCATCTATTTCATTACAAATACAATGTGCATTGAAAGCATGTTGATGCGGAATAAAGAAAAATTAATGCATTAACGCGATAAAAGAATATGCCAAGACAGCTCTACTAATAAGAGACTGCACTAGCTAACCGGATTTCTTTTGAAAGCGGAAAAGCATTTCCTGCTGCACATCGATGCGAGGTACAGTGAGTGCATACGGCGGGAGAATGATTTCACGTAATGTGCCGAAGCTGCATTCGACTGGTAGCAGCCTGTAGCAGCTTGCATGGGCCTGGTGAAAACATAAACATGGCACAACTACTGTGCTACGTCCACTTCAATGCTGGATGACTCTGGACTCATCTTAGAGTTATATGGGTGACTCAGTTGTCAGTGTCGTGCTCAGGTCCTGGAGGTAGTGAGTTTGACACTCACAGCCCTGCACTCCAGTTGCCCCGTGAGGCTAACGTCTGTGATTTCCGTCACATAACAATCCTGGGAAGACTGTGGTGGTGCCTAGGCCAATTGAGCCTTCCATCCCTCCGTGGTCGGAGCTTAGGCTGGGAAGGCAAAGGCAAGTATGACTCGTTACATTCGTGGATAAAACTGACAGGTAAAACTGTGTGATCCTTTGACAACGCGTGCCATACCTGAGTGCTTCTGTGGCGAGGTTTCCTCACAAAGAGCGCGATATCAACTGTCCTTTACCTTTACGTTATGGACAATATTTCTAAAACTAGGTAAGATGTGACAGCAAGAGTGCAACTCTGGGGTCATGGGGGTCTGCCCAGCAGAGGGTTACTGACAGGTTACCCTGGGGGCGTTTGTCCCAGGGGGTTTATCTGGGTAGGTTTAATCGAAAAGGCGTCTGTCTTGAGGGTTCTATATTGGGAGTTTGTCAATGGTGGGTACAGTTGTGGCATAAAAAGCAGAGGGCCGTGGCGTGGCTGGCCAACCCTGAAGTGCAATAACAGATGCACAGACAGACAGCACAACTGGAAAGCATACTGACACCTTTGCCTATAGAGCAGGCAGTGGAAATAGCACAAACAGATATATACACAGTACACACACATACGCTACCCAGAGCAGATACAGGTAAATGACAAGAGATGCATTCTCACCGGCCATATCAATGGTTGGAATGCTCTTCATGGCTTACAGTCAACTAGTCCCCTGCCAACTCATCCCAAAGGCTAACATAACCCTATACCTAACCCTAACTCTAACCCCTGCCCTAATCCTAATGCTGACACAAACCGTAACCTTAACCTAAACCATAACGAGTTGACTTGGAGGCAAGTTGACTGCCACCCTATTCAGCTCAAGTAAGGTGACCATCGTCACAAAGTCCTCAGTAGTCCACACTGTCTAAGGAATATGAGGTGCATCTCCATCCAAAATTAGCATTTCCTTTACATAAACCTTCCAAGTAACAGAGGCATTGCCACGCTATTCATTTTACTGCACCATTGTGGCATTTGAGTGGGTTTTTTGCACATTTTGCCACAATTACAAAATCTTTCCAAAAAAATTAAAAGCGGGCATTATCCTTGTGCCAAATTTGACGTTCTTAGGCCTTCTCGGTCCTGAGATGTCGCTTGGAGAAACAACAGTCACCCAGATTATTTTGCGATCCATGACCTCAGTGTTCAGCACTAAGGAATACTCTCATAGCCCCTACCGACAATTTCCATATTTGCCCAACTCTATCCACAGATCAAAGCCACTGAGGTCATTGATACCAAGAATGACACCTTCAGGCAGCACATGAACATATGGAAACATGTTCGCATCGTACTGATGCATACAGCACATTAGATGCTTTTTTAATGCACTGACATATCGGGTGACTTCACTTTTAGCTTTAGTCATTTGCTCAGTCATCTGTTTAGTCCAAATGTCGAGCTAAATGAAAAACAGATAAAAAAGTGAAGTCAATTTAGTTTTTCAGTTCTGACTAAGCATTTTGATTAGTCAGAACTTCTGAGCTAAGCAAATTTCCTTAAGTGCCTAGTGATCTAGAAATGCTCAGCAGAAACTCACTTTACTTTTTATTTTTGATTTTTAAAAACTGCCATTAAACTTCACAATATTACATCCCTAATGACTCATTACCGTCAATATCGATGTAAACAATTATTACCCCCGTGTGGGTCCGGGGCTTAGAATAGACCCACTCCGTCTCCTGGCCGGATGTCGTAAGCGGTGACTAAACCAGGCACCCCTCAACCTCCATGGCCTCATCAGATTACTGATGATGGACTGGAGTGAACGAGGAAAGATTCAAAAGAGGGGCCCCTTGTGGGAACCCTTCTGCAAGAACTCAGCTCTTTGCAGCTGGCAGGCGAACCAGTCATGGTTCAAAGAAAGAAGAAACCCTCAGGTGCCCGACAGAAGTGCCAGAGGAAACAAGAAAAAGCGAATGCTGCCCCACAGGCCGATGCAGGACCGGGAGCTCGAGGCGTCCACAGTGGCGAATCGTGCACTGGGACTGATGTTGATACAGGGGGTAGCAGTCGCACAAAACGACCGATGTCATTTGGTGGGACACCTCAGGATGCCCAGAGCCAGGTGAAGCGTACTAAGCGGAAACAGAAAGAAACACCATATAACCGTTAGAGACCTCCTGAGGTTTTTAACATCCTCATGGAGGTTTTCATAGTACCCTGGTATGAAATACCAGGGGCTTTGCTGGGGGATGGACTATGGGCCCAACTGCGGCCTGGTTCTACGAAGGACAACTTCGCCTCCACCGAAATGAACGAACGATGTACCAATTATCAAATTTCATCAAGTTTCAGTTTATCAGACAATGAAACAGATGAACAGTAAAATCTGATCTGCCACGCCCACTTCTGAGTTATTTTAGTCTTCATTAAATATAGGTTCGGACTCAGAATTTCGGGGCTCAGATTAAGCTTTCCACTGAGTGATTAGAGAATGACAAAGCAAAAAGTGAAGTTGCCCACTGTATGTGTGTGTTTGACAGAGCGAGAGAGAGAGAGAGAGAGAGAGAGAGAGAGAGAGAGAGAGAGAGAGAGAGAGAGAGAGAGAGAGAGAGAGAGAGAGAGAGAGAGAGAGAGAGAGAGAGAGAGAGAGAGAGAGAGAGAGAGAG
>Ga0126335_1001810_pt1 | contig 12343 bp, 13 predicted proteins | sample OlaspJWI45metaG_FD_108409 | JGI IMG/M metagenome (GOLD analysis project Ga0126335, IMG submission 108409) | Marine gutless worms symbiont microbial communities from Oahu, Hawaii - Olavius sp. 1 OAHU.JWI-45 metaG | ecosystem: Host-associated > Annelida > Digestive system > Unclassified | place...
GGTGCCTAAAGATTAGATCTGTGCTCACATTTTAATAAAAATGCTACAGGTACATAATATATTACTAAAGATGTTTAACTTATCTAATATTCTACAAACAGCCAACATAATATTTAAAAACATTTCCTGTCGATAAACGTGTTGTCACATTACAACGCATTCGAATTGTACGAGTCACTTCAACCTTATCGTAGAAAAAAAACACAAATCGACATATAGAAGCAACGAGAAACAAAATGCCAAAGTAATTTAGAGATAACTGCATCAAATACGAGCTGCAATGAGGCGCTTCTAATGAGCTTTGCTCACGGGCCGCTGCGCCCGGAGTTTAGGTTTTCTAATGGGTTATAAAAGCAATATATCAAACCCAAAACTCTGAAGAGGAATGCATTTATATGATGTGTATGCACAGCAGAATAAGACACATAACTGCCCTAACCATGCTTAGTTCCTTGTTGCCCATTGACTGCAGAACTGCCTTGTCCAAGCCTAGCTTCAACGATGCTTTATCAAACATCTCGCGTTCATATGTATTGCCAGTGATCAGCCGATAGACTTTCACAGCTCTCAGCTGTCCAATTCGATGACAACGTGCTTGTGCCTGCAAGACATTAACAGATGCAACGTAACTTATAGTTCATATTACTGCGTAGCAAAAGATGTGAAAAAACCAGCAAAATTATAATTATTGACTATATTATACTGAGTACTGTAGACCCAATAATCATCCAAAAAATTTCAAAATGAAACTGCATTAACACAATACTGATAATTCAGTAACTAAGCAAACATTATCCAATGAGCCCCGCATCCACTGAAGGCTGATGCATTCTTTCTCATCTGGTTCCATTTACTTTTCGACTTATGCAGAGTAGCTCAGCCCTTCATCAAACCTCTCTGCATGGCCATCATACTTTGACAACGAAATCTGTCTACATTTCAACTGTCATTCACTAAGCATATGCAGTAGAATTTTTTACCTCATCAAAAATCAAATTTAATTCATTCACTAAAGTAAGTGAACCGAACGAATAGTTCCAAAAGCGAAATTAACTTAACAAAATAAAAGCCTGACTAAGTTAACCTGAATGTCATTCTGTGGATTCCAGTCGGAGTCGAAGATGATGACAGTATCGGCAGCGGTGAGATTGATTCCTAGACCTCCAGCACGCGTGCACAGCAGGAACACAAACCGGTCAGAATCGCGCTTGCAGAAACGATCAATAGCTTCCTGCCGCAGGTTCCCACGTATGCGCCCATCTATCCTCTCATACAGATAGCTGAACATGACATACAAACTTCATTCAACAACTTTCTAATGAAAGTCACAAGAGCAGCACTGGTATATTGTATGCCTACCTGCCTTGACCTTTTGATCCCAAAAGCAATCCAAAGTGCAGTTTGTGCCACGGCTATATGTAATCACTTTTGAGAAATTGAAAGAGATGACAGGCACAGTGCCACAGACAGTGTCATAACATCTGCCTTAAGAATTCTGTATAAAATGAACAAAAAGCACTATATGAACACAAACAATATCAATATCAATATCAAACAACATCAATAAGCCTTCAAACACTGTATGCAAATATCATCATTAACTGAATGTAAAACAAAGGCTGCATCAAATGCATCGCAGACACTGCACACGCCATACTGTCTAGCTGTAGCCACAGAAGTTAAAAGTATGTCACATGACCCCGCAGTGGACCCCTGTATAACCTACTGTGCATAGATGTGGTTAAGGTCCGCAGCCGTCTATACGCATGCCAAATTTCATGTCTCCAAAAGTTTCAAACTAGGTCACGTGACCCCACCCAGACCCTCCTATAACCTACTTTTGCCCTTTTTTCTTTGGGCACCCCAGCCATCTATATGCACACAAAATTTCAAGTTTAGCTTCAGCCATGCCTGCAGTGGGTCCATAATTGGTAAAATTCCCCCCACTCCTCTTCCCCCTTTCTCTGGGGAATCAGGACCCCCATACAGCACAATGTTCCATGGACCCCCAAGAGTGTTCACCCCAAACAGCATCTTGATCCACGCAGCCGTTTGTGCACAGTGAAGCCGAGTTGAGCCATGTGACAGACAGATTGACTGACGGAGAGACCGACATACACAGCACACATCAATAACAATAGTCTGCATCTCATGTATTCGATGCAGCCTAAAAAGTCAAAGCAGTCATACTATGTTTATGTGAACCACTGATTACATACTGTCTGTGGATGAGGTAGTCTTCTATGATGTCAAGAACACGGATCATTTGTGAGAAGATGAGAATTTTGTGGCCGCCTGCTTTCAGCTTCGGCAACAGCTTGTCAACCAAGACCAGTTTGCCCGACGATTGAACCAATAAACTGAACAACTTCTCGGCATCCAGTACAGCTGTGTTGCTGCCTGACTTTGCATCTTCTAGTATCTGCTCCTCGGCACCTTGACAAATTAAATAAAAACATAGACTGAAAAGATGATTACAACATAGCACATTAGACACAATATACATCTATCAATTCAAAGAGCAAGAGTAAGAGTATAAGTAAGGTCTTACAGCCCACTTTACACACAACAGGTCTTTACGGAAATGAATCTGTCCATGCAATCAACTGGCACACTGGTACTAACATGCAATTAAACTAACAATATAACACATGCACCAGAAACACAAACAGAACACAAATAACTGCCCAAATGGTACAAATAAAATAGAAAGTGCAAAGAAACCCATGGTTTAGTCGCATTTTATCACATCTGGCCCAGAAACAGTAATGGCCATAGTCTACAGCTCCCACCTGCACAAAGCTGTCAACTCAATGTAACATAAAAACATTAACAACAGCTCACTTATTTTACACACATTACAAGAATGAGAATTACGACAACAATTCACTCTACACCAAAATCTACAGCAACAGTACACGTAAAGCACAGATACCATTTATCAGATATGGGTGGTTGCAGCACTTGCGAAGTTCCATCATAGTATTCATCAAGTTTGGCAGGTTAGTGTACGTTCCTCCCTTAGCAAGAAAAGAGAAATTTCGTTCCAGTATAGCACGGTAATATTTCTTCTGAATATTCGTCAACTCCACTTCAATGATCGTCTCCTCTTTCGACGCAAGTGTTTTTTCCACGTCTTCTTTCAGACGACGAAGCATCATTGGCTTCAGCAACTATATTAACAAACAGTACTATACTTCACTCACATATTCCATTCATACTGTTATGTTAAAGCAATTCTCAAACTTAATATCTCAACGTCCTCACATAATTAAGAAAGCAGTATGTACAAGCATTATGTACATACAGTATGTACAGCATTATGAGGTAATCATAAGCAGTATTTTTCATATATAATCCAAATAAAATCAACTGAAATCTATTGCACAAAATATATAGTATATACAAACATAACCACAAACAAACATTTTGTAATACAGAAAGCACTACATACCGCTTTCAGTTTGTCGACCTGTGATTCCGTTTCGAGTCGTCCAAATTCCGCCATGAAGGCTTCCGACGAGCTGAACTGGCGTGGCTCCAGGAAGCTCAGCAAACTGAACAGTTCATCTACGTTGTTCTGCAGTGGGGTCCCAGTCAACAGTACACGGTGTTCCTAAACACAAATACAGAAGTATACTAAGGCCTTCAAGTTGTCAATGATTAAGAATCTATTAACATTTTACATTACAGAAATTAACATAAATAAGATTTTTGATAATAAGCTGGTGAGTTGTTTTTCACGCAGCCTCTTTAACAAACAAAAACGTTCATGGCCCCTAGAGAGAGAAACTATAATTCACCCACAATGAACAGATGTTGTAGATTCAGCCAATTTACTATAATGTTTTCTTAAAGATGTGATCAAAAGGAAAATATAACGACTTCTCTTTTTCATATCATCAAATTCTTTAAATAAGGAATCACACCATTAATCATTCATTTCCCAAACCGAAATTATGACATCTACGAAAACTTTCAATAATCCTACAATAGTGTACATCGAGATGAATATCATTAAGCTTTTGAGTAATGCAGACAGCAGCAGCAGGAAAAAGTCATCTACAAAAACAGCAAAGCAAGTTGCTTGTTAACACACATTAACACTAAGTCACTGGCTTACCATTTCAAAGCAACTGAGACCCTGCAGAAGTTTACAATTGCGATTCTTCAACCGATGTGCCTCATCAATGATAGCAACTCGCCAGTCAATGGCACTCAGCTCTTCCAAGTCAGTAATGATCACTTCGTATGTCGTTATCAAAGCATGAAACTTGTACACATCTGGTATTCTGTTGTCCTGCAATGTAGATCTCAGTATACAGCTTACAGAAATCACACAATTCTAGTTTACTACTATCATTCAAATGAAGGGAACAAAAACTACCAGCAAAATGTCTAAACTAAACTCGAATTTAATCACGATGGTATACCAACTGCTAATTAACATTCCAAAGCACCAAATCAGCCTTACAATACATGTTTAGCAATTACTGACAACATCATAACCTAAAACTTTATAAAAAGAAAAGTGCATCAAAATAAAAAGACTGATCACTTACCAGATGCCTCCATGAAAGAACAGTCTGCATAAATGTGACTTGGACTGAGCTCGCTGTTATAGTAAATTAGAGCAGTTACAGCAGAAAACTTCCAAAATGTCAATGCTACAGCTAAGACACAATCAAGTACTATTCGAAGCAACTTTTAAACTAGAAAATGTGGCAATGAAAATGTACTGCCACATATAGCCGGCGGCTCGGGGCGCCCCAAAACATCCGACATCCCAAATCGCTGTACGCAGCAACACGACATTGCTAATTAATGACAATCATTCATAGTGAATGAATCCACGTCAGCAAGCATCAACAACTACTGCCTTGATTCCAGGCAGAATGACTGACTACACTGCCTGATAAGGCCAACAAAATAGTGTTGTTATGGTGCCGGGATTTTGTAACTCGGTCGGTGTTGGTAGTTGTTTTGACACAGCACTGCGGTGTCGGTCTGTGTTGGTAGTAGCTAAAGCAGTAACATTGCACTGTATTTGAGCGTGTATCACACTCAATCTACCGTCTGCAAACGTCAGCTATCCAAATTACACTGAAAGTTGTCAAAAGTGTGATCCTAAAAATACTGACAATAACACATATATGTTAAAAACAGAGTAAAACGTAAGTAAAACATTACAAACAATTTCGAAACTTTTAACGCCATGTTTGTTTATACCATAAACCAAGAATATTACAGTTACAAACAACACGACCTTGAACTTGAAATTTAAAAAGTACACATCAGTGTAGCTTGAATGGATGCAAACCTCAACCAAAGCCAGGGAATGACATGTCAAAACAATAATATAGTAAAGTATAAGCATACATGAAGCATTTAAAGCAAGATTTAATCATCTACATAATCTTTTGCCTTTTACTACCAGTTCATGGAAGTCTGGAACCTAGAATATAATATGCAGAACGCCAGCAGAGATTTAAAATAGCTATCACAAAATTGGAACTTTTAAATTCCATCCTTCGAGCAGTGACTGGAACAAGATGAAGCAGGTAGCAACGCATAATGGCAGTCGGGTATTGGTACTGAAGATGCAAGAGCAGAAAATTTATATCTGTTGCCATCCATGAATGAAGCAAATAGCAAGATTTAGTTTGTGAACATCATAAATCAGTATGCTTTTTGCTTGCTGCATACTTTTGTAACTTTTATTCACTGAATTATTGGCAATTAGCGATGTGTGCTGACAGAATAGTGATGGGCAATTTTCAGGAAATAGCGTCCAGCAAAACCGCCCAGAAAACTGTAAAACACTGCAGCAGTGGTGGTAATTCGGTGACAGCTAAACACCGCAGTGTTGACGGCAACTTTGGTGGTTGTAACACTATAACAAAGTGTCATCAACATAGCCACGTGTCAACACACACACATGCCCATGCGTTATGATGCGCAGTGAAACATGACTCACTGATACACCATAATATTTCTTACTTAACTCATGATGGATCTCGGTATATGACATGAAACTGACTTTTGACTCACAACCTTCGACATTTTAGTGCATCGGCTGTCACGTGACCAAACATTGTACTAAATTTTACAACAAAAAAACGAAAAATCTGCGGCGGAATTCACCGGCAGCATTCTTCATGTGGGGCTTATCTTGGGCCCACTCGGGTAACTTACAGCTTACAGCCCTATCCTAGACCCCTGGCCGAATTTAAACTTCACACCTTCAGTGTCACCAGTGCCCTAAAACTTTAGGCCATAACTGCCCCAGCAACTATCCAAATTTAAAGTCACGTCACGTGACTTTAAATTTGCCCCTCTGACCTAGTTTTGCATTTGTAGATAGTAGTTTTCGTATAAAGTATGCGCACCAAATTTGAAGTCTCTAGCTTCAGCCACTGCTGAGATATTGAGAAATTTATGAAATTTAAAAGGTCGCATGACCTAGATTATGTCCCCTTTCGACCTACTTTTGTACTGCTTATTTTCTACTCCTTGCAATCTATCTACGTGCTAAATTTTAAGCCAATAGCTTTAGCGGTTTCAAAGTTATTCACAACGATCCACAAATTTAAAATGTAGCCGTGATCTAGTTTTCGACCCATGGGACCTAGTTTTGCACTTGCGGATAGTACTCCTTGTAAGCAATATGCACACCAAATTTGAAGTCTGTAGCTTTGCCATTCCAGAAACGTGGACGAAATTCAAAAAATTAAAAGTAGGTCTATGTGACCAAGATTATATCCCTATTTGACCTACTTTTGTGCTACTTATATTCTCCTCATTATAGTCTATCTACATGCCAAATTTGGAGCTTACAGCTTTAGTGGTTCAAGAGATATTCACAGGGGTCCATCGATTCAAAATCTAGGTCACCTAAACTGGGGCACATCCCCTTTGACCTAGCTTATGTATGCCGCCAAAAGTACCCCTCGCAGTCGACGCACACACCAAATTAGAAGTATCTAGCTTTAGAAATTCCAAAGATATCGGGTTCTGTATTAAAAATTTGGGCATCGTCCCCCATCTTAGATTCGACCATTAGTGGGTTTTGACAATTCTGCAGCTTCTCTGGAATCACAGACTACCATCTTGCGAAATATGAACGCAATCTGTCCATGTGCGGCTGAGTTAAAGTGATGTAACCATTTTTCCAGTTGTCGCCCTTTAGAGGCATTACATTACATTATATAGAGTTATTTAGAGCAGCCTAAAGTACAAATACTGCTAAACCACTACTATACACGGTGTGCAGAACTAGAAACCGAAAAACAGTTAGGAAGGAAATGATCGGGAAAAGAGATGAGTTTTGAGGCGGTTGCGAAAAACAGACAGCGTTGAAGCTGAGGTGATGTCGGGCGGCAGACTACTCCAGAGGTGGCATCTGGCAACTGGAAATGCACGATCACCAACTGTGGACAGCTGTGTACGTCGGATCACTAGTTGCGAGGATGATGACGACAGGAAACGGCGACGGTTGGAAACAGCGACGCTCTGGATGTAGTCGGAAAGATACTGTGATGCCAGGCCATGCAGGCATCGGTAGGTGAGCACAGCTAACTTGAAATCGATGCGTTCCGGAGACCGCAGGCAATTTGTAAACAAACGTTTCTCAAGAGTTGGAGGGCCTCTGCGACAGATTAGAGCCAAGACAACAGCACTATACAAGTTTGTTTTAGATTTTTGCTTTGTTGCTACATTTTCAAATTGGAGCACTTGGAAGGGGAGTGGGGCCAAACATTTCGCACTTTTTGACCCCCTGTGAAAAACAGGGGAGGGTTGGCAGAGATATCTGCAAGGATTATTCATGCCACACGTAGGCTCTAAGCACTGGTATACTTTTTACCAAGTGGCGAATGGCGGTTTTGGCCACATTAAAAGTGGGTGACTAAAAAAAAAAGATGAACCATGGGTAAAAAAATATAGCCTCTGGCTACTGTTGCTGGCAGCTAAAAAATCTATATTGACCACACAACGAATGTTGTAGCATTATGCAGCATGAAGGACAAAAAACAACAGTGAACTAAAATAACAAAAGGCATCATGAATACATACCAGTTCATCCCTGTAGTACATTTCATATTCTCGAAGCATGTTGCGACTGATCTGCGTGCCATGATAGACTATAGCGTTGAGATCGGTCCAAGCATCAAACTCCCGCTGCCAGTTACTCAGCGTCGACAGAGGCACAACAACAAGAAATGGTCCACGAACTCCACAGTTCACCACTTCCTGCAGGAATGTAATGCTCTGTATGGTTTTGCCAAGGCCCATCTCGTCCGCTAGTATACAGTTTTGCCTACAGATAACGTCAATCCCACCATATATAACGATACGCATTTCCCACATTAGAATAAACTATTGAAAAGTGTATAAAGTGCACTTTCTCATACCCCAGTCCCATGAGCCTTGCTAACAGAATGTCAAAAGATTAGCTACCACCGAGAGAGCATGCGTCATCTTGGTAACTCATGATCACGCAACAAAGGACGAATAAATGGGAGCGTGATGGCAATGGGTCTCTTTTATCATAGGTGTTGTGGTTCTAGTGGCAACTATCACACCTGACAACAAAGGACTGCATTTCATGAAAATTTAGTTCAAAAATCGTATGAAAGAAGGGAGTGAAAACTGAACAGTTCGGCAGCAATGTTCTTGAATCAGGCGAGCAGGAGAGTTCGAGCAAGTTCTCGTGAGTGTGAGCAATGGAGTGAGTATAGTTTCTTAATGGCACATCAGCACATATTAGGCTATTCAGTGCCGACCAACTGGCTTCCTTCAGTGCTTTGACGCTGTTGGTTGGATCATCTGGCCTGTAAAAATCGTCCCCGAAATGACCTATAAAGTGTCGAGTGGGACGTTAAACCTCTGCTCACTCACTTACTAAGCACATAATTGCTATTAAAATTTACAGCCTCAGGAATGACACGATACACAAGAAAAAGACACCATCATGTAAACAAAACTGACAGCGTAGTTAATGTAGCTCAAGGTTACTAATACATTCTACAGCAGCAAAAAGCATACCTATTACAGTAGCTAAAAGTCAGCCAGTTTAACCCTTCAAGCTGATAATCACGCAGTATATTTTCATTTTTGTACACCTCAGTCTCAGTAATCTGCTTCCAGTCCTTCGGATTTGGTCGTGGCTTGTACTGTACACACAGCAGCACAAACATAATTCTCATTTACGAGATAACGATATTACGTGTAGCGGAGACACTGAATTGCCACACTTGTGTAGCATCTCAATGTCACGTCACACAAAAGTGTCATCTATTTTGGTAATGAATCGGCAACATACCTGTCTTTCATGTAGCGACGGCAACTGCTGGAAATGATTGAAAGCCTTGATCTTGGCAACATCGACATCCTGCTCCAACTCCCAGGTGCTGTCTTCATATGGAAGAGACCGCCAACATACTAGGTAATGTGTTACTTCTTCACTGGCAGCTGGGTCAGTGGTAACGGCAACATCCAAGACACGTTCTACTTCAACATAGTCTGGGTTAAACGGCTCCTCTTCTTCTACCTACAGTCAACGTAGTAATAATACAGAACAAAAGTTCATCCTATCACAAAGGCAATATTACTTCTTTCATAATGCCGACTGCCACTTTTATTGCAAAGCCACCATGTCAACTTAATACTGTTACTCGACACAAAATACTCCTACACAATGTATTAACTTCATCAGATACATCTTTGATGACACTTATTCACTTAGAGTCTTAAGAATGCAGTGTGAAAACACTATTGTTTACATACAGCAAGTTTAAAATGGGGTTGAGTTGATTTCACAATTTCCATTTCTGGTTCAGTTCAGATACTGTGGTAAAACCACAGTTTCAGTTCAGTTTTTGAGTTACTTACTTGCCAAAAACCTGTTTTTGGTCATAACTCCCATAGTTCAAGCGATATCGCGATTTCAACTAAATTTTCCCCCGTTTAGTAACCCACTGACTAATATAACTGAAAATGAGTTGAATTTGAAAACCTTCAAAATGGTCATGCGAGCTATTTTGGTTCATTACTCCTTTACTTAAAGCTACGGTGGGAATCTATGATCAAAAATAGGTCATACGAATATGTCCAAGATCAAGGTCACGGTCACCTGGGTCACATGACCCCTTGTTGGACTTGCTTAGTGATTGCAGACGGTAGGTTACTAGAGAGAAAAATTATTCGTTGAAATTGTGGTATCTCTATGTTTCTTAATCTGAAAACTATAACATTTGCAACAGTCATTCACCACAAAGCAATGCTTCTGCATCTAGCTTCTGGTTTTCAAACATCAATTACAGCCAATAAAACTATACCCTCTAACCTTACACCTAAAGAAAATAAAAAATAATGTTCTCATATCATTAAACATTTACATTTTCATTAATGAGTACATTCAAGTGTAATTTGCAATTACCTCGGCCAGAAATGGATTCTGTGCTCGTTTCAGCTTGTAACGTTTAATTTTTGACAGAATACGCTTATCACCCAGTAGCAGCTCCTCAGCAGTACGCCACTCACAGTGCAGATAAGAACTATACAAACAAAATATAACACTTAGCATTAACTTGCTCTGCAAAACCAGCATGCATTAGCCACTGCGCTTAATTGTCTCAGTGGTGCTATACTTAGTGGTGAACTCTAAAATTCTGCATTCTCCTTCAGAAGCATCGCTAGGGTCACTTAATATGACCTTTCTGACAATTTATAGACAGTTTACCAAAACGTTTTAAACACAAAACAACTGTTGAACAAAAGAAAGACATATTTACAGAAAATTAATAAATAAAACTTCAGACAAAAATGACGTTCAGTCATAAATTTTATCATAAAAAATGTAGCCAAAATAACAACTGCTAAATATGATAAACAGGTGGCCAAAGTAATTTTCAAAGGCCGCATGAAATATGTGTGAAAAATTGGGACAGTACGGTACAGTGTTCCTAGTCTCCACCTAGCAGAACCTGGATATGTGCAATGCATAACAGCATCTACAAACATACTGCAGGAACATCGGTCGCAAGTTCGCATCTCATGCATCCGACGTAGCCGGTTAACAAAAACAGCAGATCAGATACTCACAAATTCTTATATTTGACAAAGAACTCTTCAACTTCCACTTCTTCTACACTGCCAGGCATTATTTTCCTCTCCATTTCCTTCTTGTCATCAGCACCTTCTATATCTACGTCAACTCCATCATCAGCAACCTCCAGCCTCTGAACACACATGGCACATCGAAATAAAACATCACAAACTATTTGTCTAAGTAAGAAAGTACTGACTACATTAAAGTGTCATAAAGCCAGCTTAGTCAGTTGACCTGCTGCACCTTACAATAATTGCAAGCCAAAGTCTTCAGAACAGCAAATGGGCCAGATTCCATGAGATCAGTCCATAGAACGGCGAGATAGCAGGCTATGGGGGAAAATACTTGGAGAAAAGATGAGTTTTAAGATGAGAGTGTAAGTAATAAGTAAAGTAGACAACTTATATAGCGCTGTAAGCAACATAAGCCACCTCATGAGTGGAAGGCCTCATGAGATAAGGGTGCATCTCCACAATCATCAATAATACTGAACAGTGCTCACATGCTTGCAACTAATCGAACACTATTTGAAATTAGAGATTTTCACTCGAAACATAAACTATGTAGGCTTAACTGTGCCGAAACCGAAACCAGAACCAAAACTGAGTTCAGTTTCGACCATTTAGCACTGTAGATGCACAAGATTCCGTAGAAATAGAAACTAGCTGCAGTGCTTCCTACCGAAACCACACCAAAACTTGTTTTCTGCCAGTTTCGATGCCGACACTGAAACTGGAACCAAACTCCAGTTTACCTCTATTTAAAATATGCCAAATGCTGACCTACAAAAAACTAATGGGAAATACCTAAATGAAAACGGTTTTTCAAATTCAACTCATTTTCAACATGTCGTGCCATGACGTTATGTTCAAAAACTTTTGTAACCTGATTAATAACTTTCTTCTTCATGCGTCTCATAGCCAGTATTTTGTCAACAATCTGTGCATCTTCTTCTGCTGGGGTTTCCTGCGAAAATGAACAGCAACAGCACATAACACTAACACAAACATAATCCAACTTGGGTGAACAACAAAATAAACAATGATCAACAAACAATGACATAGTATTTACAAAGTAAGTAAGTAAGTAAGTAAAACGTGAATTTATACGGCGCATATCATTTAAAAAACCTCTAATGCGCTGGTCACATTAGTAGAGACTAAAAAGGATTGTCTTGAGAAACTGTTTAAAACTGTCAAAACCACACGCTGGATCTCTCAGCTCGCGCGGCAA
>Ga0126335_1001811_pt1 | contig 12342 bp, 8 predicted proteins | sample OlaspJWI45metaG_FD_108409 | JGI IMG/M metagenome (GOLD analysis project Ga0126335, IMG submission 108409) | Marine gutless worms symbiont microbial communities from Oahu, Hawaii - Olavius sp. 1 OAHU.JWI-45 metaG | ecosystem: Host-associated > Annelida > Digestive system > Unclassified | place...
AGCATATCTGCTTTCTTTGGCGCCAGCCTATTGCGTCTGTCTGTGAAGACTCGTGAGGCCGAGCTAAACAGGCGTTCGCTGGCAACGGATGTCGGCGGAGCGCACAGGTAGCGTTTGGCAACACGCGCGACGTTGGGACATAGGTGGTGGTTGTTACGCCACAAGTCGCATGCTGTTGCAAACTTGCTGAAGTCAGGTAGTGTAGGTTAACGTCGCTTAACATAACACAGATGATCAGTGACTGACAACTGTGGCTAGTCTGTGTAAAGGAAGCTTTATAAGTGCATTTGTAGGCGAGAGCGATAGGCCTATGTGGTCTGCGTGTAGCGCGGCGTCTGAACATTGAATGTGAGGTGGATACATAATGTATGCTTGCTTGCTTAAAACAAGGCAAAGTCAGACTTCAACTGCCGGTCTGTCCCATCGACACACTGGCATGCACTTGCCCGGTGTATCTGTAACTAATTGAAGCACCATGCAGCGTGCAGGGCGGCGGGGTGCCTTTGATGTCCACTCGTGTTACACCTGCAGTCTGTGCGGCGGAACGTGAAATGCCGGCCTCATTTGTAGTCACATTCTGTCGTCGCGGACCATGTGTTTCAGTCGACGAGGCAGATTACTGTTGATCGTTATCGCAGCGGGTGTATCGGTATCAACGGAGACACGCAAACTGATATATCGTATTCGGCGATACTGTAAAGCAACGAGTGAATACTCACCGATACACAGTATCGGTCTAACACTATTAAAAATAATTTTAATCGTTAAAATTTTTTAAATAGTTAACGATTAAATTAATTGTTAATATCCGCAGCTCTAGATTAAAGCAATAAAAATATTACAAAAATTAATTAATATTATATACATACTGACTGTCACGTTTTTATGGACCCCTGTGTAGTACTGGTTACTTAAGCAATAACAAACGCAAATGAAAACATGCATATATTCCATCAGTCTGCCACCTGCATGTGCCTCATAGTTGTTGAAGTAAAAGATGGATTCAACGAAGTGATGAGAGAACAAGCTTGGATGTCGCTGCAGCAGCACTCGGACAAGACAGTAATGTGCTGCAAAAATACAGAATATATCAACCAGTCTTCTCACTCGAACATCACAAACACAAAACAAATGACAACAGCTATAAGCTACAACCATTACTACACCACTGCCCTGAGTACATAGCACCCAACTGTTCCGTAATCCCACACCACAACGAATTCCAACATCAGTGTGCTGACAGTGTACGCAAGTGGCAAAGTAAGCAAGTAAGACTGTAACGAATGACTACTGGTTTAATACTTCACGCATGTTTCCCTCCAGTTATTAGATACAATTATCTGGGAGTATAAGACAACAAACTAATTGCTGTTATTATGTAACATTCTGTCTTACAATGAAAAATGCACCACACTAAAAAGTTATCAAAATTACGACGATGCAAATTCAGACAAACAAATGTCAACTTACCGAATTTATTGAAATCTTCATCTTCATCAACAATGCACATTACGATCCGGAAGAACAGCGACCCTTTAAACTTGATGTAATCCTCCTGGAAACACAGTGCAAAAGTGAAGAAACAAAACTGGGTTAGCAGTACTAATCAATCAAATGCACAGTAATGTGCCTGGCTGAACTGGAGTGGAGAGACTGAAGTAGGTCTATTGCTACAAACACAAAGATGCTGCATCAAACGTTGCACATTACCAGTCATTGCATTCTGTAGCTGTCATCAATATTCGTCAAGTTGAGTAAGTAGAATTCTATATCTTATTCAAAAAATAATGATTCATTTCAATGACGAGTCTATAAAGGCACTAGTACTGTCAACAAAAACCAAAGTGACAAAATACCATAAAGAGTGCACAGTGGATTGGTTCTAGTGTAAAAAAACAAACCTGGTAGACCTACTGAAAAAACTGTGCAACTACACAATGCTGTGCAATACAAATACAAGACGTATTCCATTAATATTCCTTCTAACTCCAGACCAACATCACTGATCAGAGAGCAGAGGATCTACTGAGCACTGAAAGATGGCAAAAGCTTTAAAGAGGGAGAACCTGCAACAGACGTGTCAACAGAATGAGAGTCTGTTTCCGAACCAGCATGGATTCATCACGGAGACAAACTGAAATACTCCGGATGTACGGATCAACAAGTGATGTAAACCTGCACCACACACACACAACTCCAGTCAGTGCAGCTGCCGAACCTGTCATATGCTACAATGCACAATCTCTTCTACCACTTACAAACTTATCTTCTGGATTAAAATCATCCAACCAACAAGGTATCGTCTGTTATCGGACATGACGATAGCTGGCCTGCCACGGTGTCTAGTGTGGTGCTGTCTTTACAGTACAGTTTATCGCAGAAAGCGACCCAGAAACATCCAAAATGGCGACAACCATACTTCTGATCGCAAATCCGATGGCAGTCTGAATCAGGAAGCCCAGATTCCTATTCGAGTTCCCTACTAACCATACATCTACCTCGCTTAGTTTCGAATATATTAGTGTGTGACAGACAGACAGACTGACGGACAGACAACATAGACCATTACGATAGCTGACCCCAGATTGTGGAGGGCCAGCTAATAATGTAGTAGTACTGTACACAGTATATAAATTGAACTATAAACAACCGCTGGCAACTGCTGGACATGAACACAAGGACTGCATGATGCTAAGTTCATTGTTAGACATGCAAAGATCGTACTACACTTATTGCCAATTTTGCTGAGCATTTTCTGAACCATCTTAAACTGTTAAAACATGACACAATGCAAAGATCAAACAATGCTGCATTTATTGTCATTTTAAGAGCATTCTGTGAACCTCATTACACTGTTACAACGTACAAACTAACCGCACACAAAGGTCACACATGACGACAACGACATTGCCTTTCACTGATGTATTGGATGACACTTCCAGCTCTCGTGCCAAAGCCGGGACACATTGCTTTGCTAAATGCTCATTCTGAAGACATAACTTCCCTATGCACAGTACGAGCAGACAAAATCATAACGCACTTTCTCATAACATTGAACTTATTATCAGTGTCATACAGCATGTTTGCTTAATTTCTCTTCATTTGGTACACAATACCGTTAAACTTCTCATCATAACTTTTCTAACTTTTGTTATTAATCATTCTAATTTATATACCATATCGTTATTATCTCAAACAACTGTTTTTATGTTTGTATATTTCCAACAGAAATTGCATCGGTAATTTGTGCAAATAATCAATTGGCAGTGTCCAATTTGGCACAGGTTTGCAGTCATTATTACCAAATAAATACGGCACTTTTTTGCAAATACAGTGAACTTATAGTTTCAGCAATCAGCAATATTAATGTGCATCAGAAGTAATCATAAAAGCAAAGAAATAACAGTTAGTCTTCTCGGAAATTTTCACTCATTGATGTGAATATGCTAGCAAAACTATGTGTGTAATGAATGAGTGAGTGAGCAGTTTCTTAACAGCATATCAGCACAGTGTAAGCCATTGTGTGCCATCAATAGTTAAAAGCAGTATGAGAAAGAAGAAAATAGCAATCAACAGTAATGGATAAAATCAAAACTGGATAATAAATGTTAAGAGCACATAAGAGCAATGTAAAACACGTAGATCAACATTGATATCGGAAAAACATAAAACTATACGCGATCATAAAAGTGAATATCTTTAATGAAGGTGATAACCGCAGATGGATTGACATGTTCAAAGTGGTTTTTGAGCAAAATAGCAGAGAAATGGACTGATCTTTCCATTGATAAGAATGAACATTCCACTCCATAATAAAACTGCAATACAAAATCTAATATAATACATGAAAGCCCACAGACCGAGTGTGAGAAAAGCCATTGCACGTATACGTGGAGACATGTTGGATCCACGGAACTGAGAGAGAACTGGCTGTGAAGATGCTACATCGGAGCTCTGTGATGACAGCTGCGACTGAGAACTCAAATCTACAGCCAATTACCAATTCATCCAATCCCTGTGAAATGCATTCTCCTTACTGTATGAGTTAGCAGAGATTAAGAACACCTCAATCGACACATAATTGGTAATTTTAGAGACGAGCCTTTTCAGGCAATCCTGCACTGCTACTTACAGCAAAACTGAAAAACAAAACATGCAACAGAAACTCCAGGAAAACAGACACAAAAAACTGCCCAAACAAACACACAATCGACATCTCTACAGCCAACAACCAAGATGAGTCTACTCTTATAAAGCCATCGGACGTATTATTGCAAGCAGTGCACTACCAGCATATTTTATTACTGCTACTAATGGTACACAATGGGTCATACTGCCAAGAGCTTGTAGTAAACTGACCATCGGATGTGATCGTTGGTGCAGCTATTAGACTCTGAACGAGCATAAAGACACGTGAAGGTGTCTGTCCTGGACAGAGCTGAGCTATCTCACCGAGTGTAAATAGACGAGAAATTATAGCATTCTCATCCAGCATCACAGCACCTGTAAGTTGTAACAGAGACCACTGTACTGCAATATTATACATGCATCATCTGCGTTTCTTTATGCATTACTAAATCCACATCATCTCCTATGACACAGCAAAGATTCCAAAAAGCTCTGCTGCAATCACTTCGCCACTAATCACTGACGGTAGCTCTGTACTGCGCATGCTATTCAGCAGAAAGAAAAACAAGCGACACACATATACAACATGAAATCAAGAAATCATATATGCGTAAAAACAATTCAGGAGTGAGTAGAGGCTTAACGTCCCACTCGACACTTTACAGCTGTAAGGCAGGAAGGAAGCCAGTTGGCCGCTGAGATAGACCTCAATCCCACCAGAACCACTCCACCGTATTACAATATGAACTGTAGGCAAACACCTCTACGCTAATCACAGCGTAAGGGTCCCAGTGTGACAAAAACCCAATCTGGACCTATAAGCTGCCTAGAACATCGTGCAACAAAATTATTGCACTGTACTATATAGCAACTAGAGCAGCTATATTAATGTTCTCTTCTCTCTTTTACTCCAGTCCATCATCAGTAATCAGAGGTTGAGGGGTGGACAAATCACGACAAGCAACTAAATTATACAAAGAAAACTAAACCTAAGGAAACCAAAACTCAGTTTACGCGACTTTTACACACCATCCGACCCGGAAATAGAGCAAACCTATTTTACAAGTCTTGAGGCCAGCTCAGAGTACTAAAACGCAAGATGGCTCTAGTTCTTGCCTTGGTCCTCAGTGAGTATAACACTGGAGAGATAAGAATCACACTTCTTTAGCACTTCACCAAACCAGTCACTGGTCTGACAAGTTCCATCATCAGACGAAGTCAACTATACAACCAAAACATTTGTGTTCAGATACTATTTAATTTAACACAAAAATATTTATCAGACTTTCTTAATGAAATGATTCCATCGAGCAAGAGTCCAATGGTGGGCATAGATACGATACGCTTCCAAGTACTGTACAAGTGTTTGCTATTCTGTAATTTGTATAAAGCCACAAAACATCAGCATATTAGATATCTGCAATGCATCATGCAACAAGAGCAACACATTCTGCCTCTGTCGACTGATATAATCATCATCATATCACTGGACTCACGTTCAGAATTACTTTGTAACAGTAACTCCAGTTAACCCAGCAAAGTATGTAAAAAAACAGCCAAGCTACTACCGCATGCAAAGTGTCGACGACAGATTGAGTTAATTCCTCATTCAAGTCAAAGTTCAATATTCTCTGCTTCAAGTCACCTGGACAAAACACAACCAATCAACAGTCACTCCCGGTTTAGTCACCTCTTACCTTATCCAGCCAGGAAACACGACAGGCCTACTCTCCGGACCACAATCACACAATGATGTCTGATGCTTGTTTCACGTAAACCTCAGAACAACCATCCATCCATTACGTCATATAACATGGCACATCAAATGTAATAAGAACCGGCTGCAGTAGTGCAGCAACAGCCACATCAAAGTGCTGCCATCTGGTGAATGAATAAGAACAGTCACCTGCATGACAGACAGAGATGCTCACACAATGGGATCATCAATTGCAATAGTTCACATCTCATGCATTCAATGACGCCTAATGACAATTACTTACGGACAAGCAGAAGTCGGTCGCTAGGAGTTACGCTGTCAGCAATATGAGACAGCGTTCTCAGAATAAGAAGAAATGTTCTGCAGCCATCACTATCTGCATTCACAAGATTCAGAACATCATTATGGTAAGCAGTAAGTTCACATCTCACTCGAGTATAATAAACTTGTAATGAAGTAAGTACATTCGTAAAGTGCACTAGGTGCCGTGATCTTCAACTAAACATACACTTTTCAGCAATCGGTGGAACTCAAGCTGTGTCAGTAGACAAAGTAACAAGCTGTTCCATAAACAAAGACCAGAAGTGGTGAAAGACTGATTGCTCTGACTTGTGAGGTGAGGGTCCTAAGCCATTTCAGAGACGAGTCTTTCCAGGATATCAGTTGTCTATCTGGAGAAAAAGAATTAATGTCATAATAACAAAGGTCTGTCAGCAATGCAACTTTGGAATTCTCCAGAACTAACTCTCAATGTCTTCCACAAACTGATCTCATGGAAATTTAATGACAAATTAACAAGTGGCTTATGACTGAATGCTTTGACGCTGTTGGTTGGGCGGCAGAAAGGGCATCCGGCCTGTAAAAAACCTTGGAGGGGTTGTGGGAGTGTGGGCGCCGTTAGCCCAGTTGAGGTGGCGCCCACCCGGACAGTCGGTGCCTCTGCCTCCATTATCCTCCCCTGCTCCATAAAAATCCAGAGAGGAGTTGTTTCTTCCGGTATGTGCCTACCCGGGTGGTCCCGGACCAAAGGCCGTTAAACGTTGTTGTTGTTCAACTGATGAGTTTATTCAATAACACACAGACTTTTGTCCACTTGGCAGTTTATCAGTGCTCAGTGCAGACAATTAAGCTGGCCAAGCTGGCTTATGGGTGCACAATAACAGTCAAGCTTACTTACTCATGACAGAACATAACGATAATCGGACATAACACAACAGTTTGAGCCATACCAGAACAAGAAATGCCAGTCCGCCAGTACTGCAGTATGAAACCAGTATCAAACTTTGGCAAGAATGACACCAACTCACACAGCAGAAGCCACGCTCCCTACACAGTTAAAGAAAAATATCAAAAACACCGTTGACGAAGTTCCAAAAATGTACAAAAAATTGAGTAAATAAGGCTTCAATGTCATCAATCAACCATAACAAGTCTTTCGAAACAGTCGACTACACCCTTACACATATTCATAACAACAATAAAATTTACAACAACAACAAACTAAGTTTGACACAAATTATTTCTGCATGTTTATGTGGTATGATATTGTACAGTATTCTCCATTTCAATCTTTATATTTCACTGGACCTTTCTTGACGATAACAAAACAAAAAACATGCAGAACGTGCAGACACAAAAACCTATACTAGCTGGCCCCAGATCATATAATCATCGCAGCTCAGACGTTATCTACTGGAAGGTAAGAAAGATATATTAAGTGAAAAATGATCACTACTGCATTGTTCTCAGTGGAAATGTGTGACTTGATGGTAGTCAGCAGTGTTGCAGACACACTGCCAGCTTTGCAGTGTTGCTGGCAGATCTTCTGAAAACATCGACTGTATACACACATCATAGACACCAACACATGAGGTTAACACTAACATTAACACTAGTAGTAATGTCACCTTATGGAGATATCACCTTAGTGGAAAAATGCATATTATCAGCCTGCATTGTACGCAGTGAGACGTGGTCTAATGCGACTGATGTTCCCAAAGCATAGTGCGTCGGTCAGTCACACCGCTGTGCCTTGAGTTGAAGGCTCCTAAGGGTCCAAGGCATATTGTGTTAGATTGGGATCCCAACCCCTTATGGAAAGGGGATTCGATGTGGCCATTGCCATATTACTTCGGCTGCGTTACTGTGACGAGTTCATTGTTAACACAAGCAAAAAAATGCATGCCAAAAATCAAACCGAGTCAGTCATCTGTCAACCACTAAGCTACTTATACTAGAGGTATTACTGTTCTCTTAGTAATAACTTACCAGACATCCTGCATTCAGTGCTATGGCACACGAAGAATATCAGCTGCACTTCTTTTCATACAAATATATCACAAATAAAACCCAGCTAAAAACAGACAAAAACTCTGCAGACAAATGACGCAAACAAAACCAGTGTACGAAGATATAGTTCAAACAGACCATAGCTCGACATTGTTTGGGTCTGCAATGATGCCGAGGAGATTCCACGCCATTCTGTGGTGGTCGGATAACATATTGTCATGCGACGCAAGATTACTGAAGATTGCCGATCCAACCACTTCAACACACTTTGCCTGTATGGTAGACTCCACGTCAAGAATCAATGGAAAAACTCCATCTAACCATGACCTTCACATAAATACACCAAATGCATCATTTAAACGGAGACAGAAACGTGTTATGACTTACAGATAAAACAGGCTCCGGTGCAGCTGCATTGTCTAAATCGACAAACTGCAATGTAAGGCTGCCATGGTTACAAAACCAAATCACTGCCACCCAATGGGCCCATGTGGCTTTGAAAAACGTTACCCTTCTCTTATTTTACTGCTAGCATGATTTGCATTACGCTAACAACCAGCTCTTCTACTGCAAGATCTGCATCAAAAAGCATTTTGACAAAACACAGTGCAAAGATGAGAAAAACAAGAGGCCAAAGGCATTTAGCAAAGGCTGCACTGAATGACTGCACGCACATGGCACGCGCTGCCGCTGATTACCCCGCACAGTGAAGCTGAGCCAGGGTCACTCGGTGCATTTGTGACAGAGAGTCGGACAGACTGACACCACCAATATCGATAACAATAATCTGTATCTCATGCATTCGATGCAGCCTAAAAATGAAAAGAGTCATATATCTATCATAAAAATGGACAATTGAATAAAGAATATTTGGTTAAAGTGTAGCATGAATATTATATGTGTTCTGATATAAACCTAATTTTACTGTGTTCAACTGTAAATTCTTTTGTTTAAATCGAATGAGATTTGATGAAGTTACCAACATCACTTCCGCGACACAGAGCACAAGGTATAGATAAGTGCAATGATGAAGGTATCATTTCGTTCACAGAGAGACTGCAAAGTGAAATCTGTATTCTGGAGAGCTAGATGTTACATACTTCTGAATAGCTGTGTGTAGCGGGAAACTGTCCATGAGATCAGTGAGACTCTGCAGTGCTTGTTTCCTCACGGACAAAGCGGGGTCGTTGCAGTGTTCTCGTAAAACTGACAAATTCTGCACATGCACAAACATGCATGCGTGGCCGGTATAATTTACATTTTTGTACACAAACAAGAAAGCACAGGCATTCTTGGCATTCACCCAAGGTATAAGGACTCGCACAGCTTACAAACAGAAAGCAAGTTTTACCATATACGCATCCCAATTACTGGTTAAAACATTATTCCTCTCCGCATTAACCTGTTCATTAATGTTGCATCTCTCAAGTCGGCAGATCTTCTCAATTGCCAGCAGCGAAGCCTTCCTAACGTTGATCTTTGAATCATTTGAACGTCGTCTCAGCATGGACACGGTACCACTGTTGTCCTCAAGACCTGGCAGTTACAACATCGGACACTGACTGCATTCAACAAGCTGACTAGTGTTAGAAGTAAAAGCAAATACTAGCAACTACTCTCCCACTACTTAAACCATGCCTATGTGGCAGCAAAGCAGTTAATCAGATAAATTCTGCAACTAGCAACAAAAAACCATGACAACTTAACTCTCCCACTACCAAATTCTTATTGCTGACATCTAATAACTAAAGCATGCAAAGCAATTAAATGTGGAAAAGCATGTCTAATGAACACATTTCAACCAAAAACCAACAAAACAAACAGCATTAATAGGCTTGTGCTCCAAATTAATCAACGACTATACACCCAGCTAGTTTCTGCAAGTTACTATGTGATTTAAACCTCATTCTATCTAGAACAACTAAACCAAAACAGGCAAAGTAAAGTAAAGCAGGCAACTTATATAGTGCTGTAAGCGACACAAGCTGCCTCAAAAGTGCTTTACACCACGAAATATCTGACTGATGACTTTTCTAATAGGCAAGCCTTCAAATGCTCCTTGTTATTGAGAAGACAACTTATGAAGCAAAACACAAAAACTGTTCCATGTGCACGGGATGCCGACAGCGAAAGCATGGACCCAATCAGAAAGCAGCATCCGTATTACCTCCACAGTTCACACTATCTCTAAATCACTACCCGTACAAATGATATGACAGTACTGATTTCAGCAGATGAAGCCAGCTCTATCGTTGCCATTGGTGCCACAACATCCTCCATAAACGCATCACCTGCCTCCGTAGCATCTGTAATAAATTATACACTATATACATAAAAGCAACATGCAAAGCACCAAGGGGGCATCAGCAGAGCCTGACCTCCATGGCGAGGGGGAGTCAGAGGGGATTCATTGCGGCCTTCACCAAGTTACTATGGCCACTTGTTAGATATTATGTATAAGTTATCAATAGCTGAATTTGATCGTTAAACCACCACCACCCAATTATTACTACTCAGTATGATAAGACAATATACACACTGTTACATGTGCAATGGTTAAGTCATGCAATTGTTAACGATGGCCTTCTCGGGACCAACTGCCTATGAGTGTTTGTTAAACTAACATCACAATAAAAGAGATAGCAATACTGTGCATTAGCAAAAATGCTAACTAAAAACAGCCAACTGCACAACAAAAACACACCCTAATTGTAATAATTTCAAACTCAGCACATCTGAATTTCCACAAGCTTGTACATCATGAACACTCGCATGAAAACAAACGAGTGACTAGAACAGTTTACTGAAAAGTCAGAATTGTCCGTATATTCCTGACAAGAGTGAGATGAGCATTCAAACTGGCCTCAGCAATGGACACATGCCGACCCAAAGGTAAGGTAAGATAATACGTGCAATACTAACACAATATACTACACCATGCCTTGAAAAACGTCCAGCATATTGTCGCTTATAACTTTATAATCTGATTTTCGAATTTCTTTCACTGCTGGAAAGTGTACAAAATCAACTATAATAACTTATAATTTTTGTCAGCATTCCTTAACTATTTTGCTACACTACTTTGGAGAGTTAAAAGTTCAAATTTGCTGAAAATCTGGAGAAAAGAGCAAACAAAATACATCGAGGTTATACATGCATCAATTTAATATTACTCACTTGCTTACTTATTACTTACTTACTACTTTATTCTCTGGTTCCTATTAAATATTCTTCGAAATAGCATGCTGTTTTATGGAAGCAGGCCTACATGTTATCAGCGCCCTGACACCAGGCATGAGTTTTACTGTATGACATCTGTGGCTGTAAGACTTCTGGGGCAGGCAACACCTCTTCCACTTGACCAGATCTCTGGCCATCAAGCAATATCAACCTCATTCTGGTCTACTACAATACATGAGGCATCACCCTGCAGGCAGTTTGTCATTTAACGTAAACGAATTGAAGTAGCACTTGCCGAACACTTAACGTGGCATTAACCACAGCATCAACGATGATGCAGTTGACAAGTGGCAATGTCAAATGTGTGCGGGCAAATTGGACGCTTCAGCAACTGATGTGACAGTATTAATATCCACTTAGCCATATGACATGTAATGTCTCATTTTTGTCATACGTCATACGTGCTGCACGTTCTGTAATTTATACCAAATTTGAATTTTTGACTTCCCAAGTTATTCCAGCAACATAGGCAAGGTGTGGTGGCAATTTTTTGTGTTTCTTGTAGCAAATTTCATATGCATTCTAGCAGTGAAAAAATTTTGAAAATCTGTTAAGGTTCAACAAAGTTATAGCCAACGACACGTGGGAAGTTTTTTGTAAGTGACGTTGGTAACCATTCAACAACTACCCAAATCTCCTTCACACACATTGGACTGTTCATTGGGCCAAGCCTTAGAGCTAGCCTCAGTGCTAACAGTGGCTAATGCCACAGCCACCCATAGCACATAGGCAACTCACTCGGTACAGCATCGAATCTGTGACCAGTAAGTCACGGGTTTCAGTCTTGGCCGGGTACTGCAGCATAGCAACGTTGGGAAAGTTATTTACACCTATTATTATTATATGAATCGTACACGGAGTACACACAAGAGGTAGATACACAAACACATACGCAAACATACACATACATAAGAATATTAAAGAAATGTAAACAAACTAAGCACAACCATATATATTTACATATATAT